>ENA-OXIW01000002-OXIW01000002.1-human-gut-metagenome-genome-assembly--contig:-NODE-2-length-302047-cov-63.6029_pt1 | contig 302047 bp, 242 predicted proteins | sample MGYA00249822_ERZ652370 | MGnify/ENA primary metagenome ERZ652370 (study PRJEB26925, sample SAMN05826923) | human gut metagenome | biome: ENVO:2100002; feature: ENVO:00000062; material: ENVO:00002003... | reverse complement strand
CTAAACCCGAAAAAAATACATGACTAAACACGAAACACCGACTTGACGAAATACAATCATGGACAGAATCATCGCCAGAACAAAAGCGGGATACTCCGACCGCGGACTGGTCTACAGCGGGCTGAGAGGCGTCGGCAAGACCGTGCTCCTGCTGAGAATGAAAGACATGGCCGCCAGCCAAGGACTCATCACCGTCCGCATGGAAGCCACGGGAAACGAGGCCCACGACTACGAACTCCTCTTCGGCGGCATCTCCAAAGCGATACTGCGCGAGAGAAGAGGAACGCTCCGACAGAAAATGCTCGACTCCCTCAAACACGTCAACGAGGTTTCCCTCGAACTCGGGGTAATCAAAACGTCAATCGGGCTCGGCAACGAGGGCAAAGGCATATCCAGCGACTCGCTGCGACTCGAAATGATGGTCGAGGAACTATGCCGCGAACTCAAAAAGGAAGGATCAGGCCTGTTCCTGTTCATCGACGAGTTCCAAGTGATGTCCAGCGACCTGATGGGCACCATCATCGGACTGCAGCACAGCATGGGACAGGAGGATCTGCCCTTCTACGTCATCGCGGCGGGACTGCCCAACCTTCCCGGCGTGCTTACCAAATCGCGCTCCTACGCCGAACGCCTGTTCCAGTACAAGCGAATCGGACGGCTCCCCGAAGACAAGACCAGGGAATGCTTCGAAAAGACCATCGGCAAAATCAATGTGCGATTCGACGACGATGCCCTAAACCGTCTCATAGAGCTCTCCAAGGGGTATCCGTATTCCATCCAGGTATATGGTTCTGCAGCCTTCGATGAATCCGAATCATCGCCAATCCCATTGTCCGCCGTCATCAAGGGCGAACCCATAGCGCAGGCATCACTGGACAGCGGCCTATACGAATCACGCTGGCAACGGGCCCGCCCACTGGAACGGGAATACATGAGGGCCATGGCCTCGCTCGAAAAAAGCGTGTGCAGCTCGGCGGAGATCGCGGAACGACTGGGACGGCCGCCTGCGGATGTCGTACGGGTCAGAAAAGGCATCATCGATTCCGGGCTGGCATATTCGCCAGAACGTGGACTCTTGGCATTCACCGTTCCCGGCATGGGTGATTTCATTCGCAGAGCCGCACTGTCGGAGGAACAGACCTATGACGACCGAGCATAGAGAAAACAGAAGCCTCCCGATAAGGACGGCCGTGGAACCGGCATCTCTCACCCTTGTCTACCCATATGAGCTACGGGCAGATGCACATGGCGTTGTACAACGTCGCCCCCGACCTGCAAGTGTCCAGCGCCCAGCTGCCCGGCAAACTCGATGGGGGTGTAACCAGCTACCTCAACCCCGGCCGAGGCATTCGCCGACGAACTGCTATCATTAACCAGACAACAAGGATGTTGCACTTCTAAATAGACAACGGGGTCCGCAAAGAGGTACATGATAGGGAGTATGCTTGGATTCCGGATCAGTAACAACTCGTGAAGCAAGAGGTTTCCTTTACTCACAGTGAAAGACGCCTCAGAGGGTTCAGAGATAATGAACACGATATCTCCAACTGATACAGAACTTGCTCCCCGCCTTATCATCATTGACAAATATGACTATATATTTTACGCGGCGTTGGCTCTATTGCCGGTAGATGGTACGGTAATCGGCATCCGAATGCCTTACTGGTCGCCAATCTCGCCAATTCTGTTCCTCTGCTACGTCTGTCTCAACTGGCGACTTTTACATACAGCAGCACGACCATACCTCGGCTTTATGTTATTCCCGATTACGGTGCTACTCCCCTTGTCCGCTTTTGCTTGGTCTACTTACCACTTCCGATTGATTACTACGATCACTACAGCTCTGGGCATTCTCGGATTCCTGTCATGCCTCTTGTCACTGCATATCGCCTTTAGCATTAAGAAACTGAGTACCAGCTTTGCCGCATCAATCATTGGTGCAGCATATTGGGTTGCATTCGTGGTTGGAGTGATCGAATTTCTTGCCTTAAGACTCGATATCCATAGCCTGCGCTCGTATTTTGCTCATCTTATGTTGCGTCCCTACAACAGACCTCAATTCTTATTCGCAGAACCTTCATACATCGGTATGCATGTATTCGGTGTTTTACTACCGACATATTGGATGACCAAAAACAAACGATTACGAACACTAGTGTTCACCTTTATTATCGGATCTTTTTTGATGGGTTCTGGACTACGTATCATCATAGATTCTACGATTGCATGTGTACTATGGTCATTGCCCCACATCAAGTTCAATTCGCGTCGTAATCGCTTAATCACAATCGGCGGCGCAGCGTCTCTAATAGCAGCAACAGCTCTTGTGCTTTCATTCAACGAACGTGCAGCCAACATCATCCATCATGGTCTCATCGGCGGAGATGGTTCTATGTCTGCTCGAATATTCCATGCATTTGTTCTTGCGCGAGCCTGGGCCAGCGATGTCCCGCGATTCCTCATTGGATTCGGCGCCGGCAACATACCCACTGTGGTCAACGCTCATTTCAAGTCCGCCCATCAAGATTGGAATGCCATAGGCGGAAGGAACTCGTGGGAGATCAACAACCTTAATACCCCTACGTATAACCAATTCACGATGAGTGGGTACACTAGCTTTATCACTGAATTCGGAATACTGGCATTTGTTATTTTCATCATGCTAGTAATTATTCATATCAGCATAAATGACGCATAGAATAAAAAATCTGTCTGCTGGTTTATTCTCGTAGCATATTTGTATATACAATTTGAGGGATATGCCTTTTACGCTCTTCCCTTATTTATCTGGGGCATATATGATATGGCATCATTGCATTCCATTGTGACATCAGAACAAAGTTGTACACGATAATCTGCCAAAAAAAGATGTCGTAGTGTCAACACTAGCGCAGTTACATTGTTTAGTTTTTAGCGGATAGTTGAGATAGGTCTCGGAGTATGGTTAACTGCATGCCCTGAGGTATGGTTGACGTTTTGCGTGGCGACAATGGCATAATTATCATCAGCCGGCGAACGATGACACCACGCGAAATTATGCCCGATCTGACTTGGAAGAATGTACAACGCATACACGTTATTCGTATTGGGTGAACCACATTCGGCAGGCTTAGCGAAAGTGTACGTTCGTTTCTCCTCGAGGTAATGAAGAACCGGAACGACATCACCAACGCCGTGCCCCGTACACAATACCTCATCAAGAACCGACACCAACGACTCAGAGGCCGCACCACGACGCGATCATGGATCATATCATTCACAACGTCATCATCAGCGCCGGTCTCAACAACATGCGTCGAGACCACGCGAACAGCCGACGGCCAGTGACGACCAGAGGCCCCATTCACAGTAATACATGCTATCGGAATAGCTTTTTATATAGTTTAGCAATTGTCAAACGATAACGAACACCCGTATAAATCAACAAAACAATCAACAGAATAATTGACAGAACAGTAGCATAATCTATCTGCATCGACAAAATAATAACCTGAATTACTATAATAGCAACAGCAACAATATGATACTGAATATCTGGGTTCGTATGAACGATATGTCGCGTATTAATATAACGCATTATCATCATGGTTAGATAAGCGATGACAGAAGACGTAATGACACCCCAAGCACCAAACGGAATAACAAGTGCGATTGCGAACACAATATTGACCAAAGCTCCAATAACAGTTGTTATTAGAATCATTTTTGTGTCTTTAATTGCATTATAGAACATCGCGAAATATGCTGAATAATTACTTATTAGGGCAACGACAAGAAGAAGAGGCACGTATTTACTAGCCTCGTAAAAATCTCCCTTTAAAAGAACCTTGGAGAGTAATTCTGTAATCGCAATGACAAACGATCCCATGAGTAGCATCAGTATTGAGTATGCAGAAAATACAGTGGAGAATGATTTATTCTTGTTTTCAGATTTAATTTCTTTGGCAGCAAAAATCTGTAACGACTGCTGCGCGATCATCGAAATCATATTTATTACTGCCGGCAGTTTTCCAGCTGCAGTAAAGAGGCCAGCAGTACTTGCACCACAAACAATGAGGATGGCATACCTGTCTATGAAATTAACCGCACTCCATGTCATTCCATTAGGAATCATCGGGATACTATAACGAACCATAAGTTGTATTTCATTTTTTGATATCTCGCTGAATGAAAAATACTTATATAGTTTTCCTCGAATTACAACGAATATTGTTGTAAGAATATGAGCCAATGCAAATGATAAAAGGTACCCTGTAATTCCGAGATGAAGAACGGACAGGAAGAGTACTGCGCACGCAAATATAACCAACGATCCAAATACGCCTGCGCCAGCAAATAATAAGGGCCGGTTAATACCTCGCGTGAAATGAACACAAACGTAACGAACACCGGCGGTGAAACACATCAGGGCAAGTAGCCACGCATATTGAAAATGGAAAACGAAAAAAGATATAGACGCAGCTACCAACACTATGGGCAATGATATTACAGTCAGGGCCAAGCCCGAGGAAAGCACACTCTTCTTTTGTCCATCATCGTCCAAGGCAAAACGGAAAACCGCATCATAAATAGCCAAGCAAGCCAGAGGATACAACAATTCATTAAGATTATTGATTAGCTCACCAACACCATATTGTTCAGTCGTCATGTATGCCGTATAAATAGGCATCAAACAAAACTGAACAAGCTTCATCAGTGCATTACCCACACCGAAAACGACTGTGTCAGAAAGGAGCTGCTTATAGCTTGATTTCATCCCATATCCTAACTCAACAAGTAAAATCAGAGGAGAGTAATCTATCCGAGCTCGTATGGAACCGGCTCACGATTAAGCCACCTAGTAAGGTTGAAGCTCTTGTCAAATCGGTCAGTGTCATTCAATATGCCCTGAGACGAATCCTCAAATCCCTTAAAGAAACTAGCACATTTCAGTTGAGGCATTAAAGATGCAGTAAAGCAGATTTTGTTGGCAAACGGAAGATCATCAAATTGCTGGAGCGCGTCTTGGCTGCACCCATTCATCTGGCTGAATTTGATGAACAGATTATCCCAATTAACTCTGGCTGACCGTCGAATCCATTTCTCCTTGGCCTCCTCCGATGTCGGATAGTGAAGGAAGATAACTTCAATATCATCAATGACTCCAACGGGAACCGACATCTCCCCTTTTTCGGCAAGCTCATGAGAATGCCTCGAGTCACGTGCTTCAATGAATTGAATGTCGCTTGTCAAGTAGTGCCGTAACCTACTCACAAACTTAATGTAATCCTCCGGGAAGAAATACAATCCTTCAGTCGGACTTGAATATTGCAACCCAAAATATCGATAGACAGAACCAGCCCAACAATTATTAGATATTATAGAGAAATCGGTACGGTTTAAACGATTCCTTCTATATTCGGCAAACCACGGATTGGTCTTTTCACGCGTCTTACATATAAGGCGATCGACAATCTTCATATTGAAAAACCTCTGTGTATCTTAGCAATCGAATAGATGTATCTACAGCGGTAGAGATCATTCTATTTGTGATAATCCAACAATTTAAGTAGCTGGCTTTTCTCTGAATACGTCATATAGAGATATACCAGAATTGTTCTTGCAGAAATGACCGACCACATAAAACACAATAAGATACAGCCATAGAGCAACAGTACGTTCTGCACCAACTATGACAGAACAAATCATAATGCCAGGTAGCATAGCTAGGAGCACATATTGCTTACTAACAATCAATCCAGAGATAATATCAATCACTATATATAAAAACAGTCCAAGACCAATAATGCCAAAATCGACAAGAAAATCAGTAACTGTTCCATGCGTCGTAGTCGACGTCTCGGCCAGTCCCCAATCCTGTGCCGAATAATAGTTATAATTTCCTACTCCAAAGCCAAAAAGAGGATGTTGAGGCCAGCGCTCCACTGCCTTGATCCACAGTGTGACACGAAATTCATTCGAACCATCGTTATAACTATTTACAAAGAATCTATTAAACATCCAGTCACTAATGTACTTAGATGCAGCAATTAATAGAGCCACACTGAACCCAGCAAGGAATATAACGCTGGACATCTTTCCTTTGACAGGGCGAACCACATATACCATTCCACCGAGTACCATGATGAGGGCGACACATAACAAACCACTCCTCGATCCCGTGAGAATAATTGATATTATACCAATACCAGATAATGCAAAATATATAACTTTTTTTAATATTACATTGCTATATAATGCAACAACGAAACAACACGCAACCTGAATCACAACGAGCAAGGCAAAGAAATTAGCATCAATCATTTGCCCTCGCAAACTAACGGGGTACACGCGCCCGAAATACATTCCCTGAGCCAGATATTCTTTAAACTCGAGGAAAGCAGAAGCACAAACTGATAATCCTATCAGCTGCATTAATATTTTTATTTCATATGATGTATAGTTATGCGATACCGCAGTGGCATAAAACCATACAATCACAATAAACATCAATGCTCTTATCAATGTCTTATTCGTCAACATATAGCTATTGGTGCAAACTGCTAATATTTCAGAAATGCCAATGACGCCGATAAACCCTATGGCAATTACAAAAGCATGACGAGAATACTGCCTTGCTCCATTAGAAAAAATAAACGCCAAAGCCATCAATGCAATGGAAGGAATTGCAGTTTGAAAAGTGAATGAATTCTCTCCAGTAAACAGTACACAAAATGGAGCTGATGCAATCGCCCAAACAACCAACGAGATGTTGGTATTCCGATTAAAGCCTACCCTCTTCACGCCTGTTATTTGTTGTCTTTCTGCTACTCTATTCATCTGCTGCACCCATCAACTGCTCGTAATACCGCATCAGCTGTTCAGCATTGGCTGAAGCGGAATAGCCACGCGCGGACAGCACTTCAGGATTACTAGTTAAACGTCCGCCATTCATGGCCTGTTCTAGAGCGGTAACCCATTGCGAAATATCCGCCGTTCGATCAACAAATAGACCGGTCTGCGTGATGTCGGACTCGTGCGGCACGTCGGTGGAATACACGCAAGGTAGACCACTGGCCTGCGCCTCCACACAAGATACCGGTAGACCCTCATACAGCGATGGCATGAAGAACACATCCAGCATGGAATACAGCCTGTTGATATCTTCACGTACACCAAGCAGCAGCACCGAGCTGGTCACGCCCTCGTTATGTATCGCTTGTTCCAGTTCAGCACGATCAGTTCCGTCTCCAATGAATACCAACTTGGCATCGGGCCGTTTGCGCAAAAATTGCGCAAACACTTTCACAGCAAACGGATAATTCTTCTGCTTGACCATGCGACCCACACAACCAATTACAGGAGCATCCGTCGGAATGCCGTACTCGGCACGCAATCCACTGTTTATACCAGTATCATAGGCAAACTGCTCAATCGGAATTCCGTTGCGAATCACGGTAAATGGCTTGCTTCCGAATAAGAATTTACCTGCATCTTCAGAGCAGGCCAGTCTATCCGTGGCATACATCTTGCCGATGGCATTTAACGGCGCATTACGCAATCGGTGCAAGAATTGATCCGAGCTATTGTTCAGATGGCTATGCAAAATTCTGTGCTTCACTCCGGCATGTTTCGCGTCAAGTAAAACGCAGAACGCCGAATTCGGCATTTGGCAATGCACGATGTCATACTCTGCTCCGTGCTGTGCAAAGAACGCCCCGACTTCTTTCACAAATCGAGTAAAACTAGCGCCTGCATAATTAACTGTGTATACCTTTGAACCGCGCTGCGTCAAATCTGTGTCATAGGTTTTTTCATGCATCATCTTGCCGTTAATAATGGCATGGTGCAAGAAATCATAGTGAATACGTTGCTCATCATGGTACAACGCCATGTTATAAGCAAAACGTGCCACACCGGCTGCCCTGCTCAATGAAGGGACAACCTCTAAAACCTTAATCTGATCATGCTCCATAGATTCAATCCACTAGTTCAAATGATTTCCTGCGTTGACATGTATTACCTCTCCTGAAATACACCGCGATGCCGAACTCAACAGAAAACACACCACTTCAGCTACCTCTTCAGGAAGAAACAATCTTCCCGATGCCGCTTCATATGAATAATCGCCATCAGAAACATCTGCATATTCCTTGGTCATGTCAGTAGCAGTTACTCCGGGGGCGACGCCATTGACACGAACACCTTTGCGGTAAAAACGCCTTGACAATGATCCTATCAAACTATTAATCGCGGCTTTACTGAGACCATATGGAATGTCAACGCAATGGTCTGCAGTCTCGGAACTAATAAAAATCAGATCCGACGGTTTGGTCGAAGATGTAACTTCTTCTACATAGGCTTGTGCCAAAAAATATGCACCGCGAAAATTCGTATTGAATTGTTTGTCAAATTGCTCAGGAGAAACTTTCCCGATACTTTCTTCATGCAAAGACAGCCCGGCATTACAGATTAGACCATCGATACCCCCCAGACAAGATTTTGCCTCGGCAATGAAGTCTTTCGCCTGCTCCGCCTTGGACACATCAAACACGAGATAATGAGCACGAGGACCCAGTTTTTTTGCGCTTTCCTGTAGAGTACTTTCTTTACGACCTGCAATCAGCACATCTGCACCTTGCTTGATGCAAGCCTGCGCAGTAGCGAAACCAATTCCTCGGCTGCCACCAGTTATAACAATCTTACGGCCACTCAGCATTTCACTGGGTGCAATAGTACCAATCTCAATATGGACAGGTTGCTGTCCGGCTGAGAGAATGAATCTCGCAGCTTTTTTCAAAATATTCTTTATGTTCATGCGCCCTCCCTCGCCAAATAAATCCGTTCCGTTTATTTCAATTTGATACCTAATTTATCGGCAACTTTAACTGCGGTTTCCTTGCCGATTGTGGACTTGATGATTTCTTTTGCTTCACGCTTCATGTCGGAGATGAAGTCCCGCGGTCGACTCAAGTCGTAGAAGTCATAAATCGCTTTCGAATCCGTGCTCATCTCACTGAAAACTTCAAAGAAAATGGGCTTATCGGATTCAGTAGCCATGAATTCCGGAAGCGCTTTATTATATGAGTCTTTATCAGAAGCAGTCAGATACTTAAAGCCACAGGACTCAGCCCACCCTTTTGCGGTGGCGTGGTGACGTGCTGTGGTGTGTAGGTCGCTGGCCTTGTCCCGATACATGCCGTTGTAATAGAACTCTTCGCCACCATGATTGTTGAGCAACATGATGCGAACATTGTTGCCGATATGACGAATGCGCAATGCATTCATATCGTAGAAGAAGGCAAGATCACCAATCATAAGGTAGGCAGGCTGATCACCAAGAACAACCGCTTGTCCAAGGAATGATGACAGGCATCCATCAATACCATCTGTACCAATATTTGCATACGTTTTAACATTCGGTTGCAATTCAAAGAAGTTAGTGAGTCGAATTGCGTTGTTGATGCTCATATGGATGATGGAGCCAGAAGGCACCTGCGTAACAACATGTTGAACCGCATAGATATTCGACCACGGGAATTCGTGGTATTTCACACTCTGTGCATACTGCTCAATCTGATGATGGTAAACAAGATCATTCCGGCTATCGTCTCCCGCTGCTTCGTTGAAGAAGCGGAAGAAATACTCAGGAGTGCACTCGAATATGGTAGTCAGACTCTTAAACAGGTCACAAACGTGACCGTCTTCCTGAATAAGCCAATGTTCGAACTGTCCAGCTCGCTTGCACAAGTCGGCCTTCACTCCTTGCATCACATTGCCACCATAGGAAATCACAATGTCGGGGAGTAGCTCATCAGCCTTCTTGTCGGAGATAAACCTGGAATCCAGACAAACAGAGGTATTAATTGCACCTTCACATTCAACGTTCGACATGTATTCCATGGAAATAGAGCAGTTGAACTTATGGAAGAACTCAGTCATCTGATTCTGCTGTTCATCGGAAATATAGCTCGACTGTCCACAAACCACGAGAATGCGCTTTGCCTGCTGCAGCTTGTGAACCTTTTCTTCCCATTTTGCAGCTGCAGTCTCATGGCCAAGACGTTCAATGCAAGTAACTTTAGGAAGTTCCTGCACAGGGAACGACGTGCTGTACCACTTCATTGGCACATTAATATGCACAGGACCTGTTTGTCCGTTATGATCAAGTTCCAGCAACGCCTCATTCACTAGACGCTGGCAATAGATGAAATCATCATCCGTCTTCACCACGGGCAGATTTACAGACTTGCGCACATGCCTGTCATACATGCCCACCTGATCAATCATCTGATCTTCGCGCTGACCCAGCATGGCCACATCACGGTCACCGGTAAGCACAATCAATGGAACACCCTGATAATACGCTTCAGCAACAGGCGGCCAATAATTGCAAGTCGCCGTAGAGGATGTACAAGAAATAACAACAGGCTCATGAAGTTGCTGAGACAGCCCTAAAGCAAAATATCCAGCGCTTCGCTCATCAACAACCGAATAGCACTTGAAGAAGGGGTCTTCCTCGATGGAATGCACGAAAGGCACATTCCTAGAGCCGGCAGAAAGCACGCAATGGCGGATGCCTCGTGCTTTCAACAGGGCAATAATGATCTGATACGACTTGATCTCGGTAATCATGAACGTTTTCCTCTTCTCAGTCGTGGATTGCGGTATTGAGGAAGGCGAGAGCTTCCCCACGTTTGGTTTCAAATACCTGATGCACGTGTTGGTAATCGATCGGATTATCGACCACGCTCAAATCTCGATAGTCTTGCAGGTACTGGCCGGTTTCACCGGTCATTTCCAGCAGGTTCATGATGCGCCCACTGAAACGGCCCGGGCTAATCGAAACAAACTTCTTCGATAGATTCATCGAAAAAGCAGTTCCATGGAACGAGTCGGTGACCACATATTCAGCACTCATGAACAACGAAACAAACTGTTCCACTGTGGGGCACACAATGGTGTGCACGCCTGCACGGCGCTCATTCACGCCATATGCAATGCGGTAGAGAGGCAGGCCAAGCTTCTCAGACAAGCGCTTGGCATACTCATCGAATTCATGATTGCGATTAAGCTGGTAAATCAGAATGAACGGCTCTTTCGACACATCGTCGCTGTGTAGCTCAGCCCAATCATCCTGTGTGAGCATCAGCGTCGGATCGATTACAGGAACCGCGCCATGCACACCGATAGAATCCAGCAGGTCAGCCGCTTCAGCCTCTCGCACAGAGATATGTGAGTACTTCGACAGCTCCTCACGCATCGGTTCAATCTCCCAATCGTCGAGCTTAGACTTGCCGATGCTGGCAGCGTATGCGATGCGCTTCGCACCTTCCGGCGCAAATGTCAAGTAGAATGCCTTTTCAAATCCCTTGTTCCACAAGCTGTTCCACACCTGATCGCTACCGGTGCAGTAGATATCCGCTTTGGGGGGATCCTGTTCCAGCTCGTCAATGGAATAGTACGGGCGCGGGGTCAGGTTCAGCTTGCTGTGGCGGAACGCATTCAGGGGAGCCGCGCGTCGCTTGACCATGCGGCTCACCGGGATACGTGCCAGCGCCTTAACGCCAGGAATCTTAAAAATGGGCATTTTCTTGGCCACCTGACCGTTCAATGCGCGATCGGTCTCGTTAGCCGGAATGGCATCCGCACGGTAATAATCCACGATGGTCGGGGATGCTCCCACGCTAGCAAGCACTTTCTGCGTGGCATAGGTCTGCAGGCAGGAACCGTAGTTCGGGGAATTATGCAGGGTTACAACTGCAACAGTCGGATTGCTGTTATCGGGGGCCGTCATTGTTGGGCTCCTTTTCTCAAAAGATGGGTATAGATGAATGAACGTACTGAATTGGGCACCAAACACACTGCCACATGAGGCACAGTAGAGACCACGAACTCACCAAAGGTGAAATATCCGCGTTTGAGCTGTGCAGTCTTGAACTTCCAAATATGCGGCAGATAGGCCGGTCCACCACGGCGGCCATAGAAGTCGGCGCTCACGCGCATGGCCACCAGTGGATGGTCGATATTCCATGCCTTGCATCCGATAGCGAGCATTCGATTAAACAAATCCCAGTCCTCGAAATACAGGAATTCACCACTGTAGTTTCCGGCTTCCATGGCCTTGCTCTTTTTGAACACCATTGAGGGGTGGCGGAAAGGATTGCGCTTCTTCGAATAAGCAACAATTTCATCCGAAGACACCGGAAGCGTGGAGGCAGCCACCGGATGTTCCGGGTCTTTCACGAACTCCACAATCTGCGAACCGACCATGTCTAGGTCACGCTCTTCCATCAGCGCAAGCTGCTCTTCCATACGGGTTGGAAACGCATAGTCATCTGAATCCATACGAGCCACAATCTCGTTACGGCATACAGGAAGTCCACGGCTTAGCGCATACCCCAGGCCTTGATTTTTGGAGTATGAAACCACGGTGAGTAGACCAGGATATGCCTCATCAAAATTCGTTATCGATTCATTCAATTCTGACGTAATCAGGCCATCTTCCACAAGCACTATCTCCTGTGGAGGTATGCTCTGGGCCATCATACTATTTAATGACATCGTGAGGAATGCGGCAGACTCCCGGGCATACACACTCATCAATACGCTATATGGCAGGAACACAGTCATGGCAAATCACTTTTGGGTCTCGTCAGCAGTTTTGCCCTGACGCTTGTGCTTGTAATTGCCCTTACCGTTGTCTTCGCCGTAATAGTAGTACGTATTACTGTGGGACTTTTCAGGCTCAGTGTAATTCGTTGCCACTCCGACCGGGTGGATATCCAGAGTATCCAGCTCGCTGACAGTCTGGCGGAATAGTTTCTTCTCAGTAGCCCCTAGGCCGGCCACCAACAGCAAGGACGGGCCATCCTTGGCAAAGATTGCGGCATCGTTAGAGACCTGCATAGGAGCGGTATCTACAAACACATAATCATATGATTCGGCGACCTGTTCCACTAATGCCTTCATGGCACGAGAATTCAGCAGAATGCTGGGATTCATACTCTGCTTTCCTGCAGGTAATACATGGAAATTGGGTTTCCAATAACGCTGGATAGAATCTCGCGAAGATACTTGATTCGTTATCAAATGAGTCAGACCAACAGTACCTTCAATTCCAATCTTTTTACTAACCGAGGGGTTACGCACATCGGCATCAATAAGCAGAACCTTGTGACCTGATTCCGCGAATGCAGTGGCCAGATTCACGCTCACCGTAGTTTTACCTTCGGATGGACCGGTAGAAGTTACGACAATAACATTTGCGAGATGTTCATCAGGCAAAACAAAGGAAAGATTAGTACGTAAACGACGTACTTCCTCAGCTTCCCTGGATGCCGGATGCGCAATAATCACAGGAGTGCTTTCACCGAAGGAGTCATTGCGAGTCAGACTACCCAGCACAGGCGCATCGGTGATGGCAGCAATATCGGAATCCTGCCGTACACGAGTATCCATCAAGTCCTTGATCAACGCTGCGATGACACCCAGAATCACACCGCCTACGATGCCCACCGCCAAATTCAGCTTCGCATTCGGCGAACTCGGTGTGGCCGGCGCATATGCCTGCTGCACTACCGCAAGATTGACGGGAGAAACTATCTTGTCTCCCTCATCCGAGTAGATGGTGGAAGTAACCTGTTTCTTAAGACTCTCGGCAACCGCATTAGCAATACTCGATGCAACCTTTGGATCTACGTTCTCCACAGAGATGTCTACCAACATGGTGTCGCTCGGATTGGAGGCCGTAACGGTCGCTGCCAATTCCTTAACGGTGGTTTTCAAGCCCAAATCATCGATTACTGGCTGCAGTACAGATTCTGTTTTGACCAATTGCGGATAAGTTTGAATCTGGCTGTTGATGTAGCTAGCACCTGAACTTAATTCACCGGCAACGCTGCTTGTGCCCGAACCAGCAGCTCCGGATGAACTACGGTACGTAGCCAATAATTCAGAAGTAGCCGTGTACTTTGGTGTACTAAGAAATGTAAAAGCGGCCACCGCGACTAAGATGGCAACAAGCGTAATTACCGCAGTGATGGTGTGCTTTTTGACCGCTTTCAGCAGGTCGAGCAACGTAATGCCATCATTCTGTACTTGTCCGATTTCATTCACGGTTCTTCTCCGTTCTTCCACGCAATTGTTTCTTCACTTTAGACATAAGGGGTTACCCCTCTACTGAATTAAGGGGGTCTGTCTCAAAATCATTGCATTTTCTCCGGCCATAGGGCTTGTCAAAACATGAATCGTCGTCTCAAAGCTTTCCCCCGGCTGCAGAGTCACGGTTTTCACCCCTACTGTCAGCTGATCATGGGTGGCAATCTGGTCGAAATCCTGCGTCCAATCAACCAGTCTTCCCTCATCGGGGGCATAAATATATAGAATCGTCTCTATTTCTCCATGACGAGGGGATCCATTGACATTGAATCCGCGCAAATAATCAGGAGCTGCATTCACTTGCGTCTTATCGGCAATATTAGTCAATTTGACATGAATGGTGTATTGTTTGGCACCGCTGGGATACGTCTTGTCGTAGGTACTGGTCACCTCACGCTTTAGATACCAGTCCATTTTGCTCATCGTGCCGTCATTGAAGTACACCCCAGTCACAGGTTGAGCGGGCATAGACTGTAGGGCTCCCGATATAACCGTGCCTTCGATACGCTGCTGCTCGTCTTCGTGCGAGCTCCATACATATACGTGGGATTCTTCAATTGCTTTGCGGAACATAGCAATCAATTGCTCGTTCTTCCCATCAAGGTTGGTTAGCGCATGGTTAAATACCTGCGTAGCAGCCATGGTGAAGAAAACATTCTGCTCTTTTTCCGTCGGCTTATCTATATAAGTCTGGTTCAAGAGAATCTGCGCAGCATTATCACCGGTAAGCACAGTGCCATCGGTCAGTGTCACAGATCCAGTTACTTTCAGTAACTGTTGCAAGAACACCGGATCTACGCTAAGTACGCCATCAACAGTCCCAGAATCGGAACGACTCCACATTTGACTCGCTAATTCTGCAGCGCGAGGAAAGTCAGGAGTGAAATTAATGTCCCGATAATCAGTTGCCATCTTTAGGGAAAAGAGATTTCGTTCATCCGCAGTAAGAGCACTGATAGACTCCTCTTCAGTAAACTGTCCATCAGCCGGAGGCGCTTCGAATGCACCTATGCTCATTTTCCCTTTATCTACAGTAAGGGTTCCCCAAGAAGCGGGAATACCACCGGTAGCCCGTAACTCGGCATTATTCTGAGCTAAAACAAGATATGTTCTCGCTTTACCCCCAGTAGAGTTTACATTAAGCATGCTGGGCAGCACATCGGCTATTCGACTAACCATATCGGTCAGATTGGCCAGTTGCGCAAGTTTCGTTTTCCCTTTAGCAAGTGCTTCAGTTAGCTGAGGAATATGCGTATCACCAATATTGTTCAGCTGAATATTGGCGTCCGCTACGAATTCATTAGCCGCAGTAAGATCTGGGGCTATTGATTCCAAATTGCCCAGTTGAATGGTTCCATTGGCGAAACCGATATGGCTGAAGTCAAGAGACTCCACTGAATCTGCCATTTTTGGAAGAGCATTGTTGGACACATCCTCCAAAACTCGGACCGCTTTCCTTGCAGCTTTTACATCAGACCCGTAATACGGAATAAACTCGGCTAATCCCCAAATTGGCTGTTTGGTCTGAGCATAAGTTTTATCAATATGCTGCGAAAACTGCTCAATGCTAATTTTTGCTTTCTGTGTTTTCCCGGATTCTATCTGGGATTGAACCTGTCCAGCAGAAACAATAGCTGCCGACACCTCGTTCTTCGCTCGTATTGCAGATATGCTAAGCCAAGCAACAAGTGAAGCAATAACAAGCAGCAGAGCTCCTATTACGATGCAGATAACCCGAATCCGCTTTTTGCGCTTGATTCGCCTCACATGTTCCGGACTCATACGACGACGGTGCTTGCGGCGTTCAGCCTCCTTAGCGTCATCAGCCAATACCTCTGGATCTACATGAGGAGACACTAATGGCAATGCATCATCAACATCATCTGCATCCAAAAATGCATTACTTAGTTCTTCCTCATCTCGTCGCGGCTTCTCCAGTGATTCTGAAGAATCATGCATAGAATCGTCTGACATGGTTCATAACCTTTTCAATCTGAAGCAACTGAGTAAATACGCATGAGTTCACTCAGTACGCGCCATTGGGGTGGAGGACTGTGCCGACAGTACGGAGAATATAAATAAGATCCCCCATAACGGACCAATTCTGCACATAGGCAACGTCCAAAGCCTCAGATTCTTCGTCGGACAAATCATTTCGCCCTGAAACCTGCCACGGGCCAGTGATACCAGGCTTAACCAGTAGACGTGTGGCGAAAACCTGATTATATTCATCTACTTCAAATTGTCGCTGCGGACGTGGTCCGACAACAGACATCGTACCAATGAATGAATCAAAGAATTGAGGCAACTCATCGATGGATGTCTTGCGAATAAAATGACCAATCTTGGTGATACGCGGATCCTTTTTAATTTTCACGCGCATTCCTAATTCCTGACCATTGGCCGCAGCAACTTCGGCAAGATATTTATCTGCATTCACACGCATCGAACGGAATTTATGAATGTAGAAAGGCTTACCGCGTAGTCCAATACGCTGCTGCTTATAAAATACCGGGCCACCGTCATCAGCTTTAATAAGTATTGCAGTGACGAACATGATAGGAGAAGCAACCACAATCGCGATTGCTGAAACAATAATATCAAAAAGGCGTTTACAGAACCTGGCCATCACAGAATATTGAGGTAAACGCTGCGTAATAATTGTGGTACCTTGAATGGATCGAATTTGAATTTCGTGATTGGACGTATCTGCAGCCGAAGCAACCATCGCGATCTCCAAATCCAACGATTCCATGCGTACAGAGAATGTGTTGTAATTATCAGAGTATCGACGCAAAACATCCGTCACCATAACTGTTTGCGCATTAATATCAAGGAACTGTTCCGCTAAGTTATTGTCGCTGTATTGGAGAACTGGAAGGGAGCTCCCCCAATTCTCATTGATTTCACGTCGAAGTTCCTCGGCATTCAAATCGGAATCTACAAGCCCAGTCTCGGGATTCAACCGAATCGGGCAAACAGCCACCGGCCGGTAGTTCAACTGTTGTCGCTGCGCCAGGAACCGAAGCATTCGTCCGATGCCCTGAGGCGAGCCGACGATCACCGTGCCATAGGCATACTCGCCTTTCTTACGGCTACGGGTCAAGAACGCGCGTGAAATCATACGTTCTACGACAGTCAACGCCCATCCAGATGCGACCATTAGACATAATGAGGTAAGCGTCAACTCAAACTTAAAGAAGAAATGGAAGGCGCACTGGATTATCCAGCAGACGGCCATGCCTTTAATCAGTAGCAGGTTGAGCTGGTAGCCATCGCCCATAATGTGGCGGTGATAGACGCCGACTTGATGCAACGACCAAATCCAAAAGCAGGTGGCGACAATCAAGTAGACAGTAGTATCAAAAGTAAAACCGAAGCGGGGCGTGTAGAATGGATGGTTCTCGTGACGCAGGTTCAGTACGGTAGCGCTGGCGATGAGGAACATAGCTGCGTCCATGAGTATTAGAGCGAGGTTAACGAAAAAACGCCAATATAGCACATGGGAAAGCTGACGCTGACGTTGATCGCTCATCTGTTTCTGCGTATGGGGAGCACCCGCGGGTACCGTGTTACCTTCGGCACGGTGAGACGTCTCATTTGTGCCAACAACCGCACCAGCGCCGATAGACGCGGTGCCGTTATTTCGTGATACCAATCGGATACCCCTTTCTTCCTCTGTCCCTTGAACCACTGTTATGGATTTCCCTCGTGCCCTATGGCGCAATCAGACCGGTGACCGGATCTGACTCGGCATTCACCAAGAAAACCACTATAAGGGGTTACCCCCTTTATGCAACATAATAGAGGCTCCCCCCCCGTGAAGAATTGCACCATTTCGAAGAAACGTCTCAGAAACATGTCTCACCGACGTAATTGCAGGCAAAGAAAGCAATTGGCGGAATATGTGGGATGTTAGCGGCCCCATTATTACGGGGGGATACCTTATATACGTTGCATACGCATCGTTGCCGTGCTGGAGGGGTCTCCCGACATGCCACTTGCAGGCCCTTTGACCTACACCAGCTATTCAGACAAAGCTCACTTTCAGACCGCAGTGACCATCCACTTTATGAGATGCATCTCAGAATGCCAGAATGATAAAGTCACCATACCGATATACGCATACTTGTCCCGAAGCCTTTTAGAACCTTTTAGAACCTTTTAGATTGTTTTAGATTGTTTTAGAATTCGGCTGGTGGCGGCCCTTACTGAGCCGCCCAACCGCCCGGACCACCCCTGGGTATAGAGTATTGGGGTGCTTTTGTCAGGTTGCCCGGCCAAGCACAGGAAATAGCGACGGTCGCCGAATACATTTGCCCTCACGTCGGTATGCGACAAGACGAAAAGACGAAACCAGCATGCCGGCATGTACCGCAGGCACCACCAGTGCCGAACATGCCAACCGACACCGCCAGAGCCACCGGCCGGGCAACGGAAGTGGAGAGTGTGCGTGGCTGGAGAGAGCAGGATCAAGAATCGTCGCGGCGAACTGCAGCGGGTGCTGAGCCGCGAGGAATCATATGTAGACGGCAAACTCAGCCGGGCGGCGTTCATCTCCATCGCGATATTGACCTTTATTACCTTCGTGGGCAACTTCACGCAGCTGCAGCTGAGTTCCGCGCTGCCGATTATCGTTTCCGAATTCCACATCTCCGTAACCACCGGGCAGTGGCTCACCTCCGTGTTCCAGCTGGTCATGGGCGTCATGGTGCCGCTGACCGCGTTCCTGACCCGTCGTTTCTCCACCCGCCAGATTGTAATCTGCTCGATGGCGGTGTTCACGGTCGGCTCCCTGCTGGCATGGTTGGGGCCAAACTTCGTATGGGTGCTGGTCGGGCGCGTGCTCGAAGCTGCCGGCACGGGCGTGATGTGGCCGGTGCTGCAGATCACGGTGTTCTCGATCTACCCGCTGTCCCGACGCGGCTTTGCTATGGGCACCGTGGGCATGGCCATGAGCGTGGCTCCGGCAATCGGCCCCACCTTGGGCGGCTGGCAGACCGACGCCAATGGCTGGCGTTCCATCTTCCTGACCATGACTATCATTGGCGTGGTCTCGCTGGTGGCGGCCATGTTCGGACTGCATAATTTCGGCTCGCATGACCCGTCTGCCCGCGCGGACTTTTTCTCGGTGAGCCTGTCGGTGATTGGCTTTGGCGGGCTGATGTTCGGCTTCACCAATTCGGAGACCTATGGATTTACGGCGCCGGTAACGTGGGGACCTATGGTTGTGGGTCTGATCGGCATCGTATGGTTCGTGCTGCGTAACCTGCGCGCCGGCAAGCGCTATCGTGAGGCCGTAGCCAAGGACAAGTCGGCACTCCCCCAGCCGCCGCTGCTGGACTTGGAAGTGCTGAAGAACCGTTCGTTCACCGTCGGCACCATTACCGCGTCGCTGGCATTTTTCGCCTTCAGTTCGATTCTGGTCATCATGCCGCTCTACATCCAGACCGACCGTGGGTATTCTGCCACGATGAGTGGTCTGATCATGTTGCCGGGCGCTATCGGCCAGTGCGTCTCCCAGTTCTTCGGCGGCCGTGCGATGGATCGATTCGGCGCACGACCCGTGGCTTTGTTCGGTTCGATTGTGTTGACCCTTGGCACCTTGGGCATGTCGCTGGTGGCGATGGATACGTGGATCTGGTGGGTATCGATCTGCCAGTTCATCCGTCAGATCGGCATGGGTTTCCTGCTGATGCCGATTACCACGTGGTCCCTGAATTGCCTGAACGGGCCGAGCGAAGTGTCCGCCGGATCATCGGTGACGAATACCGCGCGTCAGATTGCGGGCGCTGTGGGCGCACCCGTGTTGGTGATTCTGATGGAAACGTTTGCCGCTTTGCATAAGCAGGGCGGCGCCTCCGCCGTCGCCGCTTCGATTTTCGGCATTCAATGGGCGCTGCGAATCTCCGCAATAATCTGTCTGGCAATGGTGTTGATGGTGTTCTTCGGCGTCAAGGGCGACGGTGCCGGTCGTACGCGAGACATTATTTCCTTGCGTGCGCTGCGCGAACGGCGTGCGCGGCGTATGGCTGCGAACTGACGGCAGATTCAACCATTCTCAACATAATAAGAAACCCCGGTTCCAACACCGGGGCTTCTTATTATGTTGTGCTATCGCAGGATTTCAGCTGGAGTCTATTACGCCCTGCCCATCAGCGTCAGGACAATCAGCAGCACGTTGAGCGCCACAATCAGTGCCACCACAATCATAAAAATCACGTGCTTGACGGTTCCATCAGCCCACTTGCCCATGAGTTCCTTGTCATGCGTGTATCGCATCAGCGGAATCACGGCGAACGGGATGCCGATGGAAAGCACCACCTGGCCGATGACCAGCGCCTGAGTCGGGTCCTTGGCGAACCACAACACAATCAGAGCCGGCACCAGCGTGACCACGCGGCAGGCCCACATCGGGGCGTTAACGTGCAGCAGACCGTGCATGATTTCCGAGCCGGCATACGTGCCGACCGACGTGGAGCTCAGCGACGAAGCCAGCAGGCCGATGGAGAAGATCGTGCCGATCACCGGGCCAAGCACCTGCGTGATCGCCCGTTGTGCGCCGTCGATGGAGTCCGTGCCAGACATGCCGTGCAGCGAGTTGGCGGCGAGCACCAGCATCGCCAGATTCACGGTGCCGGCCAGCAACAGCGCCCAGGCCACATCGATTTTCGAGCCTTTCAGCTGCGTTTTGATCGACGGCTTTTCGCCGCCTGCGTAATGGTCGTTCACCAGCGTGGAGTGCAGGTAGATGGCGTGCGGCATCACGGTGGCGCCCAGAATCGAGGCGGCCATCAACACCGAGTCGGTGCCCTGGAAGCGTGGAATCATGCCCTTGACCACTTCGCCGGGGCTCGGCGGGGCTACGAACAGGCCTGCGATGAAGCCGAATGTGATAATCAGCAGCATCACGATGATGATGCGCTCGAACGTGGTTTGCGTCTTGCCACCTTGGAACCACAGCATCACCGTGGAGATTGCGCCAATCACCAAACCGCCGATGAACAGCGGCAATCCGAACAGCAGGTTCAGGGCGATGGCACCGCCGATCACCTCGGCCAGATCGGTGGCGATGGCGATGACCTCGGCCTGCATAAAGAACATGAAGCGGCCGGCATCGCTCATACGTTCACCCAGCAGTTCCGGCAAGGATTTGTTGGTCACGATGCCGAGTTTGGCGGACTGATACTGGATAAGCACGCTCATGGCATTGGCGAGCACCAGCACCCACACCAACAGGTAGCCGTATCGTGCGCCGGAGGTGATGTTGGCCGCCACATTACCAGGATCGACGTAGGCCACGGCCGCCACGAACGCGGGGCCAAGGATGCTGGCCAGCGCATGGTCATGCGGCTTCTTATTGTTGTTCGTCCCTGCTCCGGCCCCGGTTCCGACTCCGGCAAGCTGGCGTTCCTTCCCGATTTCCGGTGTTTCCTGTTCGATGTCTGCCACAGCGTTCGTCATAGCGGTTGCCGCAGTGGCATCTGCTTCGGTGTGTGTTACTGCCATATCGTTTGTACCAGTTCCCTTCTCCCTTCATACCGGGCTCAGTTATAGCGCGGGCATGTTTCCCGCGTCAACAGACGGACAATCTGCGGACGATTGATGGATGACTGGCGGACTGGCAGCTGGCATTCCCCGCCATCTCGCTCATGAAATGTGACAAACCGCCGAAAACTCGCTCATGAAATGAGGAAATTACTAGAAAACTCGCTCATGAAATGTGCCAGACGGTAGAAAACTCGCTCATGAAAGTGTAAAATCATTGATATAGCAGTAATTCGGAAAGGGGCTCCTCATGTATCTCAAACGCAAAGCCGATGCCTATCTCAATGCATGGAAATCCGACCCGAATCGCTCCCCGCTAATCATCAAGGGCCCTCGTCAAGTAGGCAAGACAGAGACTATCGATTACTTTGCCGCACACAACTACCGTTCGGTAGTGGAAATCAACTTCGTTGAGGAACCGAAATATCGTGCAATCACTGCGGACGGTTATGGCGCGAATACCATCGTCCGCAATATTTCCCTGATCGACCCAGCCAAAAAGTTCATTCCGGGCGATACGCTCATCTTTTTCGACGAAATCCAGGCCCATCCTGATATCGCCACTGCACTGAAGTTCTTTAAAATCGACGGCAAATATGATGTGATTTGCAGCGGTTCAATGTTGGGCATCAGCTATAAGCAAATCGAAAGCAATAGCGTGGGATATAAGACCGACTACGAAATGCGATCGTTGGACTTCGAGGAATTTCTGTGGGCTCGCGGATACGATGAGGCCGTCATCGAAAGCATGTTCACCCACCTGTGTGATGCTACGCCATTCTCTGAAGTGGAAATGAACGTCTTCTCCACGGCATTTATGGATTACTGCGTGCTTGGCGGCATGCCTGCGGTTGTCGCCTCCCATATACGCACTGGCACGTTCGAGGGAACACTGCAATTGCAGCGCCAGCTTATTTTGGACTACCAGGAGGATATCCGCAAATACGCGCAAGGACCCGATCAGGCACGAATTCTCAACGTGTTCAACCATATTCCCGTGCAACTCGCCAAGGAAAACAAGAAGTTCCAAATCAGCAAGGTTGCCAGCGGAGCGCGTTTCAAAGACTATCGAGGATGCGTGGAATGGCTTGAAACCTCGGGAATGGTGAATATCTGCCGATGTATGTCCTATCCTGAACTGCCGTTGAAAGGCAATTATGACGAAAACAAGTTCAAGATATATTTCGGCGATACCGGTCTGTTCGTAGCGATGCTTGACGACGAGGCCAGTGATGATCTGCGGGCCAATCGTAATCTTGGTGTCTATAAGGGTGCTATGTACGAGAGCATCGTCTCTGAAGCGCTACGGAAATCCGGCTATGACCTGTACTACTACAAAAAAGAGGATTCCACACTGGAACAGGATTTCTTCGTCCGCACGCGCGAATGGCTGGTGCCGGTGGAGGTGAAATCGAAAAAAGGCACCGCCAAATCCATGCGGACGCTAATCGCTTCGGATTCTTATCCGGAAATTCAGTTCGGCGTGAAACTATCCGCCGGCAATATCGGTAGCAGCGAACACGTGTTCACCGCACCATACTTCACCACATTTTTGCTCCGACGGCTCCTGCGCGCTTATGACGAGGGGCAGGCACCTATGCTCAACAATCCTGAGCGGTAGCCCCTATTCGTCTGCGGGCACGGCCTGGCCCGGGCAGGTGTGGAGGACGGCGAGCATGGCGTCCTTTTCTTGGGAGGTGACGGTGAGCTGGTACTTGTCTTTGACGCCAATCTGGCGGGCCACGTAGTCGCAACGGTAGTCGGCGTTGGTGGGTAGCCAATAGGCGGCGGAAGCCGACCCCTTCTCCTGATTGGCCGGGCCGTCGACGGCCAGCAGGTTGTAGGGGTCATTGCCGAATTCATGGCGTTTGGCAGTGGACCAGTCGTGCGCACCGGATTGCCAAGCGTTTTCAAGGGCCACCACATGGTCGATCTGCACTTTGGCGCTGGTGGCGCGGCCACGTACAAAATGGATGGTCTGAGCGGTGTACGGATCGGCCAGTGTGCCGGACTCGACCACACAGGAACCGGCGTATTTGTAGGTGATGTCCGTGAGATCACGGGCGAGCACGTCGTCGCGTACGTCGCAGCCATTGCCGTCGACGTCGGTGGTACGGAAACCGAAGGAATCGCGGTCGTAGCCGGAGGAGCTTTGGTTGTCGTCTACGGCGAGCGCGTTCAAAGTGTCGGCGGCTGAACCGGTGGCAGTGTAGCCACCTGTGATTTTGGCCGCGTCGGAGCTGACCTGCGGCAGTAGCAGGCCGATGGTCACGCCGATTGCTGCGGCGAGAACGATGAGAATCAGCACGCGCTCCAGCGGACCAGAAGCGTTGAAACGACGGCGGAAGTGGGCGTTACGACGTGCCATCAATCACGCATAGGTGAAGGTGAGGGGGTCGTGGCCGGCGCGGGTGGGGCCGTCGAGGGCGTCGATGGCAGCGTGTTCATCGGCGGTCAGGGCGAAGCCGAACAGGTTGAGATTCTCCTTCTGGCGGTCAGCATGCACGGACTTGGGGATGATGATCGTGCCGTTTTCGATGTGCCAACGCAGAATCACCTGGGCCGGGCTGACCTCATGGGCGGCGGCGATCTTCTCGATGGTGCCGTCGCCGGCGTTGAGGTCGGCGCCACGCGCCATCGGCGAGTAGGCCTCCACGGCGATGCCGTGCTCCTTGCAGAACGCCACCACTTCGCGCTGCTGCCACGTGGGGTGCAGCTCAATCTGATTGACGGCCGGCCATGCGCCGGTCTCCTCGTGCAGACGCTTCAGATCGGCGGGCATGAAGTTGCATACGCCGAGTGTGCGTGCCATGCCTTCGTCGCGCAGCTTGACGAACGCCTTCCAGGTGTCGGTGCTGCGCCAGTCGAACGGCGTGGGCCAATGGATCATGTACATGTCCACGTAATCGAGCTGGAGGAGTTTCAGCGAGTTGTCGAAAGCTTTGAGCGCGGAATCGTAGCCCTGCTGGGAGTCGCGCAGCTTGGTGGTGACCCACAGGGTCTCGCGCTTGGTGCCCTTGTTGTATCCGGAAGCGGCGAGCGCGCGGCCCACGCCGGCCTCGTTGTTGTAGCCGGCCGCACCATCGATATGGCGGTAGCCGGCTTCCAACGCGGATTCGACGACGGGGACCACGCCCTCGTCGTCGATACGTAGCACGCCGAGACCGACTTGCGGAATGGAATGACCGTCTTTCAAGGCGATGTCCGGCACGTTGGCGGGGTTGATGTGTCCGTTGGTCATGATGTGCGATGCTCCTTTATTGCTGCGACTACACGCCACTGTACACGGTTATGTGGGTGATGTGCGGCCGGTGTGCAGGGAGCGTGCGGGTAAACGGCATGATTATGACCGGCCTTCCATGTGGGAAAGCCGGTCATAATCATGACAACATCACGCTCTACTCCTGCGACCGGGGCCTCGTCCCATTGTTCCCGGACGCGAATTTGCCTCCAACCACAATGATGCCCAGCGCCATTGCGGAGCCCCTCTTCCCCTCCTCTGGGCACGAATTTGTCCCGGTGAAAACGTCAATCGATTGACGTTTCTACCGGGACAGAAATCGTTGTCCCGGTACGCAATTTCGGCCCATTTTTGAGAACCGGGACAAACCAATTTTCAAAGTCCACATACCCCGACAAGCAGAATCGGCGGAATACCGTCAATCCCGAGATCGACATGTTGTCCCGGTTCGCACATAAAACGATTGACGCTCGTATCGGGGCAACGAGAATTGTCCCGGTACGCGAAAAACGCCCGTTTTTTCAAACCGGGACAATGATTTCTGTCCCGGTATTAACATCAATCGATTGATGCGCGAACCGGGACAGAATCGCATCGCTACGCCGAGACAGCCGCATCTGGCAGACGACAGCCGACAGCCAGCAACTGGCAACCGCATCATAATGCCGAGTCAGTCCTTATCAGGAGCGCTTACGACGCAAAGCAAACGAGACCCCGCCGGCTGCACCGAGAACGACGACCGCAAGACCCACGGCAGTCACCGCGCTACCGGTCTTGCTCAGCACGCCAGTAGCCTTGTTGCCATTCGCACCGTTGGTCTTATCGCCATCGCCATCGTTGTCGCCGATATTGTTCACGGCCTCGGCGACCATGCGAATCTCATCGGCCTGGCCTTGCGGGCTGATGTCGTATTTCTTGAGGTTATCGGCGGTTACTTTACTGGGTACTGTGTTGGAATCGTCGTCGCCATCATCCAAGGTGTATGCCCACGACGTTTCCGCCATGGAACACCGGCAACAACGTGCTCGCGTGGCATGGCGTGTACTGGCGACAGTCACCACGGCGACCCCGCCATGGAACGTGGCACAACCATGCGGGGGACGCTCTATGTGCATTCAGTCATGCTGCCGATGCTCTTTAACTTGCATATCCACGGGGGCGGCACGAGGCAATTCGGCCGCCTTTACCCGTACATCCATGGGGCGGCGAAAATCCCATGGGGCGGTAACTTGCCCATGGGGCGGTCGGTAAAATTTTACCTTCCGCAGAATAAAGCCATTTTCAGCCACCGCCCCATGAGGAATTCACCGCCCCATGGGCCAATCACCACCCCATGAAACAGCTCATTCGCACAGCAACACTATTTGCCGAGCAACACCCGCTTGGCGAGTTCGGGACCGTATTCCGCCAATGCGGAATCTTCCGACGCGATGCTGGCGTGGCCACCATTATGCTCACCATTGTCACCAACACCAACACCAACACCAACACCAACACCAACACCAACACCAACACCATCGTCGTTACCACCACCATCGCCAGCCGTCGCAAGATTCTCAGTGAGCTTGGCGACCAGACGCGCATGGGCCTTTTCGTCGATCTTCACGAAAATCGCGAACACAATCAGGCCAAGCACAATGCACACCAGCGGAATCATGAAGGCGAAGGTCTTGAAGATGGTGATGTCCTTGGCCGTCATGTCGGCGGCGGTGGCGGAACCGATCATGCCGGCGGCCACGGCCACGAAGCCGACGAAGCCGTTGGAGAATGCGCCGGCGATCTTGTCGAGCATCGGACGCACGGACAGCGTCACGGCTTCGTTGCGTTTGCCTGTTTTCAGCTGGCCGTATTCAATGGAGTCCTCAAGGCACACGATCACGGTCATCTGAATCTGGGTCTGCGGCAGGTAGAACAGCACTAGTGCCACCAGCAGCAGCGGTATATTTGTGGAGGCGACAATCAGCAGCAGGTAGGCCACGACCATCACGGACATGCCGATGAGGAACAGATAACGGCGGGGCACCCACCTAGTGATGACCGGGAACAGTACCGACATAATCAGACCGCACGCAATAGGGATGACGCCGGTGACCGGGAAAAGGTCCATGCGACCAATCACGTATTTGAACAGGTAGACCATCACGCCACCGGTGGCCACGTTGGCGACGGCGTAGAACACATAAGACAAAGCGGTCCACATGAGCTGGTCGTTGTGAATCAGGGCGCGGAACGCTTCAATCGGGTTACCGTTCTCCTGGGCCTTGGTGCGCAGCGTGCTCTGTTTTTCCTTGACACCGAACACTACACTCAGAGCCGTGAGAGCGCCGAGCAGGGCCACGATGATGATGAACGCGGTCCAACCATTCTGGTTCTGCTGGCCGGCATCGAAGCTGAAGAAGGTGACGATGGGCATCACGGCGATAGTCAGACCGTTGTACCCGAGCGATCCGGTGAAGGTGCCGGCTGCGGTGTAGATGCCGCGCTGATGGGAGTCGGAAGAGATGGAGGGGATCATTCCCCAGTAGGAGATATCGCGCAGGGAGTAGAACACATCGAGCACCACGAACACCACCACGAACAGGACGATGAACAGCGTGGTGTTGACGTTGACCAAGCCGAACAGGCCAGTGTAGACCATGACGATCAGCACGGCGGACACCAGACCGCCGATGAGCTGCCAAGGGCGGAATCGCCCGAGTTTGGTGGTGGTGTTATCCACCAGGTTGCCCAGCAGCGGGTCCACGAAGATTTCCGCGATACGAATGATCACGATCAGCGAGGTGATGATGCCGATGAGCTTGCCCGCCACGGCCTTGTCCACTCCGGAGAACAGCGAGTTGGTCACATAGACCACGAAGTAGGTGCTTAGCGCGTTGTAGAACGCCGACTGGCCGAAGTTGCCGAGCGCGTAGGCCACAAGTCGCGCGGGAGCAATGGCCTCTTTCTCATCATGATGGGATTGCGTAGACGATTCAGTTGATGCCGTCATCAGATACATTCCTCCAGATTCCATGTACGCATATCAGCGATGTTGCGGCAATTCACACATCGCGCGTGCGATACACCGGTAAACCAAAAAATAATATACACCAGACCGTAGAGAAAACACACATAAAGTTGCTACTTAAGCACAGAAATTAACAAAAAGTCACTAAACGATTGAACGGCGTCTCTTATCGTGGGGGGGGGAGATGCACGAACTCGGAGCGGAGTGAACGGCTACCTCCGATGACACATGGGGCCACTCAAACGAGTGACAATTACGAGTTACGACGGGAGATGACAATGTTCCGCAAGGCTCCCCTCAGTCACCTTCGGTGACAGCTCCCCTCAGGGAGGGGAGCCAGATTAGCGTCAGCGTGTGGAGGCGCGGGCGATGACCTGGGATTCGGTGGTGAGCAGTTCGGACTTGGTGATGCTGCCGTCGATGCGTCCGAGGATGCGATCCACTGCCGTGGGAGCCGTCCAGTCAAGGCGGGAATCCATGGTGGTCAGCGGAATCTGCAGGTAGGGGGCTTCCTCGTTGTTGTCGAAGCCGATGACCTGCACCTGCGCGGGCACCTCATAACCAGCGGTGCGCAGAGCGGTCAATGCGCCGATGGCCAACTGATCGTTCAGGGCGATCACACCGTCGAATGGCACGCCGGAATCAATGAGCCGCTGGATCACACGGGCACCGGCTCCGATGGTCCAATCCTGACCGGTGTTGCCAATCAGCTGCGGATCCAGCTCAAGCCCACGGCGGCGCGTTTCTTCAATGACACCACGCAAACGCAGTTGTGCGTTGCCTTCCACAGCCTGCAACAAAGCGGCCGCGTCATAGTCGTCTCGTGCGCCCACTACAGCGAGGCGAGAAGAACCTCGATCGTATAGGTAGCCTGCCGCTGTTGCTGCGGCGGCAACATCGTCCGGAGTCACGTGGTCGGCAACACCCCATGTGGTTCGGGCACCGACAATAACCAGCGGGAAATCGACCTTCAGGTCTTCGGGCGAAATATCCTCCACCTCGCTCATGGAGAGAATCATGCCGTCTGACACGGTGGAGTTGAAGTTCTTGAGCAGGTCGCGCGCTCCTTTGGCCGAGCCCTCTGCATACGTGGTGACGTATACGGAGTAGTCGCGCTGACGGGCGGCGTCAATGGTGCGATTGGCCAACTCGGCCAGATATGGCGGAATCAGCGAAGGCACGGCAAGGGTGATGAAACCGGTGTGATCGCGGTTGAGGTTGCGGGCGGCCACGTTGACTCGGTAGTCGAGGTCCTTAATGACCGACTCGACCTTGGCACGGGTCTCATCGGTCATACGCCCAGAGCCATTGATCACGTTCGACGCAGTTTTGAGCGATACACCGGCGGCCTGAGCGACATCGCGTAACGTCACTCGACGCTTGGCTGTTTTCTCGTCGCTCATGCCGCACTCCTCTATCTGGACAACATTGCCATTCTAGCGCGGTCTAGCAGGACGCTTTAGCAATAAGAATGGCATTGCGATTCAGCGTATAGCCGGTGGTGTCGGCCTCGCAACGGTAGGCGATGATTGGTTCTCCCTCAATGCCGTTGACGGCAACGGGCTGGTTTGAGCGGTTGAGGTAGAAATCGAAGCGAGTGGAGCCATCTGCGGATCGGCGGATGGTGTGCAGGATGCGGGGATCTGTGGTGGGATAGGTTGGAGTTTGACCACCCTCAGTCGGCTGCGCCGACAGCTCCCGCCAGCAGGAGCCGAACTCCTTAAGCAGGCGGGCAATGTCGTGGCGGCCAAGGTCGCACCCCACGTAGATGGCGGTACCGTTGCCATAGGTGCGGCTGGTGATGGCGGGGACGCCGTCGAGCTCCCAATCAGCAGCGGCTGTACCCACGTACGTGGCAAGCACGCAAGTGTCTGGAGCGACCGAGGTCACGTCATTCTGCCACAGACGGGTCGTGAGTCCATTCGACAAACCGATTTCGGCCGGTTCGTCTTCGGCTTCTTCTCCGAGGATGTTGAATTCTTCGGAGCGGATGCCGAGCATGTCGCGCAGAAGTCCGTTGCCGGCGCCGGGGTATCCGCCGAAACCGATGTGGAAGTGTTCGTCGATCAGGCCGGTGGCATAGCCGACGATGACCGTACCGCCGTTTTCGGCGAAGTCCGCGATGCGACGGGTATCCTCGTCGGACAGGGCGATCACGGTGGGCAGCACGATAGTCTGGTAGCCGCTCCAATCGTAGGCGAGCGGGACCACGTCCGCGCGCGCTCCGGCATCGAGATATCCGCGATACCAGTCGCGTACGTCATGCCAGTGATTGAGTTTCATGCTGGGCAGGGTCTCGGAGCGAGTGGCCCATTCGGATTCCGCACTGAACAGAATCGCCGTGTCCGCGCGCTTCAGTTCCGTGTCTTGCACACCCGCGTCGGACAGCGTCTTCAGCGCGGCGCCGAGTTCGCACACACCTCGAAACAGTTTCGTATCGGAGCCCGCGTGGGGCACCATCGCGGAGTGGAACGCCTCGGCACCCGATGCGGATTGCCTCCATTGGAAGAAGTTGATGGCGTCGGCACCCATGGCCACGTGGGCCAAGGAGTCGCGCATGAGCTCGCCGGCGCGCTTGCGCGTGTTAAGGGGCTTCCACTGCACGGCTGAGGTGGAGTGCTCCATCACGTACCACGGCTTGCCGAGCGCGAGCGAGTCCATGAGCGCGTCCGAGCAGGCGAGTTCGTCCAGATGGGATTCGCCTTCATGGAAGTAGTGATCGTTGGACACGAAGTCCACTTCGTTTGCCCATTGCGCGTAGTCCATGGTGCATTGGTCGGTGGAGACCATGAAGTTCGTGGTGAACGGCTTGCCGGGGCAGATTTCTTCGATTGCGTCGCGTTCGGCCTTGTAGAAGTCGAGCAGCATGTCGTTGCCGAACCGCTCGTAATCCAACTGCTGGGGCGGGTTGACCATGCTGTCGCCGCCCATGTGGCGAGGCAGCAACACCTCGTCGAAGCTGTTCACGTGCTGGGACCAGAAGGCCGTGCCCCACGCTTCGTTCAACGCGTCGACGGTCCCGTATTTGGCCTCGCACCACGTGCGGAACGCGGCCAAGGCGTTGTCGGAGTAGTCGTAGCGGTTGTTCCAGCCGTATTCGTTGCCCATGTGCCAGGCGGCCACATACGGGTTGTCCTTGTAGTGTTCGGCAAGTTTGCGGCACAGGCGCAACGCGTATTCCTTGAACACCGGGCTTGTGGGCTGCCACGACTGACGTGAGCCCGCGTTGACCACATGGCCGTACCGATCGATTGGCAGCACCTCAGGATGACGCTCGTACAGCCACAACGGGGCCGTGGCAGTGGCCGAGGCCAGGTCCACGGCGATGCCCGCCGCGCCGAGCTTGTCGATCACGTGGTCAAGCCACTCGAACGTGAACTCGCCCTCGCGCGGTTCGATCTTGTCCCAGCTGAAGATGGCGAGGGCCACAGTGTTGACGCCAGCCTGGGTCATCAGGTGGATGTCCTCGTCCAGCGTCTCCTCCGGCCACTGATCCGGATTGTAGTCACCGCCGAACGCGATGCCACGACCATTCGGCGTCAACAAAGACGGCCAACGGAATGCTCTGCGAGTAGTCATATCAATCAAGTCCTTTATTGTATCGGCTTATGGCCGGTGCTGTGTTTGCCAGTTTTGGGCTTTGCCCCTCAGTCTCACTGCGTTCGACAGCTCTCCTCAGAAAAGGGAGACAAGACCCCATTTCTTCAGCTCCCCTCTCTGAGGGGAGCTATCTGCGAAGCGGACTGAGGAGAACCGTCAAAGAGTAGCAACTACTCCTTGACGGCGCCTGCAGCGAGGCCGGACTGCCAGTACTTCTGCAGGCACAGGAACGCAATCACCAGAGGGATGATCGTGATCAGCGAACCGGTAATCACGAGGTTTTGGATAGCTTGACCGCCTGCGGTTGAAGCCTGGTCCTTCCACTGGTTCAGACCGATCGTCAACGGATACCAGTTGGAATCCTTCAACATGATCAACGGCAGGAAGTAGTTGTTCCACGTCGCCACAATGGCGAACAATGCAGTGGTCACGATGCCGGGTGCCAGCAGCGGCAGGGAAATCTGGAAGAAGGTGCGGAACTCGCCGGCACCATCCACGCGCGCGGCCTCAAGCAGCTCATCCGGCACGGCCTGATCGGAGAAGATCCACATCAGATACAGACCGAACGTGGATACCAAACTCGGGATAATCATCGACCACGGGGTGTTCGTGAGGCCCATCTTGGCGAACAGCAGGAACTGCGGCACGGCCAGCGCGATACCCGGCACCGAAATGGCGCCGATGATGATCACGAAGCACAGCTTGCGGCCGGGGAAGCGGAACTTGGCCAGCGCATAGCCGCCCATGATGGCCAGCAAGGTGGCACCGCCGGCGCCGACCACCACATACAGAATCGTGTTGACGAACCAGCGGCCGAAGATACCGTCCTGGTAGGTGAACACGGTCGCGATGTTGTCGAACAAAGCGAACGTCTTGCCGAACCCCAGACCGAACGTCGAGGTGAAATCGGCCTGCGTCTTCGTGGCGTTGATCATCAAGTAGACAAACGGGAAGAGGCAGTAGACCGCGAAAATCGCGCACACGATGGTCAAGGCCATCGAGCGGGTCGGGTTCGCCGGGTTGGAGAAACCGGTCTTGGCGGCGCGCTTGCGCTCGGCCTTCTCGTCGGCGTCGATGCGCTTCTGACGCTCCTTCTCGGCCTTCTTGGCGGCCTTTTCCTGAGCCTTGAGATCGGCCGGGGTCATGGTTGTTGTTGAAGTCATGGTTGCAGTGCTCATAATTACTTCATCTGCTCCTTCATACTCTTAAGCTGGACGACATACGCAATGGCCATGGTGATGATGGCCATCACGATGGCCAGAGCTGCGGCATAGTTGCTCTGGTTGCCGGTGAAGCTCAGGTTGTAGGCGTACATGTTCGGCGTGTAGTACGTGGTGATCGCGTTGCCCGGAACCATGTTCTGCAAAATGCTCGGCTCGTTGAACAGCTGGAAGCTGCCGATGATCGAGAAGATCACCGTGATGGCCAGCGAGCCCTTCAGCTCCGGCAGCTTGATCTTCTTAACAATCTGCCACTCCGAAGCGCCGTCGATGCTGGCGGCCTCATACAGGCTGTGCGGAATGGTGCTCAGGGAGCTGTAGAAGATCAGCATGTTGTAGCCGGCGTATTCCCACGTGTTGATGTTCGCGATGGATGCAAGCAGCACGTCGGGGTTGAGCACATCGATGTTGGTGCCGAGGAAGTCGTTGAGGGAGCCGACCAGACCGTATTTGGCGCCATACACGAAGCCCCAAATCATGGTGGAGACCACTGCGGGCACCGCGTAAGGCAAGAACGTGGAGATACGGAAGAACTTGGTACCGTGCAGCTTCATCGAATCCAAAGCGAGGGCCATGGCTGCGGCCAGAAACAGCATGATCGGCACCTGGAATACGGTGAAGATAGTGACGCGGCCCACCGAGCTCCAGAACTGCGGATCCTGAATCAGTCGGGCGTAGTTCTCGAAGCCGACGAACTTGGTGCCGCCGACCATCTGCTTCTTGAAGAAGGAGATGTAAATGGCGTACACAATCGGGATGATGAACACGAAGACGAACACCACGGCGAACGGCCACATGAACTTCCATCCACGCCAGTCGGCCTTGTGCTTGTTGACGCGAGCCTCGGCCGTGTGCAGATCCGCCTTCTCAGGCAGAATTCCCACCGCTGGCTGCGGGGCTGCGGCCATTGTTTGATCGGACATAATCGATTGCTTTCTTGGGATACGGATTGCTGTGCTGCGCCCGCTAACAGAGGGTTCGCTCGATTGGAACGGTCACGTCAGGTGAGGGCATGGCAAAGCGGGGACACTGGGGAGCATCCCCGCTTTGGGAGATCGGGCGGCTAGGCGGAAGGAGAGTGGCCTAGCCGCAGGTTTTGATTGTTGGTCAGTGCCGGATGTACCGGCAATAAATCGGATTGCGTCACTTGACGGTGACGTTGTAGCCCTGCTGCTTGCCTTGCTCGGCGAGCTTGTTGGCATAGTTTTCAAGCGCCTTCTCCAGGGTGATGTCGCCGGAGTAAGCCTTGGAGACTTCGTCGCCGTAAGCGTTCTGGGCGTACGGGTTGTACGGCAGGTACTGGAACTTCTCGGTCGATCGCTGAGCCGCGGCGGAAAGGACTTCGTTGACGTTCTGACCACCGAAGTAGTCGTTGGTCTTCTTGTGGGACTCGGCGGTCGGGTCGGTGAAGGAGTCGGACTGGAGGATCTTCTTCAGGGCCGGGAAGGTACCAGTGTCGGCCATGGTCTGAGCGCCCTCGCCATAAGTCATGTACTCAACGAGCTTGTAGGCAGCGGCCTGGTTCTTGGACTGCGCGGTGATGGCAAGTGCGGAGCCACCGTCTTCGGCGGAGACTTCCTTGCCTTCCTCCCACTGCGGCAGCTGGGCGACACGCCAGTTGCCAGCCTGATCGGGGGCGCCGCCCATGAGGTTGATCGGCATCCAAGCGCCGATGGTCAGGGAGGCGAGGGTGCCATCGTTGAGCTCGCGGTTCCAATCGTCGGACCAGTTCGGGGTCTTGGTGTCCACGAGGTCTTCGTCGATGAGCTTCTGGACGAATTGGATATAGCGCTGCATGCCCTCGTCCTTGGTCATGTTGATGGTGATGTTCTCGCCATCGACCTTCCACGGCTGGGCGCCGGCCTGCCAGATCTGGGCTGTGAACGGCTGATAGTCGTTGGAGGTACCGGCCAGATTGGTGATGTAGGAGCCGGTGGCACGGATCTTCTTGGCGGCCTCGTAGTAGTCGTCCCAGGTCTTGATGGACTCGCCGTCCACGCCGGCCTTGTCGAACACTGCCTTGTTGTAGAAGAACATCTCGGGGCCGGAATCAATCGGCAGGGCGTACGGCTTGTTGTTGTACTGGAGCTTGTTCCACGGGCCGGCGGCGAAGTCATCGGCGAGTTTGTCGGCGCCGAATTCGCTCAGGTCCACGAGGCCCTCGGTGACGGCGAACTGGGTGACGGTCGGATCTTCGAGCATCACGACGTCAGGGGCGCCGTTGCCTGCGGCGATGGCGTTGGAGAGCGCGGTGGAAGTCTTCTCGGCGGTGCCGGTGTTGTTGAACTTAACGGTGATGCCGGGGTTGGCCTTCTCGAAGTCGGCAAGGATTTCCTTCATGGAGTTGCCGGAATCCCAGCCCCAGAACACGAGTTCGGCCTTGTCGGCGTCACCCTTGTTGGCGCTGTTGTCGCTGCTGCTGCCACAGGCGGCGAGACCGACGAGCGTGGCCACGGCGGCCGTTGCTGCGATGACCTTCTTGGTGTTGCGCATGTTATCTCCTCCTGAGCCGTTGGAGTTGGCTTGCGGGTGGTTGGCTTTCTTCCGACTGGCTTCCGGTTTTCGTCCGGTTACTTCTCGGTTATCTTCCGGCTGTCTTTGACTGCCTTCCGATTGCCAAAAACGAATCGACTGCTACGTTGGATTTCAATTCGTTTGGCCGCTTGCGAAGTCTCCTCTGGCCACCTTTCCTTGGGGTGTTTTCTTTGGTACACCCGTGTACCAATACCTAAGATGATACACCTGTGTACCAATTTGTCAAATCACCCGACACGCCTGATTTTTTTCGCCTTTTCCATGCTTTCCACGTGAGCAAATCTCCAGTCGAACAGCGACTTGTCTCAGAGGCTCTTCATCCCCTCCCCCAACGTGAGTAGGTCCCGACTCTCAGCACACCACCAAATAACGCGCAGCATGCTCGTGAGTCCCCAACACCCACACACCACGGCGCGATTCCACCACTCAGCCGCCTCACCAGTGCCCACATTTGTAGATATTCAACGCCATATGACAAGAATCTGACTAGTATGAACAGGCACCCCCCATAGCTGTATTGAGAGGAAAAGCACATGGCGGGCCTGTTTCAAGCTGCTTCCAAGCAGCGCAATCCCTTGGGAACAACCATACGTACTCACGGATCGGGCAAATATACGTTCGGTCTGGCCTTAAGCGCCGGTCAATATCCGCGGTCTGCTTGCCTTTTCCTATCAGCTCCTCGCGGTATGCGGCATCTTCCTGACCAATGTCATCAACTACATCATCGCCTCCTACGGTTCCAGAAGCTGGGATGTCAACGCCGGTTGGCGTTGGATGCTGAGGCTGGGTGCGATTCCGGCCGCCGCGTTCCTGCTCTCCATGGTGCGAGCACCGGAAAGCCCACGATTCCTCATTCAAGCCGGCAAAACCGAAGAGGGATTCGCGGTGCTCGAGCACATCATCGGCACCGAACAGGCACGCCTTCGCACTGACGACATCCATGCATCGGTCAAACTCGAAACCGAAATGTCGCATGAATTTCACGACCTGTTCCGCCCAGGGCTGCAGAAGGCGCTCATCATCGGCACTTTGATCAAGGCGTGAATGCTGCGTTGCGTTACTGCATTGCCATGTTGCCATGTTGCCGCGTTATTGCATCGCTACGTTGTCACGTTGTCGCGTTATTGCATCGCTACGTTGCCACGTTGCCACATCACATTGCATTGCCGCATTGCTGCGTTGCCGCATCACATATCGCAACACAAACGCAGCAACGCAATGACGACCGGAGATGGCATCGCCGCCACCCGCGAGGAACCGCAGTGCAACGCGGTAACGTAACGCAATGCGATGTAATTCCCGCGTAGTTACAGGCAGTTACAGATTGAGTACCGCATCAGCAATGCGCATGGCGGATTCGCGGTGGGAGACCAGCACCACAGCCGCGCCGCGCTCCTTGTCTGCATGCTGCTCACCCACGGCCATAGCGTGAATGGAACGTAGAATAATAGCCTCGTTCAAAGCATCCAAACGGCTGGTCGGCTCGTCGAAAAGCACCAGATCAGCATTGCGCAGGAACACACGAGCCAAACCGATACGCTGGCGTTCACCTTCGGATAGACGGTCGCCCAACTCGCCTACCTGAGTATCAAGGCCATCGGGCAGGGAATCAATGAGATCAAGCACGGAGGCCTTGGCGAGAGCCTGACGCAAACGAGCGTCGAGACCGTCAGATGCTGCCACCTGAACGGCATCGCCCTCTGCCGATTGCGCCGCCAACCGCTGCTGTCGGGAATCAACGGTCTTGGCACCCACTTCCCCATTGCCTGCAACATTTGCAGCTTCAACCTCGGACTCAGGCAAAGCAATCAGCAGATTGTCTCGGATAGAGCCATCAAACAGGTGGGTTTCCTGGCTCATCATGGCCTGAATACGTCGGCGAGCATGCACATCGACCTCGGGCAACGGCGTGCCGGACAACGTCACCTGACCGCGCTGCGGATCCCAGTAGCGCAGCAGCAGCTTGAGCATGGTGGACTTGCCTCGGCCGGACGGCCCCTGGATACCCAGCACGCCATGCTGCGGCACGTCAAGCGAGAAGTCGGACAGGACTTCGCGCTCCCCCGCATATGCAAAGGTGACGTCATCAAGACGCATGCCCATATACTCCTGCGGCACAACAGTGCCGTTCTCGGTCACAGCGGGCACCTCGTCCATCAGTCCGAACAGTCGGCTAGCGGACGCGAAGGTCTGAGTCAGGTTAGCGGGCAAGGCGGCGAGCGCCAAAGTCGGTCCGAACGAGCCGGCGAACAGCACGAAGGCGGCAATCAGAGCCGGAATGCTCTGCGGGTTCGCGCCGGCACAGGCAATAGCCACGGCGACCGAAGCCGCTGTGAGCACAGCCACCAAGAGTCCGCTGATTCCGGTGAAACGGCCGTTGACCTTGCTGAGTTTGGCGTGATCCTTCCACAACGCATGGGTACGGTCCTCGATGGCCTGCGCACGTTCCTCGCCGCGACCAAATCGGATGATTTCGTCCAGGCCGCGCATGTCATCGAGTATCACATCGTCGAGTTCTCCGGCAGCGCCACGGATGGCAGGGCCAAGGTTACGTACGCCGGTGGCAAAGAATCGCGGCACAAGGATGCCGATAACCAGGTGGGCGGCAATCAACGCCAGCGCCATCCATGGGCTTAGGGTGGCGGCCACAATCGTGTAGATGATGGTGGAGGTTACCGCGATGGCCACCGGACTGATGGTGTGGGCAAAGAAGATCTCAAGCAGTTCCACATCGGTGGTCAGCATGGCGATAAGGTTGCCCTTACCTTTGCCCGCGAGCTTGGCCGGCGCCAGTCTGCGCAACGCGGCGAACGCCTTGGAACGGAAGAGTGCGAGCAGATGGAATGCCACATTGTGGTTCAGATATTGTTCAATGTATCGGGTGATGCCACGCAGAAGAGCACAGATAATCATCATGATGACGGCGGGCGCAACACCCATGCCCCACACCGGATTACCGGTAAGTGCAAATGCCGCGATAATGCCGAACACGGGCAGGAAAGTGGCCGAAAGATGGCCGATGGTGCCGGCGGTGGAGGCCGCTGCCATCAGTCCTGCCAGAGGTCGGGCTTCCTTAAGCAGTCGCCTGATCACTTGGAATGTGCTCATTTTGGAAGACGAATCGCTATTTGCAACACCAGCCGGAGTCTCAGCCGAGGCCTGCTCACTCCCGCCAACGGAAGCCGTCGGCAAAGCTGACTGCAGGCGGTCAACCGTCATACCCGCCTCTGCGCTTACGCGCGCTGCGCCACCCTCAGTCCGACTGTCGTCGGACAGCTCCTGCTTGCGGGAACCAACCTGCAGCACACGCCGAGCATGGCCTTCTCCGAAGTTCTCAATATCTGCCTGCGTGGTAAACAGCTTGGCGTAGACGCCGTCCGCCGTCATCAGCTCGGTATGGGTGCCCCTCTCAACCGACTTGCCGTGTTCGAGCACCACCACTTGATCAGCGTGTTCGGCGTTGGCCATGCGATGGGTGATCATAATAACCGTCTTGCCGCGGGATTGCGCCAATTCGCGAATTGTATCCAGGATCAGCTCTTCGGATTCCATGTCAACGCTGCTGGTCGCCTCATCGAACACAAATACCGGCGAATCATGCAGGAGCGCGCGGGCGATGGCGATGCGCTGGCGTTGGCCGCCGGACAGGTTGGCGGCATCGGACTCAATCGGCATGCCCAGTCCGTTCGGCTGTGCGTGCACGAAGTCGGCAATGCGCGCCTGCTCGAGCGCGGACCACAGACGGGAGTCCACGGAATCCGGCGAATCAGGAATCTCGTCATCGGGCAAGGCCATCAGAAGATTCTCGCGCAATGCGCCCGCAAACAGATGGCTGCTGGCACCAATCACAGTGACGGCTCCGGCCAGTGTTTCGCCTGACAAATCGGATACCTCGACACCGTTCAGCGTGAGCGAACCTCGGTAACCGGCCAGTGTACCGGCGAGCAGCGAGGCGGCCGTGGACTTGCCGGAACCGGAGATGCCAACAATGGCGGTGAACTGACCGGGCCGTGCGGCGAAGGTGATGTTGGTGAGCGCAGGAGCGACGGCGGAATTGGGGCTGGTTTCACCTTGCTTATCGGTCTTTGCGGATGCGGACTTGGAGTCGCCGTGCCCGGCATCATCATAGGAATAGCCGACGTGGTCGAAGCGGACCGTCAGACCGTCGTCAGCGGAATCGGAATCGTTGGCCGGCAGGGTCGCCGTGCCATGCTCGGGCTCCGGGGTGTCCAGCAGAGCGAAGATGCGCTTGGTGGAGGTCATGCCGTTCATCGCCACGTGGAAGAACGAGCCAAGCTGACGCATGGGAATAAAGAATTCGGCGGACAGCAGCACAATGAACAGCAGACCGGTAAGAGACAGCGGGTAGCCCACCCCGAACGGGATGAGATAGTGCAGGCCGTATGCCGCGTAGGCAAGCACACCAGGCAGATGTGAGGCCAGTGCGATTGGCGACCAGCCGGACGCACCATTGGCAAAAGCATCGCCAATATGCGCGTATTGCCATAACGCCACACCGATGCCGGCCGCAGCACCGCCGTAGGCCACTATGTCCATGGCGGTCAGCGAGCGCAGCTGGATCTGCAGCACGCGCATGGTCATGACGCGGAAGCCTTCGGCTTTCTTGTCCATCTCGATGGCGGCGCGCTCGTCGGCGTCGAAGTTTTTCAGGGTCTCAAGGCCTTGGAGATTGTCGAGGAACGCGGCGCCCATATCGGTGTAGCGCACCCAGTACTTCTTGAAGGCGCGGGCGGCGGTCATGGAGACGATGCCGGTCACGATGATGATGAACGGCGCGCAGACCAGCATGACGGCAGCGGCGGGCACGTTAATCGGCGCAATGGCCACGAACAAGGTGATTGGCGCAAGAATCGCATAGAAGAGCTGCGGCAGGAACAGTTCAAAGAAGCTTTGAATCTGTTCAACACCTTCGCCGGCGGATTGCACCACATCCGAGGTCTTGATGCGGGTTTTGTAGGACGGGCCGAGTGCCACCATTTTGCGGTACAGCTTGGAGCGCAAAGCGAGCTTGACTCGTTCGGCGGCTTCGGTGCCGAGACGGGTGGCGTGCGTGGTGGCCGTGTAACGGACCGCTATACAGACCAGCGCAAGCAGCACGTAAATCATGACGTCGCCAGCCATGGGCAGCACATCCGCGCCGTGCCGATCAGACAACGGCACGGGGCAGGCCGCGCCTTGCGAAGTGCCGCCGCATTGGAGCAGCGGCGGTGCCACAGCGGTCAGCAAGCTGTTCAGCAGCATTACCAGCGACAGCATAAAACCAATGTTGGCAAGCAGACCTACCCACATCAGGGCCACTTTGCCAGCTATGAGTTTTTTCAAGCCAGGCGCCAATTGGAACAGTCGTTTGTCGAACATGGTCCGCTTCCCCTTGCCGTGTTGTTGCGGTGTGCCCTCGTCATGTGTACCTGCGCTCCACATTCCGCGCAATCCCATTCACCTTAAGCGAACGCCCTCGCACACGCCAGACTTTTAAAGTGAGAGAGGCCACAGAATTATCGATTGCGGAGTGCGCATGCTAGACGCGCCAACCAAAAAAATATGCTTCGATATCAGGGGCTGAAGCATCCACTACACCCAATACGTGCATTTATCCGTTTCGAGGAGGCTCATTTTTGCGTTTGCCGGAGGCCTACTTCCGTTTCAAGGGGCTGATTTCGCATTTGCCGGAAGTCTATCTCCGCTTCGAGGGGCTCCTCATCCATGTAATCGGAAGTATAAACGGCTACACGTCAACGTCATTCCGCCGTTTTAGGGCCGTGTCTACTTGGGCATCAGCCCCTCGAAGTGGAAGTAGACTTCCAGATAAGGCAAAATCAGCCCCTCGAAGCCGAGAAAGCACGTTTCTACGGTGTCAGAAGCCGACGGAACGCAAAAGGGTCGTCTGCACGCAGACGACCCATATGATCAATTCGCCAATAGACGCAGCAAACGCGGCCTAGTGCTGCTTTTTGCGCGGCGACCAGTGCTTCGGCGGCGGCCGTACTTATCGGACAGGAAGCCGGAGAAGCCGGCGCCGATCACGCCGCCGATCATGATGGAGCTGATGACCAGACCCTGCAGGGCCGGGCTCAGCACGTACTTGTCCTGCAGGAAGTCGATGGCTCCCGAAATGGACACGGTCATAACCGTAGAGCAAACCGGTTAGACACGGCGTTGTATACAATCCACAAAACCAGACAGACAACTTCTCCATTGCCCACAACGCGCGCAACCTTACGCCAGCGTAATCTAACTCGTCAGAATGGCTCGGGTTGTCAACTTGCCATCATGTTTGTAAGGAATAAACGGCCGTATGCTTACCGAATACACCACGCCCGGCGAATCCATCGAGATCCGCGATGACCAAACTATCTATTCACTGCTCACCGAACGACTGGCCCGCACCGGCGCGGACACGGTAATCGCCGCCAAGAAAATCGGCCCCGGCCGCTGGCAGAACGTCACCACCGGCGAATTCCACGAGCGCGTGGTCTCAGCCGCCAAGGGCCTGATCGCGCTCGGCATCGCCAAGGGCGACGCGGTGACCATCTTTTCCTCCACCCGTCTCGAATGGGGCATTCTCGATTTCGCACTGGCCGCAGTGGGCGCGGTAAGCGTGCCGATCTACGACACCGACTCCGCCCCGCAAGCCCAGCGCATCATGAACGATTCGGCGGTCAAGCTGGCCTTTGCCGACAACCGCGAGCGCTTCGACCGGCTCGACTCGGTCAAGGACCACTGTCCTGCCTTGAAGCAGATTCTCATGATCGAGGGCAACGCGCTGGGCGCGCTCGAAGGTCTGGGCGTGGCTGTTTCGGACGAGGAACTGAACGAGCGCGTGGCCACCGTGCGCGCCGACGATCTGGCCACCATCGTCTACACTTCGGGCTCCACCGGCAACCCGAAGGGTGCCGAACTGACCCACAAGAACTTCGTGTCCATCACCATCTCCGCCTCGCAGGCGTTGCATGAAGTGGTGCTTGACGACCATCCGCGCCTGCTGCTCTTCCTGCCGCTGGCCCACTGCTTCGCGCGATTCATCCAGTACGCCTCCATCGCCTCCGATGACGGCGTGGTCGGTTATCTGCCGGACACCAAAACCCTGCTGCCGGACCTGCGTTCGTTTGAACCGACCTACCTGCTGGGCGTGCCGCGCGTGTTCGAGAAGGTATACAACGCCGCCTCGCACAAGGCCGGTGCCGGCTGGAAGGGCCGCCTGTTTGTCAAGGCCGCCGAGGCCGCGCGCGTCTGGAGCCGCAAGGAGCAGGCCGGCGAGCAGCACACGTTTGCCGAAATCGCCGAGCGCGCCAAGTACGAAACGCTCGTCTACCGCACGGTGCGCGGTGCTCTGGGCCCGAAGATCAAGTACGTGGCCTGCGGCGGCGCACCACTGTCGCTCGATCTGGCGCATTTCTACAACGGCATCGGACTGCCGATGATTCAGGGTTATGGCATGACCGAAACCGCCGCCCCGTTCGCCGCCACGCGCGTGACCGACAATGTGATCGGCACCGTAGGCCAGCCCGCGCCCGGCTCCTCGATTCGCATTTCCGACGAAGGCGAACTGCAGGTCAAGGGCCCGAACGTGTTCCGCGGCTACCACAATCTGCCGGAGAAGACGGCCGAGGCGTTCACCGCCGACGGCTGGCTCAGGACCGGCGACTTGGCCGAGATCGATGATGAGGGCCACATCGTCATCACCGGCCGCATCAAGGACATTATTATTACTGCCGGCGGCAAGAACGTCTCCCCCATTCCGCTGGAGGAAGAGATCGCCAAGTGCCCGATCGTGGAGCACTGCGTGGTGGTGGGCGACCAGCGCCCGTTCATCGGCGCGTTGGTGACGCTCGATCCGGAGTCGCTGGCATTGTGGCTGCCCGCGCACGGCCTGTCCACGGAGACGCCGGTCGACCGGCTCGCCACGAACGCCGCGGTGCGCGAGGAGATTCAGCAGTACGTGGACAAGGCGAATGCGACGGTCTCGCGCGCCGAATCCGTACGCAAGTTCGCCGTGCTGGACACGCAGTTCACGCAGGAGAACAAGTGCCTGACACCGTCGCTGAAAGTGGTGCGCCCGGCCGTCAATCGCGTGTTCGCCGATGTGATCGACAACGAGATCTACAACGGCAAGCGGTGAGACGCGCGGTTCGTAATCCGACACAAAAAAAGGGCCTTTTGAACCGCACCCCGATTGTTGGACTGGAGTAATCCAGATTCGATGATCGGAGGTGCGGTTTCTCATGTCCAGGGATCGCAGGCGTCATTATGACGATGATTCCATGCGGGTCGTCGCCGGGGTGCCGCCCGGCCCAGGTGGGTCATGCCCGGGTCAGTTTCTTGCTCCTGAGACGCAGCACGACATCGGCGGAGTTGGCGACGCGCTTGGAATGCGTCACCACGATCACGCATTTGCCGAGCTGATGGGCGGCGTGCTGCAGCAGATGAATCACCTCGTCGGTCATCTCCGGGTCGAGGCTGCCCGTCGGCTCGTCCGCGAGGATCGCGCGGCCCGGGGCGACCAGCGCGCGGCCGACCGCCACCCGTTGACGCTGGCCGCCCGACAGGTGCATGATGTTGCGCTTGGATTCCTCACGGCTCAAACCCAGTTCCTCGAGGATCTTCATATCGGCCTTGGCGCTGACCAGCCGCAGGTTCTCTTCGGGGGTGAGGTAGTCAATCAGGTTATGGTCCTGGAACACCAGGGACACGTGCTCCCGGCGGTGCTTCGCATAGCCCGATGCGGCGATGTCCTCCCCCTCGAAGCGGACCACTCCCCGGGAGGGGGCGTCCAGGCCGGCCAGCAGCGACAGCAGCGTGCTCTTGCCGGCGCCGGACGGGCCGGTGATCGCATACATCTTCCCGGATTCGAAATCCGCGCTGACATCCGAAAGAACAAGGATCTTCGCCGCGCCGTAGGCGTAATCGACATGGTCCAGTTGCAGACAGTTAGACATGATTGGTGACTCCTAACGCATAGAGGAAAGAATGGATTTCGGGGATTTGGACAGCACGGCGGCGCATGACACGGCAAGAGCCACGGCGATGACCGCGCATCCGAGCAGCAGGATGAGCATCGTCTGCTCAGGCGGCAAGGCCTCCACGTGCAACGATTCCAACGGCGCGACGCCCGAATCGCGCAACAGTCGGGAAGACACGTATCCCGACAGCATGGCGCCGGTGCCCAACGAACACAGGGCGGCGACCGCCGCCATGAGTCCGGTTTCGATGGCGAGTTGTGCGACGATCCGCATCTTGCCGATGCCGAGGGCCAGAAGCGTGCCTATCTCATGGATGCGTGAGCGAATCCAGAAGACCAGCGCCATCGCCAGCACCAGTACGTCCGCGAGGCAGACGGACAGCAGCACCATGCGCACCAGATTACGCACCGTCTGCACGGATTGCAGGACGCCGGAGAGCCGGGCCGAATCGTCGGTGACGTCGTACTTGCCGCCGGCCATGGTCTTGGCCCGTCCAATAGCCGCGGACAGGTCCTGCGGATTATCCGACAGGCATCGGATCATGTCGATCCGGTCGTTTCCGGTCAGAGCGGAAGCTACTCGCCTACCCGAATAGATGAGGTTCTCGGAAGTGTCCGAGGGCAGGGGGCTTTGGGCCTGCACGTTGCCGGAGAAGATCCCGGCCACACGCACCGTGGCGTTGCGCCCCTCCTGCCGGAGACGGAATGTCGAGCCGACCGATAGGCCGTTCTGCATCGCGAAGTCGCGGTGGACCAGCACATTGTCGCCGTCGCCCGAGATATGGCGGCCCTGCTCCAGGCGGTACAGGCCGCTCTGGAATTCCTCGGACAATGAGGAATCGGTGGTGCCCAGCACGCTGACCTGCATGGCCAGATCGGAGTCCAATCGGGGGCCCTGCCGGGGCATGACCGGGCGCGCGCCATCCACCTGCGCCAAGGTCTTCGTCGCATAGGCGGTCTTCGTCACACCGGGGATACGCGAGAACCGGCTCGCCTCCTCGGCGCTAATGGGATTCTCGCCGGCGCTGACGGTAAACCCTATGCCCATGCCCGCGCCGATGCCGTCGGACATGGTACGCAGGGCCGTCGAGACTCCGACCTGCGCCACCAGGCTCGTGAAGACCATCAGCATCAGCAGACCGATGATGCCGCTACGTACCGGCTTGCGTACGATCGCCAACGTGGCACGCTTCCACACATTCATGCTCATCATCGAATCTCCGACAGGTCTCGCGGCGATTTGCGCAGCATCGGCATGCACGCCACCGCGACGCACACCAGCATCACCGCCAACAATCCGAGCGCCACGTACAGCATGGCGGTCCCGTCGACCGACACCGTGAGCGAATCCAGGGTGCGCACCGACATGCTGGATTCAAGATCGCCGCCGACCTGCCCCATGCTGCTCAGCTCCTTCGCCGCGGAGGCGTTCACGGAATGGAGCGCCGTGGCGCCGAGCCATTGGGCCATTCCCTGCGCGCACAGCCAGCCGAGGGCGAGGGACGGCAGACCGATCAGCACCATCTCGGTGAGGTATTGGGCGACCAGGGAGGGCTTGCCGACGCCAAGGGACACCAGTATGCCCATCTCTTGACGGCGGTCGTTCATCCACAGCAGCAGCATGAGACTGAGCACGAGCACGGCCGAGACGGTCACGCCGATCAGGGCGCCGCGCATCATGGAGCGCACGCCGCGGGCGGCATGCAGCATGCTCGATGAATACTGGTCGTTGCGCGTGATCTGATAGTTGTTCCAATCCACCGGGAGTTTCTTCGCGGCATCCATGGTCTTCTCCACGTCAACGCCCTTGGACAGCACGAAGGTGGCGTCCTGGTATATTTCCTTGCCGTCCTTGTACTGGTACAGGTCGCGTGTGGTATCCAGATCGGTGTAGATGGTGTTGGCGGTGAGTTCCGCTCGGCTGGATACCTTTCTGGCGCTGTCGCCCTTGAATATGCCCACGATGGTGGTCTTGACGGTCGCCGTCGAATGTGATTCGTTGTCGGCGTCGTAGGCGTTGGCCTTGAGCGTGAGCGTGTCTCCGACTTTGAGCCCGTTGGCTTTGGCGAGATCCTCATGGATCATCGACGTGTACTTGTCGGAGGCCTTCAGATGTCGTCCTTCGGCCATGCCGAGCGTGCGCGACGTGAACACGTTGAGTTTCGACGAATCATTCGTGCCTATGACGTTGGCGGCGTTGCCAAACTGCTGCTCCTGGGTCGCATCGTAATCATCGCCGCCGGGGACCTTCGCCACATTCGCCCCCACGAGATCGGCGGTGGCGTTCTGACGGACCATATACGAATCGACCCCGGGCAGTTGGACGATCCTGCGCACGTCGGCGGGGCGCACCATGCCGCCTCCGCGAGGCGTGAGCATGCTGCCCTGCATGTTGCTGGACAGCACGAATCCACCGACCGCTTCCTTCTCGATTCGTCCGGCGGCCTGTTGAGCTGCCCGAGAAACCGCGATCGTGGATAGCATGCTCGCCGTTATGATGGTCAGTATTATAAGGAGCACTATGGTTCGCACTCGTTTTCTGAGCACATAGCGCACCGACCGTGCAACGAACGTCATCAATACCTCCTGTGGGACTTGGGCTTTTCGCCCAAAATGCGAAACATGCCGCGTTTCGCCGATTAGTTAGCCGCGACGATACATGATGCACCTCAAGATACGGGAGATATACGCCTTGAGCGAAAAACGGAACAGCGGCGAATGTCGGTTATTCTGGATTTTGGTCCATCTCGGGCCGCGTCGATGCGTCGGCCCGCGAGAAATCAGGCTCGCGCCTCACCTTCGAGGCGGCGAACACGAGGAGCGGCAGAGCGGCGAACGCATAGTTCTCGCATTGGATGTACAGGTATGCGACCAGGACGAGCCAGCAGATGACGGTCTTGTGCCAGACGCCGGATTCGCCCGAACCCGCGCCGGCAACGCCACCACCACTATTACCCCCGGCAACATCAGCAACGTCGGCAACGTCGGCGACACAAACACCGTGCGCCAGCTCGTCGGACGATGCGCCATCCGCACCGCCACGGCATACCGTCCTCCCGCGCGTCATGCAGACCATCGAGGCTCCGACCAGCATGGCCAGCCCGATCAGCCCGTATTCGGCGATGACGCTGGTATACGCGCACATCGTCCACACCGTGTCCGCGTTCACGCCGGCCGCGAATCCCGTGGCCGCGCCGCCGTTCATGCCAAGACCGTCCAGCAGCCGTCCGGCTTTGGCCGCGCCGGCCCACACCGCATTGATGATGTTGCCCGCGCCATAACCGGTGAGCAGCGTCCACGGATGGGTGAGCAATCCGCATATCGGATCGAGGCTTTGGTAGATCCGCGCGAAGAACGAGCCGTCTCCCTCGGCCCCGTTTTCCGCGATGGCGGAGAGTCTGGAATCCGCCAGCACACCCAGCAGGCCCAGTGCGCATGCGCCGAGAATCTGCAGCATGCCCCGGACGCGGCGTGCGCCGTCATGCCAATCGGTGCGCGCCACAAGGGCGATCAGCAACGCCACGACGGAATCGATGACGATTCTGGTGCCGGCTTGCATGAGCACCGCGCCGACGGCATACGTGACGATGAGGTCACGCAGCCGTTTGGCGTAGATGCGGTCGCGCCCGCGCATGAGCCACATGAGCGGAAGCAGTATGCCGAACAGGTGCATGCCGATATAGCTGGGCTCGGCGAACAGGAACTGCGGACGGCCGCCGCCCCACACCGAGTTGTCGCTGATGTATTGCCGGTACATGAGGTGCGAGAAATAGTCGGTCAACGGTTTGGCGTGCAGACGGATGGACAGCCATTGCACGACGCCCACTCCGAAGGAAACCCAGTATGATGCGATGAGAATCCGCAATGGCGTACGCCACGGAATGCGTTTGATGTCGAACGCAAGGGCGATCGCACCCAAAGTGGCGAGCACGCCCAGCAATCCGGTGATGCTCATGAACGCGGCGTTGAGGTGGATGCCGAACTTCAGCCATCCCGGGATGGACAGGATTATGCAGGCCACCGGTAGGAGGAACATTGGCAGGTACCGGTTGGCTGCGATGCGCAGTTGCCGCCAATTGCATAGGCAGTACACGGCGAACAGCGCCGGACTGATTGGAGACCAGAACGGCGCGTACAGGCCAAGCGTGGTGCCGTCCACCGGAAGAAAAGCAATGGCCAGCAACAGCCAAATGACGTTGCGTTCCTGCGATGTCAGAAATCGCAGGAACGACCGGTATTGCGGTCGGCCATGATGGTTGCCCGCGTCGATGGTGTCGTTGCGTACGCATGCCTGGTTCATGTGATTCTCCCTCCCCGTCAACCTTACTCGTTCATCATGATGCGCGGACGGGGCATGCTTTCCCCGCTGAAAGTGCAATGGCCCGAACATTGACAAGGTCGCACCGAATGCCCCCATCATTGGCACATTGTGCGATCTCGTCGCGGCTGGCTGACGAAATAATGTTGGCCGACCGGTTACATTGGTTCGGTACAGTGGCGGCATTATTGGCCACTGAATCAAGCGATTTGCGGCAGAACGACGAAAACAACACTTGGGCGAAAAGAGGCAGGCATGACTACGAATCGACCGCTCATTGCGGTGACTCCGCTGATGGATTACGGGCGCGATAGTCTGTGGATGCTGCCCGGATATATGGAGGCGATAATGCGGGCCGGCGGTACGCCCGTCATGTTGCCGCTGACCGATGACACCGACATTCTTGCGCAATGCGCCGAACGGTTTGACGCGTTTCTGTTTACGGGCGGGCCGGATGTGGGACCGATGGTTGGTGCAGCGGCCTCCGCCACCGGCCGTAGCGAGGTGCTCTCTCCTGAGCGCGACCGAATGGAATCGATTCTGCTGCCAGCTGTAATGGCTTGGGACAAGCCGATTCTGGGCATCTGCCGTGGCATTCAGTTCATCAACGCAGCGCTGCGCGGCACGTTGTGGCAGGATCTGCCAAGCCAGCATCCGAGCGATATCGAACACCATATGAATCCGCCGTACGATGCGTTCGGACATAACGTTTCCTTGGTGCCCGGCACTCCCCTGGCTTCATTGTTCGCAGGGCAGACTGAGATTGCGGTGAATAGCTATCACCATCAGGCGGTTCGTGAGCCTGCTGCTGGACTCGAGGTCATGGCCGTCGCGCCCGACGGCGTGATCGAGGCCCTGTACCGGCCGGCAAGCCACTTCCTGTGGGCCGTGCAGTGGCATCCCGAGTTTCTCTACAAGGTAGATCCACGCTCGCAGGCGATTTTTGATGCGTTTGTGGGGAGTTGCCGATAACAGCAAAAGGGGCTGCTCCGGTTTCCCGGAACAGCCCCTTTTCAGCGGTAGCAGTCAGCAGACTGATTTAGTCATCAGTGCTGGCTTGCCAGCGCTGATTGGCGCGTGCGGAGACCGCCGTCCGAAGGCGAAGGCGTACGAAGGTACGTCGAACCTGAGGAAAGGCGGTATACGCTCCGCCAATCAGTGCTGGTTGTTGAGACGGTGGTACATCTCGGACAGCTCCAGTTCCTTCTCGAACTGGCGAGCGGTGGTGTTCTCGTCGATGACGGCGAGCTCAACACCGGCGATGCGGGCGAAGTCTTCCCAAGCCTCACGACCAACGGAGGTGGTCATGCAGGTGTGGTGAGAACCACCGGCGGTGATCCAGCACTCAACAGCGGTCTTCAGGCTCGGCTTCGGCTCCCAGACGGCGCGGGCGCACGGAAGCTCCTTGAGGGAGCCCTGCGGCTCAACGACGTCGACGACGTCCATGAGCAGGCGGAAGCGTTCGCGAACGTCGGACATGGAGACCACGACGGCGTCCTTGGCGGGCTTGCCGGAGAAGACCAGGCGGACCGGGTCGGCCTTGCCGCCGATGCCCAGCGGGTGGATCTCCAGCTTCGGCTTGGCGATGGTGCCGATGGACGGGGAAACCTCGAGCATGTGGGAGCCCATGTCGAGCTCGTCACCCTCGGTGAAGTTGTAGGAGTAGTCCTCCATGAGGGAGGCGCCACCCTCAAGGCCGTAGCCCATGACGGCACCGATGCGCACGAGGACGGCGGTCTTCCAGTCGCCTTCAGCGGAGAAGCCCCAGCCGTACTCGGACGGGAAGCGCTGCGGGCCAACGCCCGGCAGCTGCGGCAGAGCGCCGAGGTCCTCGAAGTTGTCGACGCCGGCGGTGCAGCCGTTGGCGCGCATCATGTTGACCATCGCGGCCTCTTCCTTGGCGGCGATGAACAGGGAGTCGTACTTGGCGTCCAGCAGAGCCGGGTCGACGTCGTACTTGGCCTTGTAGTCCTCGATGATCTCCTTGACCTGGTCGTCCTTGACGGCGTCGTACGCAGCGACGAGCTCGTTGACGGCCCAAGTGTTGATGGAGGCGCCGAACACGCGCTCAGCCTCGGTCTTGTCGCCCTCGGTGACGGCGACGTTACGCATGTTGTCGCCCCAGCGCATGACCTTCATGTTGTTGGAGGCATCCCAGCCGGCGCAGGCGCGGGCCCAGGTGCCGAGCTTCTCGGCGACCTCGGGATCGGTGTAGTGGCCGACGACAACCTTGCGCTTGATGCCGAGGCGGGAGACGATGTAACCGAACTCACGGTCGCCGTGGGCGGCCTGGTTCAGGTTCATGAAGTCCATGTCGATGGTCTCCCACGGGATTTCCTTGTGGTGCTGGGTGGCCAGCTGCAGCAGCGGCTTGGTCAGCACTTCGAGGCCGCGAATCCACATCTTGGCCGGGGAGAAGGTGTGGCACCAGGTGATGACGCCGATGACGTTCGGGTTGGCGGAAGCCTCGACCATGAACTCCTTGACACCGTCGGAGGACTTCAGGGTGGGCTTGAGGACGATCTTGGCCGGAATCTTGCCGGTGTTGTTCAGGTAGTCGACCATTTCAGCGGAGTGAATGGCGACCTGGCGCAGGGCTTCTTCGCCGTACAGGTCCTGCGAACCAACGCCGAACCAGATTTCCTTGCCCTCGAAGGGATTTTCCATAACCATAGGGTTACTTCCTTTACTTCTTTGTTTATGGGGGTTTGTTTAAGTTTCATTCGCCGACCGAGGCTCCCCTCAGTCAGCTATCGCTGACAGCTCCCCTCAGAGAGGGGAGCCAAGACACCACCGTGCTGGCGGAGTCAGCGCTGATTTGATGTGTGTGTCCGCAAGGCGCGGAAGGCGAAGGCGTACGAAGGTACGTCGGGCCTTCCGTAACGCGGCGGACACTCCATCAAATCAGTGCTGACCGTAGACGTTCTGGTAGCGGTCGTTGAGCTTATCGATGTCGGCCTGGTCGATCTCGATGATGTCACCGAGCTGACGGGCGGCCCACATGGTGTGAGCGACTTCCTCGGTCATGGCAGCGGCCTTGACGGCGCCTTCAGCATCCTTGCCGATGGTGAAGGGGCCATGGTTCTGCATGAGGACGGCCGGGGACTTCGGGTACTTCTTGAGGGTCTCGACGACACCCTTGCCGATCGCCTCGGAGCCGATCAGACGGAACGGGCCGACCGGCACCGGGCCGCCGAACTCGTCACCCATCATCGTCAGGCCGCACGGGATGTTCTGACCAGTGGCAGCCCAAGCGGTGGCGTAGGTGGAGTGGGTGTGCACGACACCGTAGACGTCGGGCATGTTGCGGTAGATGTAGGCGTGGGAAGCGGTGTCCGAGGACGGGGCTTCGGTGCCGTCGACCACGTTGCCGTCAAGGTCGCACACGACCATGGAGGACGGGGTCAGGTACTCGTAGCGCAGGCCGGAGGGCTTGATGACGAACAGGTCGGCGGTGTGCAGACGCTGGGAAACGTTGCCCGCGGTCCACACGACCAGGTTCCACTTGATCAGCTGCTGGTGCAGGTTGGAGACGACCTCACGAACCTGCTTGACCTCGGCGCGAACCTCGGGGCCGTAATCAGCCAAAGTTGCCATTATTGGTTTTCCTTTCCACTGTGATGGATGGACGTTTTTTCAAAATCTCAAGGACCTCCCTCAATAGAGGGAGGTCAGAAAGGCTTACTTATCTTCGAGGTTGATGGTTTCGATGGCGGCGTGCTCGATGGGCAGGCCCTTGGTGAAGCGGGCGAAGAAGTCCTCGAAACCAACCACATCGGAAGCCACCGGCTTCTCAGTGGTGGACTGGGCGTCCTTGAACACGCAACCGTCAAGGAAGTCAGCGAGGTTGCTGTGATCCTCGTTGGTGTTCCACAGGTAGTTGGCGAGCACGGCCATGCCCCAGGCGCCACCTTCGGCGGCGGTGGACATGACCTTGATCGGGGTGTTGAAGGCAGCAGCGAGAATCTTCTGAGCCACCTTCGGAGTGGCGAAGATGCCGCCGTGGCCCACGAGAGAGTCGACCTGCACGCGCTCCTGCTTGGTCATCACGTCCATGCCGATCTTGACCGGGGAGAACGCGGAGAACAGCTGGGCGCGCATGAAGTTGCCGAGGGTCATGTTGGCTTCGGGGCTGCGGGCGAACAGCGGGCGACCTTCAGGCAGACCGGCCAGGAATTCGCCGGAACGGAACGGGTAGTTCAGCAGGCCGCCGCAGTTGGCGTCCACGTCGTCGGCGATGGCCGCGCGGAACAGGGTGCCGTACAGCATACCGGCGTCAACCGGCTGGCCGATAGCCTTGGCGAACTGGCCGAACAGGCCGACCCAAGCGTTGAGGTCGGAGGTGAAGTTGTTGGCGTGGCTCATACCGGCCAGATCGCCGGCCGGGGTGGTGACTAAGTCAACCTCAGGGTGGAGGGCCTTGAGCTTGTGCTCCAGAACCACCATGGCGAAGATGGAGGTGCCGGCGGAGACGTTACCAGTGCGTACGCGCACGGAGTTGGTGGCTACCATGCCAGTACCGGCGTCGCCCTCAGGCGGGGCGAGCACGATGCCGGGCTTCAGGGCACCGGACGGATCGAGCAGCTTGGCACCTTCCTCGGTCAGCTCGCCAGCCGGAGTGCCGGCCACGAGCGGCTCAGGAAGCAGGTTCTCCAGCTTCCACGGCTGGGCTGCGACCTCAGGCAGAGCGTCGAACTTCTCAATGAATGCGGTTTCGTAAGTGTGAGTGGTCGGGTCAATCGGGAACATGCCGGAGGCATCGCCCACGCCGAGGACCTTCTTACCGGTGAGCTTCCAGTGCACGTAACCGGCGAGTGTGGTGAAGTAAGCCACCTTGGAGACGTGCTCTTCCTTGTTGAGCACGGCCTGGTACAGGTGAGCGATGGACCAACGCTCGGGGATGTTGTACTGGAACAGCTCGGAGAGCTTCTTGTGAGCTTCGGAGGTGTTGGTGTTCTGCCAGGTGCGGAACGGCACCAGCAGTTCGCCGGCCTCGTCGAATGCGAGGTAACCGTGCATCATGGCGGAGAAGCCGATGTGGCCGACGTGCGTGAGCTTCTCGCCATAGGCGGTCTCGACGTCGTTGGCCATGGAGGCGTAAGCGGACTGCAAACCGCCCCAGATCTCCTCGGTGGTGTAGCTCCACAGACCATCCTCCAAGTGAGAGGCCCAGCTGTAGTCGCCGGAGGCGATGGTCTGGAAGTTGTCGTCGATGAGGACGGCCTTGATGCGGGTGGAGCCGAATTCGATGCCCAGCGTGGTCTTGCCAGCGCGAATCTTCTCGGCGATGTGGGCGACCTGCTCGGCCGCGTTGTCGGTTGCTGCCATATCTTTCCTTTGCCTTGGAGCGCCGGCGTTGTTATCCCCTTCCTTGGGGAGGGTGTTAGCGCTCACAATTTCCCAAAAAACATTGTACCGATAACCTGCATTCGACACAACTTATACCGTGTCACGCATCATAACGGTTTGATAACAGGGCCAATTTACCGCCGAGGAGCCGGCCCCAAGGACCGCCGAGCACGCACCTCGGCGGGAATCAGCCCCATGCCGTGCTGGGTGGTCAGGAAGGTCGGCTCGCCGCCCTCCCCCAGCAAGCGCAGCGTCTCTCGCATGGCGGCCACGCCGAGCCCCTCGAAATCGGGATGCACGGTGGTCAGCGGTGGGTACATGTTATCCACGCCAGACATGTCGTCGAATCCGACCACGCTGATGTCTTGCGGAATCCGAAGCCCATGCTCATGCAACGCGCGCATGATGCCGACGGCCTGATTGTCGTTCGCGGCGACGACCGCGGTGGGCAACGCCGCGCCTCGACGCCCATACTCATCAATGAGATGATTCATGTGCGCATACGCCTCAGAGGCATCCCACGTATGGCAGCGCACGATCTGTGAATCGATGGATCGGGAGGCGGCGAGCTTGCGCCACGCATCCAGTCGGGTGTGGGCGTCGCGCCATTCGTTGGGACCGGCAAAATACAGAGCCGATTTGTGCCCGTATTCGCCCAGCAAGGCCACCACTTTGGCCATTGCACCCCACTGGTCGATACCGACCAGCGCAGTGCGACGCTTGTTTTCGGTGGAGATAAGGCCCAATCCCTCACGCACGGTCATTTGGCCGTGGGTGGCGGTGACGATGACGCGCGGCTGAGTGACTCGTGCACGGCAGGCGGCGGCGAACATCACGTCGGTCGGGGTCAGGAAGATGAAGGCGTCGACGTTCTGCTCGTTGAAGGTGTCGCACAGGTTGTCGAAGTCGGCCTGCGCGCACAAGGCCTCGTGGACCATCATCACGCTCATGAACAGACCGTGCTCGCGGGCCATGGATTCGATGGAGGAGATGGAGGAAATCGGGCCGAAGAATTTGAGGCCTCCGGCGATCAGCCCTATGGTGCGCGAACGGCGGGAAGCCAGTGCGCGCGCGGAGTTGGAGGGGCGGTAGCCGAGTTGGTCAATGGCGGTCTGGACTCGCGCACGGGTGGCGTCGGAAACGTCCGGCGAGTCATTGATCACACGGGAGACGGTTTGGTGGCTGACTCCGGCGAGCTTGGCCACTTCGAACATGGACGGACGTTTGCTTGGCTTGCGGCTGGTCACCATATTGCCTAACCTCCCCGCTGGCGGCCGGCATCCATGCACGGCCAGTCTTGTACCTTAATCAATACTGACTTTAGCGCGTCCACAACAGTTTTGCGTTAGCGCTCACACTGTCGTGTCGCACGCGGCTCAGGTCAGGTGCCATGAGACACGATGGAGCGGAGTCGGCCCGTGCTCGGCGATGGCGGTACGGTGTGCGGCGGAACCATAGCCCTTGTTATGAGCCCATTCGTAGGCGGCGTAACGTGGGTTGCTTTGCGCGAGGTCGACCATCAGCCGGTCTCGGGTCACTTTGGCGATGACCGCCGCGGTGGCGACGGTGGCGCAATGCTGGTCGCCTTTGACTTTGGTCGTTATGTCGGCTGGAATCGGCACGTCCGGCGCGTCGAACGTGTTGAGCGCCTTGGTGATGTAATCGCTCGGCCCGTCGAGAATTCCGGCGACTTTGGGCAGAGCGCGAACGCTTCCCTCGCAATTTCCAATGGATTCCCCTACGGAGCCTCCCGGACGACCTTCCACAATCTTCCCCGCAGACTCCCCCGAAGCCTTTTTTATCGTCGATTCCCCTCCAAGTCGTAAGCCAAGTTCGCGTTCGACTTGGCTGAGCGCGCGCAGGGCGGCCACGCCAAGCGCGTAGGTGATGCCCCATTCGTCGATCTCGGTGTTGCTGGCCTGGCCTACGGCGTAGGCCGCGCACCAGTCGCGCAGTTCGTCGAAAATCGCCTCGCGCCTATGTTCGGTGAGCATTTTGGAGTCGGCCACGCCGTCCGGCACGCCGAGGTAGGTCCGCCCGGACAGTTCGACGGCATCATCGCCATCCAACGGCTCCAAATCACGGGCCCAAATGGCGGCGCACCCGACCATCACCGGGCCGGCGAGCGCGCCGCGGCCGACTTCATCGAATCCAGCGATAAGGTCATAGCCCTGGGCCGCAAGGCTGCGTTCCAAGTCAAGTGTCGGGGTAATCATGCGCGGCTCCCATCGTCTCACAATGGTTAGGATTCAGACGGTCCAGGATTCATATGGTTCAGGGTTCAGACGGCCCGGAACTCAATCAGTTCAAAGACTCACACGGTTCAAAAAAAGACTCAGGAATTCGAGCCGGAAGCGTCAGGCACGTCCTTGAAGACTTCGTGGTGGTCATCAATCGCACCAAGCCGGTCAAGCGGCCAGTATTTCGCGATTCCGACTCCGACCACATCGGAGATGGGAACCAAGCCGCGATCGCCGTCATCCTGATGATAGCGGGAGTCGGCGGAATTGGCGCGATTGTCGCCCATGACGAACACGCGGCCCTCGGTCACGGTTACCGAGAACGGGAAGGCGCTCGGGTCCACGCCGGGGCGAATGTAGGAGGTCTCATTGATGGCCACGCCGTTGATGGTCACCGGCTGGCCCGCGCCCTTGCATTCGACCACGTCACCGGGCAGGCCGATCAGTCGCTTGATGAGGTACCCGCCACCGGGAGCGCTGCTCTGCTCCTCGTTCAACCAGTTGTTGGGATCTTTGAATACCACGACGTCGCCGCGCTGCAGATCGAAGATCTTGGGGGTGAGCTTGCTGGTCACCACGCGATCGCCGGGCACCATGGTGTCCATCATCGAGCGCGAAGGAATCTCGTAAAAGCCGACGGCGAAAATGCGAATCAGCAGCACGATAAGCACGGGAACGCCGCACCACAGGAAAAAGTCGCGTAGGGTGAAGTGGTCATCATCCATCGATGATGCTGCCGCGGCATTCGCACCAGCGGAAGAAGCGGCGTGCGCCGGGCGCGCCGGTGCCGGGGGAACCGGGGACGGGGCGATGCCGTGGTCGGCGACTTGGAACGTACGGGAATCGCGGGCATCGGCCTCGTCATCATACGAGGTCTGATTGCTCTCCGGATTGTCGGAAACCGGGAATTCGCCGTTATCCTGATCGTCCTGCATACCATCTCCTCGCGATTCATGCTGCCGGATATGAGGGGTGCCGGCGCCCGTCCATCATACGTGGAAAATACGGAAACAGCCCGAAACCGAAACGGTTCCGGGCTGAATTTCACGGTTTATTCGCGCACCTGCATCATCAGGCCCACGATTGCACCCGCGAATCGACTCACTTAGCGGAGTTGTCGCGGCGCTCGGCAATACGAGCGGCCTTACCGCGCAGAGCGCGCAGGTAGTACAGCTTGGCGCGGCGCACACGGCCCTTACGCACGAGCTTGATGGAGTCGATGGACGGGGAGTGCACCGGGAAGCGACGCTCCACACCAGTGCCGAAGCTGATCTTGCGGACCACGAAAGTCTCACGCACGCCAGCGCCCTTACGAGCGATCACCACGCCGGTGAAGGTCTGGATACGGGAGTTGTTGCCTTCCTGGATCTTCACGTTCACGTCGACGGTGTCGCCGGGACGGAAGGCCGGGATTTCCTCGGCCGGCTTCATGTGCTTGGCGTCAAAAGCCTCAACAGCGTTAACCATTGTTTTCCTTCAGTGCTGCCGCATATCAGCCACAGATCTGGGGCCATCCACGCGATTGCGCATCGCGTGCGTTGGCCTGTTCTCGTTATCCCTCGGGTTTGCCCTTGGGAAGCCTGCCGATCCGCCGAAAGTCAGGCCTTGCGGCCGTTCGGACTGGACCCATGGAGACGTGGGCTTATGCGGCGGCCCACTTCTCGACACAGCAATCGATTATTCTACGGATTATTGCGGACAGAATGGCTGTCGGATGGCATTCCAACACCAAGGCACTGCGACGTAGTTGACAGACCTGCAGGCGGGCTTTATCTTGGGGGCGTCGGTAGGCGAGGCTACCGCAGGGATATGGGTTGCTGCCGCTAACAGTGGAGACACTGCACGCAGGTCAGCAGTTCTTGTCGGATCAAGGCATGAACTAACGCAATTCCACCGCCCTGCGATGCTGAAGCTTGAACGATGGCACGACTAGGGGCAACTCTTCGAGAAGTCGCACTTCCTCATGTCGTCAATGTCCGACGGCGTACTGGTTCCATTGAGGAGGTGAATGTCATGGACGGCGATTTAGGTCATAGTAGCCGGCTGCGCGATGGCGGACAATATCACATGCCATCGGGCGCAGCATACGACCCATTCTCTTCACACGTTTGTACCGCGACCATGGCATTGGCCATCCATCACGACACCGCCGTATCCGGCGAGGGCGATCCGATCGCTGACTGATTCGGCTCGCATCGACTTCACCGCCTCACGACGGCTGCGACATCCCGCATGACGTACGCGCCGAACGCCTGAATCGCGAATTCACATCCCGTTCTCCGGACTCCCGGCATATCGGCATCATCATATGACGACGCCGATCGGCTATCTGCATGCAGACATACCCGCATATCGGCGCGCCTGCACGCGACCGCTGACATCCATGGCGCGCACTTGCCGCACGGATACCGAGTCGAACGCCCACCGAACGGGAACCGTTTATCTCCTTCGAGATAACGACATGAGAGCGCACAGGTTCCGTTATGTCCAACTTCTTCAATTACTCCTCGTTCCCCGGCATTCGTCTGCGTTCCGACGTCGACGCCGCCGACATGTCCCGCAGCAGCGCCGCGCGCCGCATCGCCGCAGACGTGGTGGTGGCCGCGGGCGTGCTCGCCCTGTTCGGCGTCGTCGCCTGGCTGCTGCCGCAAATCAACGAACCGATCGGCCCGTCAGGCGTGCCGAGCACGGTGAGCGACGATTTGCATCTGCTGCCGTATTACGCGCTGCGTTCGATGTTCCGCATGTTCATCGCGCTGTTTTTGTCACTGGTGTTCAGCTTCATCTATGGTTTGGCGGCGGCCCGATGCCGGCGACTGCGCATGGTGCTGATACCGCTGCTCGACATCCTGCAGTCGGTGCCGATCCTCGGCTTCCTGTCCGCCACGGTCACCATTTGGATGGTGTTGTTCCCCGGCTCCATTCTCGGCGTGGAGGTGGCGTCGATCTTCGCAATCTTCACCAGCCAGGCATGGAACATGACCTTCTCCTTCTACCATTCGCTGCTCAGCGAACCGCAGGAGTTGGATGAGGCGGCTCGTTCCATGCAGCTCACGCGCTGGCAGCGTTTCTGGAAGCTCGACGTGCCGAATTCGATGATTCCGCTGCTATGGAACTGCATGATGAGCGTCGGCGGCGGCTGGTTCTTCCTGACGGCCTCGGAGATGATCTCCGTGAACAACAGGACATACGCACTGCCCGGCCTCGGCAGCTTCGTGGCGGTGGCGTCCGAGCACGAACAGCTGGGCAAGGTGCTGTGGGCCATCGTGACCATGGTCATCGTGGTGCTGCTCATCGACGTGCTGCTGTGGAAGCCGCTGACGGCGTGGGCCGAGAAGTTCCGCATCACGCAGAACGAGTCCGTGCAGGCCAAGACGAGTCTGGTGCTGTCGATTCTGCGGCGTTCCGGCATTTCGGATGCGCTGGCTCTCGTGGGCCGGCCCATCGCCGATCTGATGTTCTGGCTGACCCGCCCGCTGGGCCGTACCGGCGCACGCTGGCCGGCCGCCGGCACCCGGCGTCGCACACTCGACATCGCGTTTATGGCGCTCATGGCTGTGGCCTGCCTGGCCGGTCTGTGGATGCTGGTGCGTTTCATCTCGGACGGCGAGGGGTTCGCCGAGGTCGGCCACGCGATGGTCCTGGGACTGATCACGTTCATGCGCGTGACGCTGCTGACCGTGGTGTGCTCCATCATCTGGGTGCCGACCGGCGTGAAGATCGGCATGAATCCGCGGATTTCCCGGTTCGTGCAGCCGCTGGCGCAGGTGTTGGCGAGCTTCCCCTCGAACTTCACGTTCCCGTTCGTCACACTGTGGTTCATCGCCTGGCATATCGACATCAGCTGGGGCAGCATTCTGCTCATGTCGCTGGGAACGCAGTGGTACATCCTGTTCAACGTGATTGCGGGCGCTTCGGCCATTCCCGATGACCTGCGCGAGGCCACGCGGGCATTCCATCTGGACACGCGGCAGCGGTGGACCAAGCTGATCCTGCCGGCGGTGTTCGGCTCGTGGTGCACTGGCGGCATCACCGCGGCGGGCGGCGCGTGGAACGCCTCCATCGTCTCCGAGATCGTGGCCTACGGGCACACCACGCTTACGGCAAATGGATTGGGAACATATATCGCCAATGCGACCGCGGTGGGAGACACCGGCAAGACCATCATCGGGGTTGCCGTGATGAGTGTGTTCGTCGTGGGCGTCAACCGGCTGTTCTGGCGTCCATTGCAGGCGTACGCCGAGCGCCGTTTCTCCGTCGCCTGACGGAGGCCGCACCGGCCGTCCCGGCCCATCGACCCGCAACAATCCAACAGCATCGGCGGCGAGCGCATGTCATTCGAATCCGCCGCGATCATCCGCAAAAAACGTAACAGCAAGGACCATTTATCATGACCATCGCAACTTTTTCCGACCGCACCGCAACCTTCCCGCAGACCGCCGCGACGAACGCCGCCGGCACCGCGATCATTGAGGCGCAGCACGTGGGCAAGGCCTACCGTGCCAAGCGCGGTAAGGAGCTGACCGTGCTGCGCGACATCTCCTTCACCCTGCATGAGGGCGAGATCGTGGCGATCCTGGGCCGGTCCGGCGCTGGAAAATCCACGTTCCTGCGCATCCTGGCGGGCCTGGTACCCGCGTCGAGCGGTACCGTCACCTACCGCGGCACCGACATCACCGGCCCTAATCCCGGAGTGGGACTCGTGTTCCAGACCTTCGCGCTGATGCCGTGGCTCACGGTGCAAGCGAATGTGGAACTGGGGCTGGAGGCCCGCGGCGTGCCGCGCGAGGAACGCCGTCGCGCTGCACTGCAGGCCATCGACGCCATCGGACTGGACGGATTCGAGAACGCGTACCCGAAGGAGCTCTCCGGCGGCATGCGCCAGCGCGTGGGCATCGCACGGGCCCTGGTGGTGCAGCCCGATGCGCTGTTCATGGACGAGCCGTTCTCCGCATTGGATGTGCTGACGGCCGAGAACCTGCGCAACGAGGTGCTCAAGATGTGGAGCGACGATCAGCGTTCCATCAAGTCGGTGCTCATCGTGACGCACAACATCGAGGAGGCCGTGCAGATGGCGGATCGCGTCGTGGTGCTCGGCTCGCATCCCGGTTATCTCATCGCCGACGTGCCCGTCACCCTGCCGAGGCCCCGTGACCGTCATTCCGCCCAGTTCGAGGACATGGTCGACACCCTGTATGCGATCCTGACCGGGCAGAGTCGCGATGGCGGGCCGGCGGATACCGCCGACGAGCGCACGGCCGCCGGGGACGGCGTCGTGCATGGCACGTCAGATGGCGCGGCGAACCAGACCGCGGCAGCGAATCAGGCCCCGGCCCGGGCGAGCAACGCCGACCATCAGGCATCCTCCGACATGCTGCCCAACGCTACGCCGGGAGGCCTGGCCGGACTGGTGGAGATCGTATACAATCACGCGCAGGGCATCGATCTGGCCGATCTGGCCGCCGAGCTGTCATTCGAGGTGGACGACCTGTTCCCGCTGATCGACGCCGGAACCATGCTGGGATTGCTGACCGTCGAGAACGGACACGTGACATTGACCGAGCTCGGACGCCAGTGGAGGCAGGCGGACATTCTGACAAGCAAGACGATGTTCGCCGCCATGCTGCAAGACAAGGCACCGCTGGTGCGCATCATCGACCGAGCGGTCCGTCACAGCGAACACGGCCGCCTGCGCGGCGAGCTCATCGTCGACCTGTTGAGGGCCCGTCATACGGACGCGGAGGCGGAGCGCCAGTTCAACATCGCCATGACGTGGGGTCGATACGGAGAACTGTTCGACTACGACGCCGATGATGACATCATCACCGTCGACGCCGCCAACCCGGCAAACGCCACCCGACCGGCCGAGGAAGCCAGCGAAACGGACTGAGTTGGCCCGTCTCAGCCAACTGCCGCAATGGAAACAACGATCAACCCGACAGCGGAACGGACCGCCCCGAATCGCCAAGGAGGAATCATGAACACGCTACGACTGATACGCTCGCGCGGCGAGCGCCACGCCAGCATCACCCAGCGACTGAATTTCGCCGCCCATGCCACGCCAGAGGCCACGCTCGCCTTGGTGTATGCGCACGAATCCGGCTTGGAACCCGACGAGGTTCGCCGAGCGCGTCGGGCTTACGGCGGCAACACCATACCGGCGCGCCGGTGACCGCAGGCATCATCCTGCTCATGGTGGTGGTGTCCGGTCTGATCCGATACGTGCACGACTCCCGAAGCTCGCATGCTGCGACGGCGCTGGCCACCATGGTGAGTACCACGGCTACGGTGCGGCGGGTCGGTGCCGGCGAGCGGCAGATTCCGTCCGAAGAGCTTGTCGTGGGCGACATCGTGACGTTGTCCGTCGGAGACATCGTCCCGGCCGACTGCAAGCTGCTGGAGAGCCGAGACCTGCGCATCGCGCAGGGGGCGCTCACTGGCGAAAGCATGCCCGTGCGCAAGGATGCTGCCACTGATCGTCACCGTCTGCCTGTCCCGGGGTGCGCGGGCGATGGCCTCCGGCAAGGCCATCGTCAGGCGGCTCGACGCCATCGAGACGCTGGGCGGCATGGACGTGCTGTGCGTCGACAAGACCGGCACACTTACCAGCGGCGTCATCAAGCTCGACCGGGCGCAGAGCATGAGCGGGTTGAACTCGTCCTACGTGCTGCATGCGGCATGGCTGACCACACTGATTCCCCACACGACGAGCAATCCGTGGGATGACGCCATCGTCGCAGTCGAAGGCGACTCGGCAAACGATACCGGCGACGTACAGGTCGAGGGAGGCACGCCTTTCGATCCGCGACGACGCCGGGCGACCGTCATCGTCGCGAAGAGCCATCACCACGCGGACCGCGAGCACACAGGTGGCAGCGATATCAGTGAGACCAGCGGCGCCGGCGCCGGAACGTCCGGGAACGTCAGCCGCATCATGGTCGTCAAGGACGCCGTCTCCGAAATGCTGCCCCGCTGCGACACCGTCATGCGCAATGGAACCGCAGAGCCGCCGACCGATCGGCGACTGCATCCGCTGGCACGACCACGAGCGCATCAAACGGTCGCTCGGCTGGATGAGTCCGGTACAATACCGTCAAAGCCAAGGAACGGCTGCGTGATCACCTCCAAAAAACGTCCGCAGCCCCTTATCTACAGCCCTCGCCCCGACATTAAAATTACCCATCATCCCAATATCACCCAGTAATTGCGATAATGCTACCGCCTTTTGTCTTATTAAATGGAAACGAGATTTAAATCTGTCGAACGCTCAATCTGCCTTCGAGCAACAATTTGTGCATGAGGTTCTTCCCATGATCTTTGTTCTCCATAGTAGATCCGTAAGTTGTTAGTAATTGAGAAACTTTATGGCACATACCATCACGAGCTTCGATTTCAGAGATACGCTCCCCGTCGTCTTTTATCCAAGGCCTGTATAGGAAAATAAGTCTTACATTACTTTTGTACAAATCGATTTCGTCAAAAATCGCCTGAAAATACGAATAATCCGACGAAGCAAGTGAATGGCCATAGAATTTAATCAAATCAGTTGAAGTGCCCATCACCGTCCTAGGCGATTCTGGATACACCAGTTTCGATACATCCTCATTGCCAAGCAGAAGAAGTCGATACGTCTTCGTGAATGGTAGAGCATCTGGTTCAGTCATATATTCTTTGCCATCTATTCCAAAATAATATTTTCGTCCTGCAAACTGCCATGCACATTGACCACAGTAACGGAAAAGTTATCCAAAGAGTTTTCAACAACTCTTTGAAACGGATTTGTATAATTGAAATCTAATATAGAAAATTTGTGATTACTATCTACTTGATAATTTTCTGGTAATATTTCAAATATCCTCTTTAGTAATTTCAGGGCATTTTCTTGATACTCAGAATTGTTCGCAACTTCCTGAGACAAATATTCTGCAAAGTCTCTCTCGAACTCATGAAGCTCTTCCAACATAAGTTCAGCAACCTCAGCAGTAGTCCATATGTTCATGGTATTACCCGTGTGACGACAATCAAAGTATGAACAGTATAAAAATTGCGCGACTCGTATCTCCGTTTTTTCAGAAAGCCATTGTGACACACCGCAATTAGGCTGATGAAGTATCCGCATTTCAGTTGCATCTTCTTCATTGAGAAAATCTGTGACGACTGAATAAGGTGTAGATTCATCTTCGTTTAATTGTGTCATCCAACCTTGAATAGCAGATTCAATATCAGACCAAGAACGATATACGTCTCCAGCTAGAATGACATCCCATGCAGTGATGCCATTCTTACGCAATCGCTGAATAAAAGACTCTCCATTCGTGTCTTTAGCAACGGAGGAAAGTTCTATTATTTTCAAACGTGCTTTTTCAAAATCTGCGAAACGCGAATGAAGGCCACACTCAAGATCAAAGCCATTACCCAAAACAATCAGTTGATGCTGAGTCGTTTTAAGCATGTCTGAAATCTGTGATTTCGAAATCAACGACATTGAATCTTCCAGAAATTTAGTACCATAATCTTCTGTTTTCTCCTCACTCGATTGAATCATTCTCGCAATAGACTCCCTGCCAGATGACGAAATCATATCCATTATGGATGGATGATTCTCATTAATCCAAGGAGAAAGCGAATTCCGTAATTTTTCTATGTCAATATGCGGATATAGTTCTTGGATCTTTTCGTTCTGCGTTTTTTATTCCTTACTATTACTTCTCGTCAATTCGCCTATACGTGACCTTGCATTCCTTAACGCGGCGGAGCTGCTGATGGCGCAGCAGCGGGTTAAGCCAATCGCCGTCAACGAATTTCTGGAAGATGTCAAGACCACGACCGGGAAGAATTTCCCAGCCGGTATCCGCGGTAATGGAACGGTCGTGCAAAGTGTCTCTGAATTCGTAGGTGAGGTTCACGCCCAGCTGTGAGAACGTCGATGCCAATTCGTTCAAACCATTTAGCTGCGCCTCCACGAATCCAGGCTCATTATGCCCAGTCACCAGATGAACGGCTACATCCTCATCGGGATTTTTGCATCTCAGCAGCATCTCCAAGAACTCAGCCAGATTACGCAGCTGGTACGGCATACGCACGTATGCATCTTCTATAACGATTTTCTTTGCCCCGGCCAAGTAGGGGCCGAATAATCCGAAATACGTAATTCCACGTTGGTTTTCGATCAGTTCCCGCTGCTTTCCATCGGCCTTTGCCGCAAGACGCTCGATTGGAGTCATCGTAGCTGTTTCTTGCTGCCGCGCTACGGGCAAGGCATTGGCGTTCTCAGAAGAACTCGCTTCTTTCTCGTTACCCGCAATTGCCATGGCTTCACCGGCAACAGACGATTCCGACTCGCCTTCATCTTCCGAGTTCTCAACTACACGCCCACGCCAATACAACTGCGGGTAGTCAAGCTCTTCCAAGGTCTGCACGGCAACTACTTCACCATCGTTCGCACGCTTGTATGTGAACTCGACTTCCTCCATGGTGGAGTCGATGCGGCACAGCTGGTCTTTGACGCGCTTACGGCCTTCAATGGCGCAACGCAGCAACGGTTCCATCTGTTCGGGAGTGGCCTTGCCGTCCGGGTAGATGAGCTTCATCAATCCGGAGAACGTCTTTTTGATGCCGTCCTTATCTCGCGTGGACAGTGTGGAAGACAGTTCGAAATACTTTTCGAACCGGTCGCTGTAATCGGCATCGCGCAGGTTGTGCAGAATCTCCGCCAGATAGTCGACCACGAATCCGAATCCGCTGGTGAACATTTCGGAGCGGATCTGTTCGAACTCCCAACCCGGCAGGTAGAAGTGGATGCGGTCCAGGAACGCCGGATCATGGTATTGCTTCGGCAGCTCTTCGAACAGGTCGGAGTTTTTCAGCATGTACGGCACGTTATGCGAGGTGTTGCCTACGAACGCCATGCTCGCCTCGCCTTGGAACGTCTCGACGCCACGGGAGAACGACTTGTTGGCCATGTAGTTCTTCATGATGTCCACCAAATCCCGGCCGGCCTTCTTGGCCTTGCCCGCGAACTCATCGAACGCCACCGTATCCCAATAGCCCACAAGCCCCAAGTGTCCGTTGGAATTGTTCACGAACAGTTTGGCCACTGTCACTTCCCCGCCGGATATGAGCATGCCGTGCGGTGAGAATTCCGAGTAGATGTGCGATTTGCCGGTGCCTTTCGGCCCGAGTTCGACCAGATTGTAGTTTCGTTCCACAAACGGCACCATGCGTACCAGATGCAACAATTTCGCCCGGTCGGAGAATAGATCGGGATTGAACCCAATGGACTGCATCAGCAGATCGATCCATTCACTATCGGTGAATTGCGAACGTTGCTGCATGTAGTTTTCGCGATCATCACGCGACATCTGCACAGGCTTGAGCTGTAGCAACTGCCATGGTACTTCGCGCGGGTCGCCGGAATATGCGTAACCGATCTGACACATACACCAGATGCCCGTCACCAGCAGTTTCGGATAAGCCTTTACAAGGCTTGGATCGACAATGACCTGGCTGATACCGAGATTGGAGAATGTCGCCTCATACAGGTCGGTCTTCTCGTTAAGAGCCACCTGTACACGGTCGATAATCCTATGGCTCCCTTTCTCGCGGATCTTCGACTGGATAAGATTGGCTTCCTCGCGATGCACATAGTTGTTTGCAAGAATGGCACGCACTCGATCCACACCCGACTCGATACTGGCCTGGTCGGTGTTCGTGGCATATGCGCTGAGCAGGAACTCCAGCACATATGAGGGCACCAGCGCATTGCCCTTGACCTTGTTCACCAGATCCTTGCGGACGGTGACTCCGGGGAACAGGTCGGTGGTCTTGACATCCAACGCGCTCAGGGAATTCCCATCCGCGTTGTGTTCAGGACTTTCAATCCAACCGTTCTGGCTCATACCCTGCTCATTCATTGTGTTACCCCTTACGGTCGCTTTCCTCTGTGCTCATCCAATTCAGTCGAAGAATCCGGCATCGTCGGCCACCACGCCCTGTTTGAAGAAGTATCGTGCCTTCTGGTCAAGCATGACCAGCACATTTGACCCATCTGTCTTCTCACGCAGGCGCAGTTCGATATTCGTTCCATTGAATCGTTCCGCGTCACTGGTCAGCATGAGCGTAGCCGTCACATGGCGTTCGCTTTTCTCCTGCCCGAGCAGATCGAAGGCGACCGGTGTCTCATTGGAGATGAGCACATCATTGCCTGCCGCATCACGCCCCCACAATCCGGCCAATACGGTACGTGCGCGGATTTTTCCTCCAACGGGCTCGTTCTGGAAGAATTCCACAGTCAACTGTCTGCTGGAAAGCCTGTCGGTTCGTTGCAGAATAGTGAATTCCACAGGCCTCACATCGTCGGCCGCGGAACGCCCCTTACTGACATGCAGCACAGGAACGACGATTTCCTGCAATGCTGCTCCTCCATGCACATACTTCACACCGGCGCCCTGCATGCGCAAGCGCATGATGGAGTTCGGTACTTGAATGCTTATGCCTTCATTCCGAGCATCGTCCATTCCTATCTGCGCGGCATTGAATGTCACGAACGCACGACCCGGAGCAAGATTGGATCCGATGGAGAATCGCCTCTTTCTCACCCATACTGCATCGCCCTTGGGCTGTTCACTCAGCCATTCTGTACTGTCCAGATCTCGGTCCTGATAGAGGAATCCGTGGTCCGCAGTGATGATCATGTTATGGACGTTGCCGCTGGCAAGTTTTTTGACTACTTCGCCCAGTTCCTTGAACGTCTTCTCGCATGCGTCCACTGTTTCCGATTCCGTTTTCTCCGTATCACCGGTGGCGTCGATATGGTTGTGATACACATACAGCACGTTGCAGGATTTATATAGTTCTTTGATTTCGCTGACTTTCAGCTTTGTCAAATCGTCATATCTAATCGCTTTGCCGCCTACGGCCGAAAGAATGGCGGTGCGCGCTTCGATCCCTTTGGTGCTGCGTCCATCAGCCAGAACATACAAACGGTCTTTGCCGTCGAACTCGAGCGAGCCGTGCGGCAGCAACGCCGCCATGCCAAGCTGTGTGTAGGATGGCAGAACGCTGTATTGCATATTCAGTTTCGTACTGAAACGGCTTTCCCTGTCGATGCGTTCAGACAGTTCCTGCGCAACTTCGTAACGTAGCGCATCGGAAATGATCACGGCGATTTTTCTGCCGGCCTTCAAGGTCGGCGCGATTTCACGTTCATAGAAATTGGTTTGCGCGTCCATGTCTATGAACTTCCATTGGCTAAGCGTATCGACTTGTTTTTGCCATGCCTGGCCCAAATCCTGCTGATATGCCTCGTAGGCGCTTTGCAGATCATCGTCCACGCTCACCGCATCCGGGTTGGCACGATGCCATGCGAGCACATATCTTCTGTATGCGCCATCGGCCTTGTACAGCTTTTCGGCATACAGCTTCATCCCCTGCTCCGGCGAACTGATAGCGCTGATGAGTTCACCGCATTCAGCCAGAACGGCGCGGAGCCTGCTTGCTGCGGCAATGCACTCATATTGGTCGGTATATTCTGCATACCAGAGCTTTTGCTTGCGCCCATTGATGATCCGTTGCACTTGGTCGTCTGTAATGGACTGCGAACCCAACCGTTCGAACAGCTTGTTGACGATCATCTCGTCCACGTCGCGGAACAGGTCCCGGTCGGCAAGCTCCTCCACACTCATATCGGCGATTCGAGTGGACAGGTGCAGTTCCTCCACGGCATTCTCGGAAAGATTCTGCAACACCGTGCGCATGTCGATGTTCTTATACCAGTCGTCCCAGTCGCGAATAATGTTCGCATAAGCGGAAACGGCGTTCCTGCCATCGGAGAATCCATTCCATGCGAGCTGGAACAGCCATAGCACGAAGTCCTTCACTGTCGGCTCGCTGCCGGCATCGGCATCCACATCAAAACGATAAATGCGCCGTGTTCCAGTCCAATGGAACGTGCTTAATCCCATGCGTTCGATCACGGTGATACCGGAATCGTCACCCTGCGAATATTGCGTAAGTAGCTCAGCCCAGATGTCTTGCATGCTGTGCCGATCATCTTTCAGTTGCAGCAGCGTGGCGATCATCTTCGCCTGGAAATCGGTGGCGTCGTCGTGCGCGTTAAGACGTTTCGCGAGACGCTTGGCGCGTTCTTCGCTGTCGAAGAACTTTGGTACGCCCCTCATTACTTCCAACCACTCGTTTCGGGTGTCGGCGGAGGCTTCCGGCAGTGTTTCCGTAAGCGTCACGGCGAGTTTGTCCATGGTGAACGTGGGGCCGTATGCCAGTTCCAAATCCAACAGCCAGTTGTCCTGAACTGCCGGGGCCGGCTCCGTCAGATATACAAGGAATTTTTGATTCGGCTGCTCGTGGAACATGCGGTAGCGCACCGTGAACGGAATGTACCGCCTGTCATTCTCATCCCCAATTTCCGGAGTGATGAGTTCAACCTCACGCAGTATCTCATCGGTGGCGCGCTCCCCCACCAACGTTTCCATGACATCCGCGTACTGTTTCTTATCGTCGCGCCAGAATACGATGCGTCCATGTTCGCTTAACTGGCTGAAACGTCTGGCGAGCAGTCTTGTTACTTGGCTATTCTCACTCATGCGGTTCCGTCCTTTTCTTCGCTTCAGCGTATCGAGTGGCGCGGGCAGCACCAATTTTCACTGCACTGCCTTCCTCTATTAGGCTCTTCAATATTCGTTGAGCCTGCCTTTCCTGCACACCCAGTATCCGTATGGCGTCAGAGATAGAAATACTCGCATTCTTACGCAGCGCATCAAGAATACGCTCCTTCTGGGATGGAACCACTGCAATGGCGGCATTCGGAGCAGCACTCGTTTTTGAAGTTGTTCCTTCCACAATCCCGTCATCAGAAAGCGAATCCCGTCGTAATCCCGTCGTAATCCCGTCATCAGAAACTGTCTCCGAGCCATTGCGATAGATATTGATACGCAGATCCGTATCGCCGCCAAGAAATTCCGGCTCAGGCAATCCGGCATCGCGCACCTCCTGCATCACGCGCAGGATGCCGCTCCCCCAGTGCTCGATATAACCCATGTATTCAAAAGCAGAGGCCAATGCCTCGTTGCGGATTTTCGAATAGCCCTGCTTCATACGTTCAATGGTCTGCCCCATCGGCAGACGCCCGGGCGAAGTGATCTCCAATCGATTATCGTAAATCGCGATCTGAATGCTTGAATGGTCGATATAGCTGCGATGCACTATCGCGTTGACAATCAGCTCTCGAACGGCATCCGGTGGAATCTCATACACGTCCTGCCGGTACACGCCCTTGAATCGGGCACCCATATGGATGTTGCGCAACACATACTGGTAGGACTCTTCGATAAGCTCCTGCGGAGTGCCGACGAACTCACGTCGATCCACAAACATAGCTTTAGTGGTTCCTTTGAATACGCCGCATTGCACCACGGATCGGACGGCCTCATTGCCAGTCAGAATCGCATAAGCGTTGGTGGGCACCAATTGCCCGTCTTGTTCCGCCAGCACGCCCCATTGCAGCAGCTGTTTCTCCGTAACCGTTTTGACTTTCGAGGGGTCTTCGGCATTATCTTTCGCGGTTTTCGTCAGACTTGCGCACAATGCTTCAACGTCTTCTTCCGTTACGGACAGTCCAAAGCACTGTACCTGATCAAAGCTCCGGTTGCTGCCTTCAATGGTCAGCTCCCGGATAGTGGGCTGATCGGCTTGACGCGTAGTGCCAGCCACGCGGACGAACGTTCCTTGTTCCTGGCCGAGCGACTTGATATGGTACGGACACTGCAAGCCGGGAGCGATCTCGGCCACGATAACCGTTTTGCCGTTCACATCATGCATGGTGATGTCGGGAATAATCAGTGGCTCGCAGCTATTGACGATGGCGTCCGAAATGGAGTCCATTACCGTGAACACCTTGTCTTCGGCAATACCAACCACACGGAGCGTTTGATCTTCGACGCCGAATACCAAGCATCCGCCTTGTCCATTGGCAAACGCCACTGCGGTTTTGGTGTAGTTGATGCTCCTGGAGGGAGGCGTGAGCTTGTACTCCACATTCTTGGATTCGCCATTCAACAATGCCTCAATGCTCATGCTTCGCCCTCCTTGCCGTCGTTATGTATTTCCTTCTTCGCAGGAAGACCCCAAGTATTTGGAATCATACGCTTTTGCCTCGCTAAAGAGACTAAAGGAACAACTTCGTCAAATCCAAACCTATTAGCCAGTTTCTGCAACAATTCTTGCACGCCCCACGCAGGACCATCTCCATGTCTTTCAATTAAAAGCGAGTAAAAGTCAACGCAGGCCTTTCCGTTTTTTAATGGGATATTGTCAAAATTGTCAATCATGATTAGCTCGGTGAAATCATGGTCAGCAATTTTGGGAAAACTATCCGAAAGATACTGAACACCTTCCGCGAAGTGCTCATCCAGCAGCGGAATTAGTTTGGCAAAAGCAACTCGCTCTTCTTCACCCCAATTCCGTCCTTTATCGGCATGACGATCTTCAATAAATTGATGGAACCATAAATCCCATACCATATCCTTGTCTTTGGAATCGAGTCGGAATTCAAAGGCCCATGCAACCTGATCCATAAACAAAGCTGCATAAACGCCATCTCCAGCTGTCACCACTTTAGACAACAGCCTTGCTCTTTGTTCCTCATCCAATTCAGCATAGGTCGCCATCCGAAATACCTGCAGGAAAAACCCCTGTCTCTTATAAACATCCAAATGGGACAGACACTCGAACTCGTCAAGACAGCTTGCATAGAATGCAAGACTAATGAGCCGATTATTGAGATCTGGATACGGCAATAATACATTCCAAATAAAATCCGCACCTGCTTTCTCTACCAAGTTGGGTAACCAGCTTTCAGTGTTTTCTCGATCGAGAAAATGGAGCATATTAATATAGGTAAGCAAAGCCGTCCAAACAGGCCGAGAAAAGTCACCTTCATCATCTACAAAATGACGAATCACACTCTTTTCGGAATCATCAAAACCACTCCAAAAGTCAGGATCTTGATTATATCTCCAACGAATTCTGCCTATCCAGAAATAAGCAAGCTCTCCGGGCCAACAGTTCAAAGAATACGTAACTGGATCATTATCCCATTGTCGCTCATTAGATTTCTTAAATGTCGAACTATATTTAGCCCATAGCTGCGACGCAAGACAATCCATCACCTGTAAGGATTTTTGTGAAATGTCATTTTTCTCATGGTTAATCTGTTCATTAAGGAAGCCAGATACCGCATTTATTTCATCAAAACTCAGATCACAATTTGATGTGAGACAAAAATCCTTCATCAAATCAAGAACTGGTTCCTGAGAACTTTTCAATGACGACATGCCCCAACCACGAATAATGGCGCACCGATACTGCATCGCAGCGCCGCCTTCTTCATGCCGATTAACAAGTCCCCATAGGGTGAACCCTATCTGAGGATCGCATGCTGTAGCTTCCTGAATCCGATTGATGAAAAGATCAATATCCGGACCCGACCAACCTTGTTCATCCGTTTTGGCAAATAGCCTCTTCTCAATCTCAGACGGAGAAACTCTTAGAAGTTCAATAAACTGTTCATTACTAATTCCGGCACTTTCAGCGCTTCCCGAATAGTGATAGACAGAAAAATCAGAATGCTCTCTTGGTTTAAAACCATTCTCTCGAGCTAAGGCATCGCACCAATGCTGAGCTTCGGGCCAATTATCACCATATTTAAGAATCCATTGGAGAACATCATATTGTTCATAGCGAGCAATTCTTTCATCCGAAAATAATTCGGATAGATAATCATATTTTCCCTTTAAATACAAAAGGAGTTTTTGCTTTGTATTCTGTCCTATTTGAGGGGATGCTTGTTTGAGTAATGTATAAATCTCATGATGAGCATCTGAATCAAATAAATAGTCCCGATCAAGAATCCACTGTATTTTACGGTCAGCATCCCATACTTCAGAAAAAGCAATCGCATTAATCGTCAATCGTTTAAGAAGGGCTGAGCCGCTATTCCACCATCGTTCAATTAGCACATCTTCTTGTTCCGGATGACAATGCGCGTAATTACGAAGAATGTCAACAAAAGTTGAGGTCAAATCAGATGGACGCCAGTTCTGATCGCTAGGCTCAATTGACGGTCGATCGAGATGCGAAATCTCATCATGCTCCTGATAGGAGCACAATAACTCGCTTGCCTTTTTCAATCCGTCTTCAGCAAAAGCCGCGGTAACGTTTGAGTTAAGTCTTTCTTCATCATTTATTCCGAATAGGCCATTATAAGGCCACATAATATTAGCCGTCGGTTTTCCGTCTTTATCCCAAGGAGAGGAAAATAGCTTCAAATATGGCCGGATTATGAGCGACAACATTTTTTCCGGAATAATTGGTTTGTCAGCAGTCAAAAAGTTGTATTGATTTTCAAAAATATATGGAGCAGAATGTTGTTGTATTGATGTAGAAAGGACCGCAAATACCGGTACTAAATCTTCGCGCCCATCCTGAATGCCAAAACCCACAATCTGGATTAATTGATTGAACAAGTAATCAGACATTGATGATTGAAGCTCACAAAGTACTCTTAATACACAATCCCTTTCTTCTGCCTTCTCTACAAAATCAACGATGAACCAGTCCAATAAAATCTTCTCGCTGGAAGTCTTTGGCTCACCTTCCACAAAAATAATCCTGAACCGATCCTCATTCAGCAGCCAGAATAACCACTCTTCCTTTTTTCCTTTAGCGCCTCCTTCCTCTTTCTCTCCTTTTTCCGCTACTTCTATTCGTTTTTCTTCCTGGCTGATAACATCGACGAAAGCTCGAGCGCCTTCATCGGTAGTAAGAGCCTCTCTCACATAGTCACTATTAACTTTGTCTTTCGGGACTCCATTTTCAATGATGCTTGGTAGAAACTTCCGATAAGCATCGTAGTTTAAGCGCAATCTGTCTGACCAAGCATTCAAGGCAATCACCAGCGCCTGATGATTATTCTCGACAGGATATGAAATCGGAATAACGCCACTATGTTTCCACCCAGCGGCGTTTTCCCTCGCCTCTTCCTCAGAGAGGAAAATGTACCGAGGTCTGGCGTGGGACGAAATACCCAATGCAAGATATCGCATAATGACATCGCCAAAGCTGTAGCCAATGAATACAACCGTGTATGTCTCAAATAGCTTAAGTAGAAAACGTGTCGCCCAGCCCTCTGAAAGGTAAGCCCGAGCAAAATCCCTATCGTCAAGGACTATTTCGCGATCAGGGCTATCCACTGAACCATGCAAGTACAACAATCCTGAGAAATCGCTGCCGATGGGGACAGCCGGTCCATAATAGCTTCTGCCTAAATCACAATTCTGCTTTTGCGCAGCTTGTTCAAGCAGAAGATCATAATTTGTTGTCACAATGCGCGAAGTCTTTACGCTACTGGCAAGTCTGACAATAGCCTCATGCGTGGAATTGCAGTGAATATTATTACCACGCATAATATCTTTAGTTCGCTTATGGACATTGAAATTGCCAGGCAACATCCCGATAAAACGATCCAACTGCTCATCATCACGAGGTCGGGGCTCATCTGCCTCATCAGCAAGCATTGTGGCTAACTGTTTGTAGGAAGGCAGATTGGAGGGAGGGTTAAATGACGCTCCCGCACCGACAAAGAAAACCACCTCATCCCTCGCGGCGGCATTGAGCAACTGCTGAGGAATATTTACATCTGCTGTGATCCACATAAGCTGGCACCTACTCTTCCCTCAGCGGATGGACGGGCCAGGTCCAGGTGGAGACTTCTTTGCGCTTTCGTTCGATGGCGGGGATGGAGCGTAGGGCCTTGCCCATGCGCAGGTAGTTCACCAGCACGCCGTCGTCCAAATCCATTTCCAGATTACGGGTAGCCAGCGGGTACAGGGTCTGATCCTCATAGTCCTTGCATTCAAGAATGGCTTTACGGAGTTTGGCGGCCTGCTTCTGGTCCGCGGCACGGTCCGAATGTTCCAAGCTATCGGCGATGTCGGCAATTTTGTTGGCATAGTCGCGCAGATAGTTGAGCACCACATTCGTGGTTTTTGGCGTATACCGATGCAGATACACGAGCGCCTTGAATGAGCCTTTGTTGTTGGCTTGGCTGGAGTACTGCCAGTAGATCGGACGATTCGAGTACATCCTCACGTGGTCGTTGTAGAAATCATTCACGAAATACTTGCGGATACTCTTGCCCAGCACCTGTTCGATGTAGGCGATGTTCGCGGCCAGATTCTCCTTGCCGAACGCCACGGTAAGGAACCTGCGGAACCGTGTCACGATATCATCTTCGAAGCAGTCCGTCTCCGTGACCGGAATGACATTGTCCGCGTCCGGCCCGAATGACGGGTTCGGAATCTGCGCATGGTAGTCATCAAGTGTTTCACCCTGCGAAGCGAGAATCAAACCCGGCTTATCGAGCGAATACCTGCCGAACATGCAGCCCACCGCATAGGAAATGAGCTCCTTGACGACATCTTGAGCGAATTTCTCGTTACGAGCCTCCGGAGTATCCTTCGGATATGCGAACGCGACGTTACGCTTCAACGACACGCGTTCCAACGGCACATCACATGGCACATCATCACGCACACCATACGCGTCCGCGACCAGCTCATTATTACGAATCTCGCGCTGGCGCTGTTCCTCTGACACACGGTCCCAGTACTCGCGAAGATGCGATACTGCATCTTCGAGCAAATCTCCCGCTTGCGCGCCCTGATCAGGGTCAAGCAATGCAAACCACTGGTAATCCCATGATGTCTCATACGAGTTCCAGTCGAAACGCGCGACGCCGATGGCTTCTTTTACGATTGTCAGGAGCTCGCTTGGTAATGCTTCGACCATCGGAATCTGTGATATTTGTCCAACCTCAAAATGAAGAGTTGGAGCAATGGCCTTCAACAGACTTAATGCGAGTGAAGAATTACAAACTGACATTACCCCATAAAGCTTTGCATCAGTCTCTCTGAAAATGCTCGGCGCAGTATCAGCATAGATATGACCTTCATTGAAGTATCGAAAAGCAGGAGCACCTGAGCTAATCCTTGACCACGAAATAGACGGCAGAAAATAGGTCTTAGGGTTACGGATGACCGATCTAGGTCTGAAATCTTCAAGTTCCTTGCCATCATTTTCCCAGTTAACAACGAACTCCTGGTTGCCATACCATTTGTGGTATTCACCACCTTTGTTGTAGGGGAACCATTTTACCTCGCGCTTAATCGATTCTTCGCGCGATTCACAGTCAAAGCCAGTTTTATAGCTACTTGGTTCCCACCATTCACGTACGAATCGAGCATTATCTCCCGTTTGAAGACCTACTTTTGGCTCTGCAATTTCCTCGAGTGCTTTGTTCTTAGCAAAAGTATCTAGCATGGGTTTGCTGAGCCAGTAGACAATTGACGAACCAGGGATTTGTGCGAATTCCTGAGCAGAAACATGAAAGATAGCATTAGGCATGGCCACTGTCATCTCCTTCAACGGAACTATTTACTTGCTGCCAATCGTCAGCTACAGCCTTCCAATTCACAGACCTTGATTCTTTGCCAGTCCAGACTTCCCAAAAATCGGGATCCGAAGACTTCGGCTGCTGATTTTCAGGCAACTTGTTCATCTCCACAAGCACTGGCAACTCAGAAGCCCAGCCCATCAGTATGGCCTGTCGCGCAGGTAGAACGGGAAGGTCTCTCATAAGTCCATGCATGTTATCGGGAACAAGGCGATGAACTAGTTCCTGATCTTTATCGTTGCTGATACGATGAAGCAGAAAACTGTTGCATTGGGAAAGTACCGTCGGAGATAACTCGCTTGGCCTCTGCGAGGAAAGCACAAGGCCAAGTCCAAATTTTCGCCCTTCACGTGCAATTTTCTCAAAAATTTCAGTACAAAGACGTGAAGCAGATTGATCATCTGAGTCTTGTGAATATCGCTTAATGAACGTATGCGCCTCTTCCATAACCAGTACAGTCGGAAGAACCTTGCCATCATTTAACTTGCGATATCGTTGAAGTGCCTCTAACGTCATTCGGGCAATAACAGCAGTAACAATTTGTATAACTTCAGCTGGAATTAGCGATAGATCAATTACGGTTACTGGCCCTCTTTTATCACCGTTGTCACCAATATATGTGTTCAACCATTGATCCAGAGTGAAAGAATCACCAGCTTCAGAAACCTGCTTGATTTTATCATCAGCTAGCATTGCACGCACACGCATGGCCATAGTTTCTACGTGTTCAGAAACGTTCATCATTAAAGCGTTAGCTTCAATGCCTCTTAAAAGTGAGTCAGCAGCAAAAAATCTTGGTAGATCAGCACTTAATGGCAAACCATCTTTATCTTTCCCACCAAAAATACTATATGCTTTACTTAGACCTTTTTCCAGTTTTTTTATCTCATTACGGTTAAATGCTTGTGGCCATTCACCGGCATGTGAATTTAAAAGCGCATCATCAATATAAGAATCAAGCTGGGAGATAATCTGAGTTTCCAAATCAGTAAACTGATTATTACACTCTAGGCCTTTTCTCCAAACTTGGAGCTTATCTCTGAACCCCCTAATAGTTCCGGGACTCTTCCACGGTCGCCCTGAGCCAATATCCTCTTGAATCGCTGAAAGCAGTGATCTTAAATAACGTCTCATATCTGCACTAGGAAGTACTGACATATCAAATACACCATCACGCGCAGAACGCAACGCCTGAGCAAGCACAGGACGCTGAGTCTTACTACTTGCCTTCGCAAAAGTAGCCCACTCTTCTGTATTCCAGAGCCAGAAAGGGACTTTAAGCTGTTTACAAGCATCGTTCCCCTCTACTGCGAAAATCTGTGTCCCATCAATGTCGCAGAATGTATTGGAATATTCACCATTGGGATCCAAAATGATGAATCGAGCATTCGGGGAGTTATTATTACTACCCGCATCTTCCCGTTGCTCCTTAGCCTCCTCAAGAGACCAACGAATTAGCCCTGCTACAGAGCAAGATTTACCACTACCAGTATTACCTAATACAGCAAGATGACGGCTAAATAGCCTATTAGGGTCTACCCTTACCTCGGCATTGGCCGCAAGAGGACTATGCCCAATCAGAACATATCGATTCTTACCGGATTCAATAATCGCCCGCAGCTGCGCTTGCGTAGGAATGAGAACGGGATCTCCCACCGTAGGATATCCTTCAACTCCACGATGAAATTCATAACTAGTTGTAGATCTTGTTATCTCATCGTTCAGCGACAACACACCCATAGGAGTTAAGCTCATCTTACGAAGAGGATAAGGCAAATCGATCAGACCAAAATCTTTTAGCCCCTGTCTTTTGGGATATTGGGACCGTTCGATGGTAATCCACACGACTTGAGCTACTAAGTAACCTCCATCACAGGGAATTAGAACATACCCATTGACACGAGGAAATACTCTTGGTTCACCCGTGTTCAGCGCCACTTGATCAGGCGCTTCGATATCCATTTGAGCGCGAATCTCATCAGGTGATACAAAATCGATTGTGCCGACTCTCAATGAGTCAGCATATGCCAAAGGCGAAAGACTCATAGCTTATTCCCTCTCCGTGCCAGCCTTCTTTTCTGATTTTTCACTCTGGTTGCTCGAATCATTCGTCCCCATGCGTTGCCGTAATAGCTCAGACATGCGGAACGTCGTTTTATCGATAGCCGGTTTAGGCAAATAGTATGCAGATAACGTTGAAAAATCGGCCAAAGCCGGTCCTATCATCAAACTTGTTTGCGCAGATCTTCCCCACTCATTAAATGTCCTCATTATTCTTCCCATCTTGTCATCATAAGAAATGATGACAAGATGCGTCGAAGGGATTGTCAACATATCCCTGATTACTCTGTTGATATGATCATCGCCAAAACTGTACCCATACGTTACCAAAGTACTATTGGGGCGACATATGGCAGCAGCAAAGTCGCGGAACAAATCGACATAGGGATAACCAGCTGTTTCCATATCCTTAGCAGCGTTCGGATAAACCATCAATTTATATGCCGTTGATTCACTAAAGCCCGCTACATCGAAAAATGGCTCAACACTTTTTGCTCCAAATGGTACTCCAATTCGACGTATACCGTCTGCAGTTTGCACCCAATCAACGGATCCATGAAGTTTTGTGTATCGCGCCACACCTTCTAGGTAACGAGGTTCTCCACGCATTCCTGGCGGGTTATAGTGCATGTCCAAATTCAAACGTGAAGAGCGGAAAATCGGAGAAATACTCCCAACGAACCTATCCAGCAAGTGCATACCTGCAAGTTCTGCACCTATCTCAATTACGCGATCATAGTTCGTGGTAAAAATATTGACACGATCTCTTGTTCCCGTTCTGCTTGCAAAACTCATTAGGAAAGTTACAAGGGCATTAAAAGCTTCTTCACGCTTATTTTGATCGGCTTCAGCGATTGCCGTTTCTCCGGCAAGCACAGAATTCGCAAAATGTATTAGGTCTCTCTCCAACTCATTTTGCAGAGTTGAAGCATCCTCCTTCTTGCCGAGAATTTCTAATCCACGAATCAGCTCATTCGCAACGCGAATCTGATCTTCAATATTGGCGTCATCCCGACCTGCTGCCTTAGCGCTAGACGATGCGGCAGCATTAATTTCTGTATCATATTTTGGAAACTCAACAGTACCCATTCCAGCACCGGTTTTACTTGTTGCAATTAGCGATACAGCCGTGCTGAGTCCCGAACCAGCCAGCAGACTAAGATGCTCAGACTGGAATAATGCTGTCAACCACGGCTCAATACGCTCATGCAATGTCCGCATGTTAAAGTCAGCATCATTTTGCAACCAGTTTGGCCGGAATGCTCCGCCATAAAGTTCGAACTCAACACTTTTGCCTGTGCCTTGGTCATTTATTCTCTCAAAACAAACTGGTTCTCTGTCGTCACGGACCTTAAGGATGTTTCCCGAAATAAAATCAGTCATTTTGGTTACCACTTTCCTGAAGAGCAGCAATCCTAAGCGTGTTCTCTTTCTTTTTTTCGGATTCGCCATCTACAAGTCGAATAAACGTTCCGAAATAATGAGGGATAAATGAATTCAGTAATACAAATGCCGTAGTGGATACCACTTCTCCACCAATGCTGCCAAATGCCTTTGCTCCAAGATGAGCCATAGTAGTTATAGTGCACTTTTGGAGAATATCCCTTCTTAACGCTTCAAACGAGGAAAGAAACATCCACGATTGCATCGTAATCATGCCTAACATCGCGTTATGTCGCAGGAATTGCCGGTTACGCATGATGAATGCAGAGAAGAGATCAGCTTTGCCGTCCTCGTAATGGTCCTGCACGAACTGCTTGAGCTCGCCGCTCATGTTCTTTGCGCCCATGTATGGTGGGTTCGCCACCACTGCCGCATATTTGCGGGCAAGATACCTTGTCTGGGCGAAAATCTCCTCCACACGTTCACGCAGAAGCGAGTCAAACAATGTGATTTCGTCTTCAGTGGCTTCCACCGATGCGGCAAAATCAACAAGCTCCTGTGGCGGCTGAATCAGCGAACCGTACACGTCCGCCTTCGCATAGGTGTTCCATACCGTGGAGTCCAGATTCACCTGGTATAGGTCATTCAGCTCGGCGACGTCGTCTTCCTTGAACGTAATCGGCGCAATGCACTGAATATTCGGCTCCACCTGCTTTTTGAAGAATCTACGGGAACGGGAGCGTGCCTTCATGGTCAGAGCGAAGGCGGCAAGACTTGCAGCTCGCTCGTCGATTTCCATGCCGTACAGGTTGTGTTTGAGAATCAGGCCGGGAATATCACTCGGCGCATACCCCTCCTCCTCGTAGATCTCATACAGCAGGTCGAATGCGTAGGTAAGCATGTGGCCGGAACCGCATGCGGGATCGCATACGGTCAAATCTTCAGGCGCTTGGATGTTGAGAATATCCTCGTTCCCGACGGAGTCAGCCTCCGAAGGCTGAATATAGTAGTTCCAGTTCTTGTACAACTGGCTGTCTGGATGTGACTGCATCCAGAGCCTGCCCACGGTGTTCTGCACGAGGTAGCGCACGATCCAATCCGGCGTGAACAGCTGGGTGGCGGCGGGAATCTCATTGGCTCCGGCTTTGTGGTTCTTCTTGAACCCGTCCATCACCTCGTTCTTGCGTTCCGAAATGTAGTACTGGTACAGCCAGCCGATGATCTCCACGTTGCCGGACGGATCGTCAACACCGCAATCCTCCGGGGTCATGACCTCCACCGCATTCCTCAACACGGAACCCTCGGCGAGCAGATCGGCTGGCATGAGCAGTTCATCCACTCTGCCGGCTTCCTTGCCGACGTTTTCGAACACGAACGGCAGGTTACGATTCCAGAACCGGCATTCGGATTGCAGCAGCAGACCATAAGCCACGCCCTGCGGATCATCTGCCAAAATGGAACCACTCAGCAATCCTTCAATGCGCTCTTTGGCCTTATCATTCACCCGCAACGAGAACACCCTGCTGTCATACTCGCCTCGTTTCGCGGCTGCAAGCACTTCTGGCAGACCGTTCGTGCTGGTCAGGCCAGCTGGAGAGACCACCGGCGTACCGGTGAACCCGTGCATATCCATGTAACGGAACGCGATGATGCGATTGAACCACCGGTACGCATAACGTTCCACCACATGTCTGCGGCCCTCTACGCCGCCACCGGCCTGCTCGATCTCACGCTGCAGAAAAGCGAACGCACGTGGGTCGTCAACCTGGGCGTCGGAATTCGGCACCAATGCGGCGTCAAGCCGGGCCCTCACCGCGTTCATGAGCTGGCGGCGCGCATCCGTTGCGAAGGATTGCAGTTTCGACGTGTTCATAGCAGGATCTTCTTTCCGTTCTCAATGGCGGCGATAAGCTCACGGCGGTAGGCATCAAGGAAGTCGTCCACATCGTCCTCGGTCTCCAAAGCGTCCTTGGTGTGAGGCCTGCTGATGGTAGCGAACGACACGGCCACGCGTGGGGTTTTCCCTTGTTGCGATTCAGGAATGTTCGCATCCATCGGCGTAGTAGCTGTAGCAGCCTGCGCCTCTCCTGCGAGCGAGGTCTTCGGCCTCGGCGCGGAGGCTGCTAGTGCGTTGATGAGTTGCGGGTAAGTGCGTTCGCTCAGTTCGTGTACGCTTTCGCGCATTTTGTAGATGAACGGTATGCGCTGCATGCGTTCCGCCACTTGGTCCAGTTCTGTCTCGACCTTGGTTTGCGCGGCTTGTGTTGCGTGCTGATATTCGGTGGAATCGTGGATTCTGGCGCGAATATCTTCCACGTCTTTAAGCGCGTTGGCGCGTTCGGTTTGGATGGTTGCGTCTGTTGCCTCACGCAGATCGTCAATGGCAGTCTTGAATTTATTGGTTTTGCGGAAGATGTTCGGGTCGTTGGCCAGCTGTTCCGCGGATTGGTACAGGCCTGCTGCCGTAGTACCAGATACATAGTCGATGTTCGGCTTATTGTTTTTCAGCCATTCCAATCCGTCTGCAAGAATCCTGGATTGGGAGCCGTTAAGGAAAGCGACAATCGGGTCGATTACGTCTTCTTTAAACTCGAGCAGTTCCTCGGAACCGTTTTCGGTTTCTTGTGCGGTGAAATCGCCAAGCAGCCAGTCCTCACCCATTCCGGAGGCATAGTTGATTTTCTCAATGGCCTTGTCGAGCTGCTGCACAAAGCCGAATCGGGCATTGCGCACGCGCAGCTGGGTCAAACTCTCCGCCTCCCACTTAAGTCGCGTGGTAACGGCCTCCGCCAGATCAATCGCATTCGATGGCAGGTCCGCGGCGGTGAGCCCAAGGAAATCCCTGGCGAAGTCACGCAGCTGTGAAACTTTTCTCGTGTCGAATACGCGTGGCAGATCCACTCGGATGGAATCCTGCTTCTTCGTTTCCCTAAGCAAACGGGCGGCCTCGCTGCGCTGCACCGGCTTGCCATCCAATGTCAGCGTGATTCTGTCGGAACCATACAGGTGGCCGATGCATGCGAGCGTGGCGGCATACGGCCAACCATAGGGAACGCTGCCGTAGGCATCAAGAAGGCTCTTGACGGTGGCGACCATGCCTTTGCCTTTGTCACGACTGATCGCGGCGAACACATCATCGGCGGGAACGTCGAGCTTGTCCTGCACTGCGTTCATGCCGTCAAGCATGCCAGGCTGGTGCTGCGAAGCGTTCATGATGATGCGAGCGAGATCCGTTTCCTCGTATCTTTGCCCACCAAGTAGAGAAAAGTTCGTGTAGTACCGGCCGATGAGCGTTCCAAGCCCTTCCGCCATACGCGCCTGCACCTCGGTGGATTTCACTTCCACTTTTCCGCCGTTATAGTCGAACTCGCCATTGGCCGCGGCTTTGACGATGCGGGTACGCAGCTCCGTGTAAAGCCTTTCATTGGCGACGCTCTTGCGGGAGATGATCTGCTGGCGCACTTCTGACTGGCTGTTCTTGTCGGTGCGCATGAGGTATGTGTAGGTTTTCACGTACATGCGCAGATCATCGAACAGTGTTCTGTCGGACATATCCAACAGCAAAGTGATGGTGTCGCGCATGCCCATGCCCATGCGAATGGCGTCCGCACGGTCCTGCGCATTGGTCGATGTGACCACGTTCAGCCAGATGAGCTGCTGCGCGGACTGTTGCACCCCATCGATGCGCAAACCATAGCGGAACTGGGCACGCTGTTCGCCGTATGCCACGGTCATCTTGCCGAGCACGTCACTGACCAAGATCTTCTTCAGCTCGTCGATTTCCTTGCTGGAGTCGATGTCCGTGCTTTTGATCTCCTGCTCGATATCCTGCTCTTCGTTGGTCAGATAGTTGTAGGTATCTCCCACACGCTGTACATACGTATCTTTTTCCAACTCTCCCAGAACATACTTGATGTTCCGTTCCAGTTCCATCACGTCCATGTCGAACTGGTCGGTCAGCAGAATGCGCAGGTTATGCGGTGTGGTGGGGAATCCGTCGACATGCTTGACCAGCAGCAGCACCTTCAGCAGGCGCACGCCCAGCTCCTTTATATCGGAGCCGAGTCTCTTTTCGGCTTGGTTGATGCGGAAGTTCGAGGTTGATTGGATGGCGTCGGCAATACCGTCATATAGTTTGTCGAATGGCATCAGGGCCCCGACCATCTCATTCTGGCCGGATCGCAACGTGCTGCTGATGGTGGAAAGCATAGACCGTTCACCCACAGATGCGTGGCGTCCGGAGAACATGTTGTACCGGCTCATTTCCCGCAGCACGTTCTGGAACAGCTCGAACTCATAGTTCACAAACGGATACGATGCGATGAAATCGTCCTTGCTGTATGCCTTGTTATTACTGAATTTCGAAGTCTCACGAGTGAATTCGAACATGGTGCGCAGGTTCGCGTTCTGCTCATCCCACAGCTCGTTCATCACTGACTCATATTCCGGTTTCTTGGTCAGCAAGCGCTTCTGAATGACCTCCACCACGTCGGCACTGTTGAGCTTCAGCTTGATGGAGAACCTGCCCTGGATCTTCGAAAAATCATAGCTTTGTTGCTTGGTCCGATCGCCAACAATGGTATCCATGTCTTCCTGGGAAGTGACCACCACCCATGCATGCCCGTTGGTCTTGACAGCAAGATCCTCGGCGATGGATTGCAGTGACAGCATGAGCTCTCTGTTCTCACCGATGAACTGGCCTACCTCATCCACGAGGAACAGGATGCGGCGGTTCGGTTCCTGACGGAACAGCCACACGTTCACGTCGTCTGCGAAGTCGCCGACCGTCATCGTGTACGTATCCTCGTACCGTTGGATGATGCTGTCTTGCTCCGGTTTGCCTGTCACCGCGGCATAGGCTTCGCAGATCTCATCATCCCATAGCACGGCCTCACCACGGCCTTCGCTCCATGGTTTGCCAGCCACCTGTTCGAACTCTTGTTTGAAATCCTCGAAATAACCATTGCTCGCCAAATCGCGTTCGAATTTCGCAACGTATGGATTCTTGCCGTAGAAACCACGCGCCTCATCGAATACGCGAACAAAAGCGTACAGCAGCATGTCGGAGGCATTGGATTTATCCGCCTTCTGATCGATGTTGAATAGAATCGACGTGGCTGGTATCGTCAAAGCCTTTTCAAGCTGACCTGCAAGCATCTGGTCATCCTGTGCTTCGGCCTTGCCCATGAAGGCATGAACAATCTGTTCGCGACTCATGGTCGGCTTATTGCCCTTGTCAACGAGTTCAGCCGGGACCTCGCCCAGAATATGCGACAGCATCTTCAACAGGTGCGATTTACCGGAACCGAAGAAACCGGAAATCCATGCACCGTTCTGTTCGTGGTTCGACGGGTCGTTGTATACGTCAAGGAATTTGGCCAGATTGCGGCAAATCTCCTCCGTAAGCACATACTCGTTGACCTCATCGTTAAGATTTTTCTCATCATTGGCCTTGATCACACCATTGATGTTGCGGTCAATGTCCTTGCTGAACAGCTCCTTGAAACTGATGCCGTTTTCCCCGTTCATTTGTGTCCCTTCTTCTTTGAACGAATACTTGCAAATCCTGCCTCTTGCCATGTTGCAGCTGACAGGACATTCCTTTAAACCGCTATGCTTCCAGCTGCACGCTCATCTCACGCAGATTTTGCGCACGATAGTAATTGTCTCCCGGCAAACAGTTGAACAGCGACATGACCGATCCTGAAGTAGCGCTTCTTGTGAACGTACCCGGATAAAACAGTACCAGCGGGCGATCATCGATACGCCCTTGCAACGCGTTGAGCAGTGTATGCGCACGAATATACGGATAAACCTTGCCGATTCCCGTAATGAACACGATATCGGCCCCGCCTTCGCTCTTGGCCTGCTCGTAATGATCACGAATGGTATCGGGCAGATGATTCGCATCGGCCCCCAGTATATTGTCGAGCAATCTCAAGAAGTTATCCGTGTGAACATCCGATGAAACCTTTTTGTGGCGTTTTTCCTCCCTTTTGAATATGCGATCCAAAATGCCACGCTTCTCAAGAATCTCCAAAGCAATGTCGTACAAATCCAACGTAAGCACTTGCGGAGCGTAATCGCCATCATTTTTCGGCGTCATCGTCTGCAGACGATTCGCCAACTGCTTGATATGCTCGGCGACTTCAAGCTCCTGCATGGGCGGGTAGTCATAGATGTAATACGGCTGTTCTCCTGCCAGCCCGCTGTTGGTCCGGAATGAACGGGACTCCATGATCTCATATACATGAGCGAAATCAGCATCAATGTCACGACGCTCATCCACAAATCCAATATCGGCGATGGAATCAGCCATGCTATCCTCCGTTCTGCTCATAACGACGATTCGCGCATCGGAAGATACCCGAACGAATCCGCCCTCTTTCTAAGAATATCCGCCAAAGAGGGACTGGGAAGGAAAGACAACACCGTGCCGGAATTTTTATCGAACAGATGTGCCTCCCTCATGGCCTTGAACAGATTGGACCGAAGTTTCTTCGCCGTTCCCTCGCTTACGGTTTCCAGTTCAGAATGCCATGTGGCTTTGTCCGCAATGAACCGATCATAATCCTCAAAGTCCAGATGCGTATTGCCGGTAAGATAATGCTTTTTAAGTACTTCGCCGGCGAATTCCCCGACGATTGCGTAATAACGGCACATCGCGATCCACATAAGTGCCTCGCGGTCGGATGTGGAGGAATCCGGGCCTGCCAAATATGCAAGCTCCTCAACCGTGAGCGCACTGAGCCGCCTAGTAGTTTCCGCCACAACGCGCCTGTTCGCGGAATCCGTGCGAATCGCAAGAACGTTTTCCTCGATGGCCTGTTGGCGAATCGCGGCAATGGACTTGCCCACCTCGGTTTGGGAAGAACACTCAGCGTCGCCGCCGCCTGCATGATTCAGATGATTCAGATACATTTCCGCAAGCGCCCGGCCCTGCGAGGCAAGAAGTCCGCCGACAGTGAAGGAAAGCCGGTACCGCTCCCCCTGCGTCACTTCCGCACCGTACGAGCCCGCCATGCGTATTCCTTCCCTTTGCTAAGACATCAACGTTAAGACACAAGAATATTTCAGAATATTCCTAGGTGTGGAAGTATCGGCGTATCAACCCTAGTGCGGAACCGTTTCGGTACATCTCGCGGAACCTCTTATGATATGCAATCTCCGCTGCTCGGATAACAGGCAATATAGATGATGCGCAAACTCAATAATCAGAATAACGGAATGAATTGAAGCTAAAGGAGACATATCAAGTTTCAGCAAAGTTCGTAAGGCAAGAGCGGCTGCACCGAAGTGGTGACGTTTTTTGGACTCCCCGACCGGGATGAGAACCTCTTCATGGCGCAGTACAGCAAACGCGCAAGTTGTATTTAGTCAAGTCGGTGTTTTGGGTTGGCCGGAGTTCCTGTTTTCGGGCCGCAACGCGGCCACACCGCCCCCGCGATACACCTTGACCCGGTCGTGGACCGCGCCGACGCCCGCGCCGAGCAGTTCGGCGGCCCGCTTCCGCCGCATGCTGCCCGGCACCGGTTCGATCGCCTTGGTCCCCGTCTCCAGCGGGATGATGGATTTCGCCATATGGCCGGCATACCCGGGATCCTTTGCCGGCCGGCATTCCAGGCACTGCCCGGTCGGATAACCCAGGCGCTCGGCCACCCGGGCCGCGGCCATCGGCGTGGCGGAATACAAGTCCACCACGCGCCGTCGTTCCCCGGGACCGGACATACGATAATCCTTTCGTCCAGTCTCCAAGAAAACGTCCGCACCCTGTAAGTCCGCCTGATTTTGTACCAGTCACTCATAAAAGTGCGCATGAAAATGCAAGGAATACTGCAATGAAGCGGTTTACTACGGCTGATCTCATTGACCCGGAACACCACCCCCAGTTCACAGGTTATAGATATAACGTCGCACGGAATATATAGCAATGTGCCCCGGTATCCGAAGATGCCGGGGCACATGCGTATCAGAGTTCAGCTGCTAGAGCCGAACCGACGAATCAGAACTCGCGCCATGGACGGTCGCCAGACCGACCATCAAACAACACAGCGCGGCGCGCCAACCGCGAGTTCTGATTGAAGCGACGCAGGAGCGGAGATCAGAATTCGCGATTTGCGCGGTAGAACTTGATCAGGCTCTGGGTGGAGGCGTCCTGGGCGGCGAGGGCGTCGTCGTCCTGGGAGATGGCCGGGGTGATCTGCTTGGCAAGCTGCTTGCCGAGCTCGACGCCCCACTGGTCGTAGGAGTCGAGGCCCCAGACGGTGCCTTCCACGAAGGTGATGTGCTCGTACAGGGCGATGAGCTCGCCGAGTGCGAACGGGGTCAGAGCCACACCGAAGATGGAGGTGGTCGGACGGTTGCCGGAGAACACGCGGGCCGGAACGATCTCTTCCGGAGTACCCTCGGCGCGAACCTCGTCAGCGGTCTTGCCGAATGCCAGAGCCTTGGTCTGAGCGAAGTAGTTGCCCAGGAACAGCTCGTGCACGTCCTGGTCGCCGTCCTTGGTCGGGTTCGGGGTGTTGACGAACGCGATGAAGTCGGCCGGAATGAGCTGGGTGCCCTGGTGAATCAGCTGGTAGAAGGCGTGCTGGCCGTTGGTGCCAGGCTCGCCCCAGAAGATCTCGCCGGTCTCGGAGGTGACGGGGGTGCCGTCCCAACGCACGGACTTGCCGTTGGACTCCATGGTCAGCTGCTGCAGGTAAGCCGGGAAGCGGTGCAGGTACTGGTCGTACGGCAGCACGGCGTGGGAAGCAACCTTGAAGAAGTTGCGGTACCAGACGTTCAGCATGCCGAGCAGCACCACGACGTTCTTCTCGAACGGGGTGTTGGCGAAGTACTCGTCGATCTCGTGGAAGCCGTGCAGGAACTCCTCGAAACGGGCCGGGCCGAAGATCACGGCCAGGGAGGTGCCGACGGCGGAATCGACGGAGTAACGGCCGCCAACCCAGTTCCAGAAGCCGAACGCGTTGTTCGGGTCGATGCCAAACTCCTCGACCTTCTCCAGGTTGGTGGAGACGGCGACGAAGTGCTTCTTGATGGCCTCGGCCTTCTGAGCCTCGTCGCCCTCGGCGATGGCGCCGTTGGCGGTGAGCTCTTCGAGCAGCCAGGTGCGGGCTTCGCGAGCGTTGGTCAGGGTCTCCAGGGTGGTGAAGGTCTTGGAGACGATGATGAACAGGGTGGTCTCCGGGTCGAGGCCCTTGGTCTTCTCGGCCAGGTCGTTCGGGTCGATGTTGGAGATGTAGCGGGCGGAGATGCCAGCGTCAGCGTACGGCTTCAGAGCTTCGTACACCATGACGGGGCCCAGGTCGGAGCCGCCGATGCCGATGTTGACCACGGTCTCGATCTTGCGGCCGGTCACACCGGTCCACTTGCCGGAACGCACGTCGTCAGCGAAAGCGTAGATCTTGTCGAGTGTCTCGCGCACGTCCTTGACGGTGTCCTGACCGTCAACGATGTACTTGCCCTCGTCTTCGACCGGGCGGCGCAGCGCGGTGTGCAGCACGGCGCGGTCTTCGGTGTTGTTGATGTGCACGCCGGTGTACATAGCCTTGGTGCGCTCATCGAGCTTGACGGCCTTGGCAAGGTTGGCGAACAGCTGGAGGGTTTCCGGCTTGATCAGGTTCTTGGACAGATCGAAGTGCAGGTCGCCGGCGTCGAAGGACAGCTTCTCGACGCGCTCGGCGTCCTCGGCGAACCACTTCTTGAGGCTCACGCCTTCGACCTGAAGCTCGTCATAGTGCTTCTGCAGGGCAGCCCACTCAGGGGTCTGGGTGGCGTCAACGGGCGGATTGATGGCCATAGGATTCCATTCCTTTCATCAGTGACTGGAGCGCCCTTGCACACGGCTCGGATGCGCTCCGTATCACCAAACAGAATACTCACAAATTCGGACATGAACAGAACAAAATGAGTCAGCGATGTCGGATTGCCATCGTTTGCATTATCGAACAGTTCGTGGCGCGGCGCAACCGTCATCTTCGACTGAGCGGTCGCGACACAACCGCCAATCCGCCGATTGGACTTTTCGCTGGGATGTCTTATACTTAATTTCTTGTGCGCGGCTGGCGAAATGCCTTCCGCGAACCAAGCCACTTTAGCTCAGTCGGTAGAGCGGCTCACTCGTAATGAGCAGGTCGTCAGTTCGATTCTGACAAGTGGCTCGGATGCCCTAGGCTGGTCGGTCTGTAATGGCTGTCCGGCCTAGGGTTTTGCATATCTCCCACACCTGTGGAAACGCGGATATGCACGCGCGAGTGGCGGAATTGGTAGACGCGCAGGATTTAGGTTCCTGTGTCTTTGACGTGTGGGTTCAAGTCCCATCTCGCGCACCGGCTTGAGCCTCTTGGAAGCATTGGATTGCCAACGCTTCCGGGAGGCTTTTCGTATATGCGCGCGGCAGCTGCAAGCCCTTGCGGACACCTCTACATATGGCAATGCCAAGGCGGCAAATATAATGGGCCACAGCATTGCGGGTCTGAGCCTGTGCGCCATGAGCCTGTGTGAGTCAAGGAGAGAAGTGTATGTCCGCCATTCTTACGCCGGTTGGTCTGTTGCTGATCATCCTCGCCGGCTATCTGTTCAAGCGGTTCGGCCTGTTCGGGCAGAAGGATTATCGCGTGCTGCAAACCGCGGAATTCAACATCGTGCTGCCCGGTGCCATCGTATACTCGTTCGCCACCAATCCGCATGACATCTCGCTGCTGCTTATTTCGGTATTCGCATTCCTGTTTGCTTTTATCCCGGTCGTGTTCATCTTTCTGGCCACCCGCAAGCGCAATGTGACCGACCGCGCCTTCCTGATGCTCAACGGTGCCGGCTTCAATCTCGGCTGTTTTTCTTTCCCGGTCGTCCAGTCATTCTGGGGTGCGGGCGCGGTGGTGCCGGCTGCGATGTTCGATATCGGCAACTGCGTGATGGTGGCCGCCGGCACCAATGTGCTCACCCAGCAACTGCTGCATATTCAGCCCGGCAAAACACTTGCCGAACAACACGCCGGTTCGGCTCCCACCCTACCGTACGAAAAGCCCAAGGATCGCGACGCCAAACGGCTTGCCCGCCGCGCATTGCTGCGCACCATCGGCAAGAGCTTCTTCGGCTCGGTGCCGTTCGACACGTATCTGCTCATGATCGTGTTGACCGTCGCCAACGTGAAGATTCCCGATTGGATCGCCTCTATAACCCAGCCATTGAGCGGCGCCAACGCGCTGGTGTCGATGCTGATGGTGGGCATGCTCATGGACCTGCCCCAATCCAAGCATGACGTGAAGGAAGTCATGGCCGTCATCGCTTGGCGTATACCGTTCAGCGTCGCCTTCGCGTTGATCGCGTGGTTCCTGCTGCCGTTCTCGGCTTCGATTCGCGCCGTGATGGTGATCTGCGCGTTGGCTCCGATCGCCATTTTCTCCACGCTGTTCACCGACAAAGTACTCGGCAACGCCAAACTGGCCGGCTTCTCGCTGGCAATCACCGCGATGATTTCACTGGTGATGATGGCTGTGGCTCACGCGCTGATGGGCGTGTGAGCAAATGCGCAAGTAGGCACACGGCGGGTGCACGGTCAGACGAGACGCAGCCCACATAGGCTCGTCCCCCGACCGCCAGTTGCTACCGGCGCAGCAGCTTGTGCGCCAGATTGCTCACGCCGAAGCGGAACTTATCCACCGGCAACGTGAATTTGCCTACCATCTGCTCGACGTAGCCGTTAAAGCCCTGCTTGAATTCCAGCACGCCGCGGCCCTCGTCGTTCGGATCGTCGAACACGCCGGAAATGCCGTAGAAGTTGTAGCGGGGCACGCCCTTCTCCACACATAGATGCAGCATTGCTTCGTACTGAATCAGCGCCGAGGCGTAGAACGGCTTGTACTCCTCCAACGAACCGGAATACTGATAGACCACCTCATTGGGGTGACTGACGAACATTGAAGCCGCCGCCGGCAGCACATCGCCCTTCCTGGCATATCCCTCCACCTCAGCCAGACGCTTGTCGGCGGCTGCGAAATTGCGCGATTCCTCCCCCAGCTGACGTTCGATGCGCGTGGTCGGACGTTCATCGTATTTCGCCTGCAATCGAGCTACCTTGGCCTGCAACGCCTCACGCTTGGCGGTCATATCCGCCACATATTCGGCGATGTGGATTTCCGCGAGCATGAAATGCGCATCTGCGCCATACGCCTGCTTGAACTGGCGGAAATAGTCTGCGCCACGCGTCGCGAACCCACGGCGTTCACCGGTCCGCCGTTCGATATCGGCGAACACGTCGAACTCGTCGGGGCCGATTTCGCGAACGTGCACACCCATCGACTGCGCCCGCTTGACACTCCACTGAGCACGTTTGCCGAATGACGCCAGCAGTTCCTTGCCGTTGGTGATGCCGGTGAGATCCTTGACGTACATCCACTGGCAGACCACGTCATAACCGGTATGGAATCCGCCATGCGTCCAGCCGGCATCGGCGAATCCGGCCAGTAGTGCATCGTTCGGCTCGCCGTCGGGCTGCCCGTTCGAGGAATACAGACGGTAGGCGACGTTAGGCCAGCATGCCACGGAAACAGCATGGTGGCGACGGGCCGATTCGCAAATCGCCTCGGTTATGGCCCGCAGCAGAGCCGGATCATCGCTAATGCCGATGGGGCCGAAATATACGGAGCCATCTGCACCGAAACGACCATTGAGGTACAGAATCACGCAGCCGGTTACCAGATTGCCGGATGCGTCGCACACGCCAACGCATTCGGCTTCATGCCCACGAATCTTGGCAAGACGGACCTGCCCGGACCATTGCTGGAAGCTGCCCTGGCTTGTGGCTTCGGAAAGCCGGTCGAGCTCTTCGGGCGTAATCACGCCAAACGTATACGTCGTATCTGTTCGATTCGCAGTCGCGCTCATCTCGTCGTCACCTGTGCCTTATTTCTGTGTCCGTGCTCGCCACTGTTTGTCAGCGATGCAGCAGCTTGTGCGCTGCTTCGGATACACCGAAGCGCAGTCCGTCCACCGGCAGCGTGAACTTGCCCGGAAGCTCTTCCACGAATCCGCCGAAGCGAGTCTTGAACTGCCAGACGCCGTAGGAAGGATCGTTGGCGTCGAAAATGCCGGAAATGCCGTAGAAGTTGAAGCGCTCCACACCACGGGCGATGCAGTCAAGCATCGCCTCGAAGTGGATTAGGGAAGACGGGTAGTAATCCATGAAACGATCGTCCTCGCCGCTGGACAGGCAGACGACCTCGTTCGGATGCCAGAAGTAGACGCCGGCTTCCACCGGAATGACCGGGCCGTCCGAAGCGATGATGCCATTGACTTCGCCGATGGTCTTTTCCAGCGCCGCAATCTTCTTGTCTGCGGTGGCGATGCGCTTTTCCAGCGTTGCCGGGTCGGAAGCACCCTTCTTGGCCGTGCCTTCCGGCTGCTGTTGCGTGCGCTGGAGCAGGCGTTCGAGGTTGCGCTTGTCTTTGGAGGCCGCATTCAGCTTGGATTGCAGGGTGTCCAGATATTCGTCGAAATGGGTTTCGACCACCTTGAACTCGATCAGGTCGCCGAAGGTATCGAACAGACGCTCATAGTAGGCCAGATCGCGGCTCTTGAAGCCTTGACGTGCGGCGCTCATATCGCACAGCTTGACGAAAGTGCTCAGTTCGCCGCGTTCCAGTCGGCGCACGCGCAGACCGGAATCCTGGGCAATGCGGATGTTCTTACGGCGGTACTTGGAGAACGAGGCCAGCAGTTCCTTCTCATTATGAATGCCGTCAAGCCCCTTGACGAAGTTCCAGCGGTTCACCACGGATTCGTAGCCCACGGTGAAACCGCCATGTTTCCAACCGAAGCGGGCCATGTTGTCCATCATCGTGGTGTCCGGGTCGCTGGTCGGCTTGCCGTCCAGATCATGCAGACGGTAGACTGCGGCCGGCCAGCAGGATACGCTGATGGCGTGATGGGCCTTGGCCGAACGACGCAGGGCTTCGGTCATCGCCTCAACCACCTGTGGATTGTCATAATCGCACAGCGGTCCGCACCAGACCGAGCCTTCCAAACCGAAACGGGACCGCGTGTACACCACGTAGCAGGCGGCAATCAGCTTGTCACCGCGCTTGACACCCACATAGTCCACCGGACCGTTGAACGCACCCATGGCGGCCATCTGCGAGGTCTGCTGGAAACTACCTTGCACTTGAGCTGCGGAGAACGCATCCAGCTCGGCAGGAGTGATCTTGGTAGGGGTGAGCGAGGCGACGCCTGCATCGGATTGCGTCATAATCGAACCTTCTTACTTGTCGTTACTCTGATCGTTACTCTGGGCTCTGGAATGGCCTGTGTGCTGCGTCCGTTTACCGCGACAGCAGCTTGTGCGCAAATTGCTTCATGGCATAGGCGACCGGTTTGACCGGCAGCACGAACTCGCCCGGAAGTTCCTCGACATATCCGTTGAAGCCCTGCTTGAACTCCAGTACACCACGCCCCTCGTCATCGGGATCATCAAAGACGCCGTCGATGCCGTAGAAGTTGTAGCGAGACAGCCCGTGTTCCACGCAGAAATGCAGCATCGCGTCATGCTGAATCAGCGCGGAGGCGTAGAAGGGCTTGTACTGCTCGACGCTACCGGAGAACAGGTAGATGACCTCGCGCGGATGCTCCACGAATAGTGATGCCGCAGCCGGCAGTACATCCCCGTCTTTGGCGAACTCGGCCGCCTCGTTCAGGCGCTTTTCGGCTGCCGCCAGATTGCGGGTCTCCTCCCCCAGCTGACGTTCGGTTTTGGTGGTGGGGTGTTCGGCGTTTTTGGCGGTCAATGCCGCCACCTTGGCCGAAAGCACTTCACGCTTGGACGTCATGTCCGCTACGTATTCGTCGATGTGGATCTCGGCAACCATAAAATGCGCTTTGCTGCCGAACGCTTCCTTGAAACGGTGGAAATATGCTTCGCCACGGTATTCGAAGCTACGGCGTTCAGCGGTTTGCTGCTCGATTCGTGCGAATACCCCCAGCTCGTCGTCCGACAGCTCACGCACGTGCACACCCATCGATTGGGCACGCTTCACGCTCCACTGGGTGCGCTTGTCATAGGACTTCAGCAGACTTTTCTCATCGGTAATGCCGGTCAGATCCTTGAGGTAGCGCCAACGCGGAACCGCCGTGTAGCCCACGGTGAAACCGCCATGAGTGAAGCCGATCGCCTCGAGCTGTTCTATCAGCTTATTGTCGGGAGCGCCATTCTGGTCATCCGGCAAAGAAGCTCCATTGGTGTCGCGAAGCCGATACGGGGATTCAGGGGTGATTTCCAGCTGTGAAGCACCCTTTGCCTTGGCATGGCGTTTCAGCGCATCCATGAAGAAGGTCAATGCTTCGGTGTCGTGATAGTCGCACATCGGGCCATCATGGATGACCGCAAATGTAGAGAATCGAGAGCGGTGAGTTTCGAACAGTGCCGCCGCGACGATCTTCTCGCCCTCCTTGAGGGCCAAATATTCGACGTCGATCCCCTGCGCGGTGCGAAGGCGTCCCATCGCCGAGGTTTGTTGGAAATTGCCTTGTGGATGCCTGGCGGAGAAATCATCGAACTCCTCGTCTGTCAACTTCACCAGCACAAAATCACGCATGCTTCCCTTTGCCTCCGAGTCAATCAGGCTCACCATGCTAGCATAGCGCGCACACGACGAATGGCGGCCGAGCAGATGAGGTGTGCACATCGTTCGCACTATTGCCGCCACGATGGTCCAAAGAACAATGGCCCAAAGATGATGAATGTCCGGCTTGCAGTGAATCAAACGCAGTGCTATATTCTCTACTTGGCTCTTGAAGCCACGCCACCTTAGCTCAGTGGTAGAGCATCCCCCTCGTTCGTGGGAAGGTCGGTAGTTCGATTCTATCGGGTGGCTCTTGTTCATCAAGAAGGCCGACGCACTAAGCGCCGGCCTTCTTTCGTATCGCCCTTGCTAGGTCATAGGCGCTTGCTAGACACTCGCCCGATTCGGGGGCTGAGTGCTGAGCCGCGACTCAACTGTGGCTTAGTCGCGGCTCAGTGCAGCTAGACAGCCTAGACGACTTAGTGCAGCAGGGCCTCGATGGCGGGGACCAAGGCTTTCAGCGCCTTGCCTCGGTGGGAAATCGCATTCTTCTCGGCCGGAGTCATTTCGGCGCTGGTCAGCGGCTCGCCTTCATGGTCAGGCTCAGTGCTGACGCGACCGGCAGGCTGGTCGTCCGGGACGAACAGCGGATCGTAACCGAAACCGTGTTCGCCACGAGCCTCGCGGATGATGTGACCCGGCATGTCGCCGAGCTCCACTGTCTCCGACTTGATGGCGTATCGAGCATGCACCGGGGCAGGGCTCCCAGCGGCAGCCGTGGTGTGAACGGTGATGCCGTCGGCAGCCACTCCACCGGTCACGTCGGCACCGGTCTCGGTGTCCGGGACCACCAGCGCGGCGGCGCAACGGAAGCGCGCGGTACGCTTGTCATCCGGAATATCTTCGATTTGGGCGAGCAGCAGCGCATTATTGGCCTTGTCGTGGCCGTGAGCACCCGCCCAGCGAGCAGACAGAATGCCCGGAGCGTTACCCATCACATCGACGATGAGACCTGAATCATCCGCGACAGCGGGCAGACCGGTACGGATGGCCACAGCGCGGGCCTTGAGTAGCGCGTTCTCCTGGAAGGTGACGCCGGTTTCCACCGGATCCGGCAGGTGAAGGCTGCCAGCGGACACCAGTTCGATGTTTTCGGCATCCGCGCCAAGATCCTCTTCGAGAATGCGGCGGATTTCCACAAGCTTGCCTTCGTTATGGGTTGCGACGACGATTTGCATGAGGTTCTCCTTTAAGAAGGCTCCCCTTGTCAGGGGAGCTGGCTTAGTCTAGGGACAGAGCGGCACGCTGGGCGGCTTGCAGTTCCTTGTTGCCCTTTTCGGCCAAGTCAAGCAGGGTGCCGAGTTCGGCACGGTTGAACGGACGGTGTTCCGCGGTGCCCTGAATCTCGATGAAGGTGCCGGAACCGGTCATGGCCACGTTCATGTCGGTCATGGCCTGACTGTCTTCAATGTATGGCAGGTCAAGCATAGGAGTGCCGTTGATCACACCCACCGATACGGCGGACACATAGTCCTTAAGCACGCGGCTGGCGGACTTGATATGGCGGTGCTTCTCCGCCCAATTAACTGCGTCGACCAAAGCCACGTACGCACCGGTTACGGAAGCCGTGCGAGTGCCGCCATCGGCCTGAAGCACATCGCAGTCAAGCTGAATCTGATTTTCGCCGAGCGCCTTCATATCGATGACGCCACGCAGGCAGCGGCCAATCAGTCGGCTGATTTCGTGGGTACGGCCACCGATTTTGCCACGTACGGATTCACGGTCGGTGCGTTCGGCGGTGGCACGCGGCAGCATCGAGTATTCGGCGGTGACCCAGCCGAGGCCGGAGTCCTTGCGCCAACGCGGCACACCGGGAGTAAAAGTGGCGGTGCACATCACGCGCGTGTTACCGCATTCGATGAGCACGGAGCCTTCGGGGGCGTCGGTGAAGTGGCGGGTGATGCGCACAGGGCGCAGTTCATCGACCTTGCGGCCGTCGGCACGAATTATTTGGTGATTGCCAAGCATGTCTTTGATTTCAACCATGCGCCCCAGCATACGCCATCCGCTCTATGCCTGGATAGCAACTCGTCAACCATCATCGAACTACATCGCGCCGCTCTGATACGTCATCGTTGCCCGCCGCGTTATCACCATTGAGAGTTTCACTCATCCAGAGGGAAGAGTAGCCAATGTAACCAGAGGGATGCGGCCAGTGCGATACGGTCAGAGGACTTTGGTCTCTGTGGTCGAACCGTTAAGCGGACAGCCCAGTGGGCTGTCCGTAGGTAAGGGGAGCAGCTATGCTGCGACGGATTCCTATGGAGACGAAAGTTCTCGTCAGAGAACCTGAGTCTCCGTAGGAATCACGGGCTCGCCCTTCATCAGGCTTTGTGCGGTGATGGGCAGTTCGGACAACGCCTTGGCGCGGTAGTCGTGGGCGGCCATGATGGCGTCATGGCCCTGCCACTGCGCATCGATATGGCCGTGGTCCACGAAATCGACCAGCAGGTTCTTCCACGTCGGTTCGGGCGTGAAACCGGCCAGTTTCTCTTCCGAGCCGGAAATCACGTGTTCGGCTTCGGCTAGCGCGTATTCGTAGGAGCGGAATGCCAACTTGCGACCGGGCACTGTGGCCTTGTCCTTGGACTTCTTCATGACCGGAACCATCGTGCCGTCAGTGCCTTCACGTTCGGTGAGCTTGTACACCATCGCACAAGTGGGAGCGCCGGAGCCGGTGACCAGCATGGTGCCCACGCCATAGGAGTCGACCGGCGCGGTCTGCAATGCGGCGAGCGCGTACTCATCCAAATCGTTGGTCACGGTAATGGTGGTGTTCGTGGCACCCAGGGCGTCCAGCTGGTTGCGCACACGCTGGGCCATGGCGGCTAGGTCGCCGGAGTCGATGCGCACGCCACCCAGTTCGGGACCGGCCACTTCGACGGCGGTTTTCACGGCTTCCTCGATGTTGTAGGTGTCCACCAGCAGCGTGGTGTTCTTGCCCAATGCCTCGATCTGCGATTCAAAGGCGTCACGCTCGGAATCATGCACCAACGTGAAGCAATGCGCGGCGGTGCCAATGGCCTTCAGACCATACAGCTGGGCGGCCAGCAGATTGGCGGTACCCTTGAATCCGCCCACTACGGCAGCTCGAGCGGCGGCCACGGCGGCCCACTCGTTAGTGCGGCGTCCGCCCATATCCATGCAAGGACGATCCTTGGCTGCCGACGCCATACGTGAGGCGGCGGAGGCCACTGCGGAATCGTAGTTCAGCACGGATAGAATCAACGTCTCCAGTAGCGTGCATTCGCCGAACGTGCCTTCGACCTGCAAAATCGGGGAGTTCGGGAAGAACATCTCACCTTCGCGGTAACCGCGAATCGTACCGGAAAAGTGGAAGTTCTCCAGCCACTTAATGGTCTCGGGGCTTACCACGTGACGGTCGGCCAGGAACTTCAGATCCGCTTCATCCAAGTGGAAATGTTCCAGCGCATCCAGAATGCGGCCGGTGCCGGCCACCACGCCATAGCGACGGCCTTCGGGCAAGTGACGCGTGAACACCTCGAACACGCATTTGCGGTCGGCGGTACCGTCTTTCAGAGCGGCGTCGAGCATCGTGTATTCATACATGTCGGTCATCAGAGCCGGCGAATAATCGACCATTGCAAGGCCTTTCCTACATAAGTGGTGAAGTTGCACCTAAGTGTAGTCCAGGCAAAGCCATACAGCCCACTGGCGAAGCGGTAGACTCGATGCATGAGATTCATCGTGGCGTTGTGGCGCTTTGCGATCGCCGGTTTCTGCTTCGTGGGCACATATGAGGCATGGTCCAAACCGCAGTTCTGGGTGTATTTCACGTTCCAGACCGGTTTCGTGCTGGGCATCGTGATGCTGTGGTCCGGCGCGGCCACACTGCTCAAAGGTATTCAGCCGCCTGCATGGCTTAAGGGGTGCCTGACTGTGTACGCCATAGTCACCGCACTGGTGGCGTTCTTCCTGATGCCTCCGGACGACCCGGCATACGTGCCACAGGTTATTGGCATCATGACCAATACGATGCTGCACAAAATCGCCCCGATTATGGCGGTTATCGATTTCGTGCTATTCGACCCGCACCGGCGTTTCCGCTGGCATTACATGTTCTCGTGGCTGGCGTACTTCCCTGCATACTTGGTCTTCGTGCTGGCCCGTGCGGCGATTTGGCCGGGGTCCGGACCGGCGGCCGGCGGCAGTCCGTATCCGTACGACTTCATCAACCTCGACGCACTCGGCTGGCAAGGGTTCGGCATTAGCTGCGGCAAGCTGGCCATAGCGTTCTTCGTGATATCGCTCGTTGTCTGGCTGCTCGACCGCGCACTGCCGAGCAAGGCCTTACTCGGATAGACGCGCCCATGATCGACGCGCATTGGTCTTAGTGCCCAGCCGGCATCCAGCTCAGCACTCGATGGTCTCAACATTCGATGGTCTCAACATTCAATGGAATAGGCGCGGTTTTTGTACTCGCGCCAATCCGGCCAGTCTTCACCGGCGTCGATGGCACGCTTGATGTCGCCATAGTAATGGAGCTTGCGCTGCACGTGCATGGCCGCCTCGTTGAGGGCTCGGCGCTGCTCGTCCAAGGATTCGCGGCGAGATTCCAGCAGATCAAGGATTTCATCGATATGCTCGGGCTCATTGGACTCATACACGAAGAACTTTTTAAGATCGTCAATGGTCATGCCGGCGTTCTTGAAGCAGCAAATCGCGCGCAGACGGTCGATATGGCAGTCTTCGTATATGCGCTGGCCGGTTTCGGTGCGCTCCACGTTGGTCAGCAATCCCTGATCCTCGTAATAGCGCAGCGTAGAGGGCTGCATATGGAACTGCGTGGCCACCTGACGAATGGTGTAGGACATCATGACTCCTTACTGCGGCAACACGCCGAAGCGTCGCAGCCGTTTGCATTCAAGTTCACTTGAACTGGAACCATAGTATCCAAGAACACTTACGAATACCGCTCAATCGGCGTCGGTTTGCCCATCGCAGGTAAGCATTCGTAAGAACAAGAATGACATTGTAAGGAGACTCAATGTTCGAGCCAACCGCCATCTATGCCCCCAACCCGCACCGTTACGACACGATGACCTACAACCGTGCCGGCACCTCCGGCCTCAAGTTGCCGGCCGTCTCACTTGGCTTCTGGCACAACTTCGGCGACATCACGCCATTCGACCAGATGAAGTCCCTGGTCTTCACCGCCTTCGACAACGGCATCACCCACTTCGACCTAGCCAACAACTACGGCCCCGAACCCGGCCAGGCCGAGAAGAACTGCGGACTGCTGCTCGCCAAGTATTTCAAACATCACCGCGACGAACTCGTCATCTCCACCAAGGCCGGCTATGAAATGTGGACAGGCCCCTATGGCGACCTCGGCAGCCGCAAGTACCTGCTCGCCAGCCTCGACCAGTCGCTGGAACGCTTGGGCTTGGATTATGTGGACATCTTCTACCACCACCACCCGGATCCGGAAACCCCGCTTGAGGAGACGATGGGCGCGCTGGCTCAGGCCGTGAACTCCGGCAAGGCCCTGTACGTGGGTCTGTCCAACTACGATGGTCCGACGATGGAAAAGGCCGCCGCAATTCTGGCAGAACTGCACGTGCCGTTCATCATCAACCAGAACAAGTACAACATCCTCGACCGCACCGTTGAAAAGAACGGCCTGAAAGAGACCGCCTTCAAGCTGGGCAAGGGCCTCATCACCTTCTGCCCGCTGGCACAGGGCCTGCTGACCAACCGCTATCTCAACGGCATTCCGGCCGACAGCCGCATGGCTCACGATCCGCGATTCCTCAACGATTCCGCCCTGACCGAGAAACTGCACAAGCAGGTCGTGGACCTGAACAATCTGGCCGCCGAACGCGGCCAGACGCTGGCCGAGATGAGCCTGGCATGGCTGCTGCACGATGGTAAGGTGACCTCCGTGCTGACCGGAGCCTCCAAGCCTCAGCAGATTCTCGACAACATCGGCGCGCTGAAGAACACCCACTTCAGCGACGAGGAGCTCAAGCTGATCGACGAGATTTCGGCTCGGTGACCATTTTGGCTCCCCTCGCTGAGGGGAGCCAAGTACCACCTTTAGCGCGTCATTTCCTCGTAAATCCGCTTGCAGTCGGGGCAAACCGGGTACTTGGACGGATCGTGCTTGGGCACCCAAACCTTACCGCACAGGGCCACCACCGGGCGGCCGGTCGCACGCGATTCAGCGATACGGTCCTTGGATACGTAGTGCGCAAAACGATCGGCGTCGCCACCATCGTCACGAACCGGCGACTCCTTGGTCTCCGGACGCTCCAGCACCGACGTGCCGGCACCTTGGTCCGGGTTGCGCAGCGGTTCGGCATCATCAACGAACATCTCGGCAAAAGTCATGGTGCACTTCTTTCCTCGTATTCAACGATTCGACTGCACTCCATCATAGATTCCCGTCGTTACCCGCGAAACCCATTGGCGCGTAATCCGCACACCTCCACACACCCATGTCGCGCATCACGCCACCCCGCCACATACAATGCCACATACAATGCCGCACACGACGCCACACCGACGCCACATACGGCACCGCACACACTGCCTCATACGCCGACGCGACAACAATGCACGCTCGGCAGCACGAAGCACACCACTAGCGGTAGGCTATAAAGCATGACTATCGCAGTATGCCCCGGCTCGTATGACCCCGTTACCGCCGGACACTTGGATGTAATCGAGCGCTCGGCGCGGTTTTTCGACGAGGTGCATGTGGTGGTGGCCGTCAACGCCGCGAAAACACCGATGTTTTCCGAAGCCACCAGAGTCGACGTGATCCGCCGTGCCCTTGACAAAGCCGGTTGCAAGAACGTCACTGTTTCTTCCACTGACGGCCTGATCACCGACTACTGCAAGAAGGTCGGCGCCACCGTTATCGTCAAGGGTCTGCGCCAGAACGGCGACTATGAAGCCGAGCTCGGCATGGCGCTGGTCAATCGCAAGCTCGCCGGCATCGAAACCCTGTTTTTGCCGGCCGATCCGATTCTTGAACACATCTCCAGTTCCATCGTCAAGGACGTGGCCCGCCATGGAGGCGACGTGACCGGCATGGTGCCCGATTGTGTCGTGCCGATGCTGGCCGATGCCCTGGCCGAGGAACGTCAGCGGAAGGACTGATGCACTAATGACTATGAGCGATGACCACCCCACTGGATACGTCGATCTGACCAAACCGAATGCGGACGCCGCATCGTCCACTCCGGAGCCGTCCGCCCCGGAACCGCCCGCGTCTACGCAAGCCGCGCCGGCACCCACCGAAGAGGCCGATGTTCTCGCCGGATCGCCGCCCGCCGCGCCTACCCCTACTCCGGCACAGATGCAGGCCAAAGCACAGGCCCAAGCAGCTCAGCAGACCCGGGCACAAGCTCAGACCGCTCAGGCCGCCGGCACTCGTCCCTCGTTCATGAACGAAATGCCCGACCTGCGAGAAACCACGGACGACGACCCGGCCACGGTCAAGAGCCGCGAGGAATTCACCACGGTGTATGACATCATCGACCAGCTCGAGGCGGCACTGGGCGAAGCGAAGTCCAGCATATTCGCCCCCGGCATGGTGAAGGTTGACCGCGACGAATTCACCGACCAGCTTTCCGAGTTGAAGAAAATGCTGCCGGTGCAGTTGGAGCGCGCCTCCGCCCTCATGCGCGAGGCCGAGCGCCGTCTGGAATCGGCACAGACCCAGTCCAACGCCATCGTCGCCTCCGCACAAAGCCGCGCAGCCGACATGATCAAGGACGCCAACGAACAGGCACAGTTCCTGGCCGGCCAAGAGAACGTCACCGAGCTTGCACGGCAGAAAGCGCGCGCGATTCTTGACCAGGCACAGACCAGAGCCGACCATCTGACCCAAGGCGCGGACCAGTACTGCACTACGGTGATGAAAGGGCTGTCCCAGCAGCTCGGCAAACTCAGTCGGGATGTGCAGGCCGGTCTTAACGTGCTGGAAGAGCGCCAGCGTGCGGCCGGCGAACAGATGCCGCACCTGACGCTGAACGACTATCCCGAAGCCCAGTAACGCCAGCAGCACCAGCAACATCAGTAACGCGAATAACGCCAGTAACGAATAACTCCAGCCAACATACGAAAGGCACCAAGAACATACCATGGCACGAGTTGAAGATTCCCCGTGGGCCATTCCGGTAGCGCAGATTGCTTCGCGCGCCGGTCAATCCAAGCCGATTGACGCCGATTTCCCGGCACCTTCCGGCATTGGCGACAGCATTGTCGGCATCAAGGAAGGTGAGCCCGTACACGTGAGCGGGCAGTTCGATTCGATTGTGGACGGCCTGATCTTCACCGGCCGCCTGGTCGCGCCATTCGTCAGCGAGTGCACGCGCTGCCTGAAGCCGATTGACGAGGACTGGCCGGTTGATGTGACGGTGTTCTTCCCGTACGAGTCGGGTCAGGACAAGGCCAACGGCAAGGGCGGCAAGAGCAAGAAGGACGACGAAATCGACATCATCGCCGGCGAGGACGAGTCGGAAGACACGTATCCGCTGCTGGAGAACGGCGCATTCGCGGACATCGAGGCGATGATCCGCGACACGCTGGTCGAATCGCTGCCGTTGCAACCACTGTGCCGACCGGATTGCAGGGGTCTGTGCTCGCAGTGCGGTGCCGATCTGAACGAGGATCCCGACCATCATCACGATGTGACGGATATCCGTTTTGCCGGATTGGCGGGGCTCAAAGCCCAGCTCGAGGCCGAGCAGAACGGCGAGCAGGCCGAGTGACGCGCGCCTGAACGAAGTTTGTACGAGCCGTGCGTTAAGATAACGGACGCTTAAGCTCAATTGTTCGAACGAAATAGAGGATACTCAAATGGCACTGCCTAAGTACAAGACCTCGCGCGCCAACACGCATTCGCGTCGCGCGAACTGGAAGGCCACCGCTGCTGCGACCGTGAACTGCCCGAACTGTGGCGCTCCGGCCCTGCCGCACATGGCTTGCCCGAGCTGCGGTAACTACCGCGGCCGCACCTACCGCTCCGCCATCCAGCCGGCTCACACCAAGTGAGTCCTGCGATAACGGCTTGAATGAAGGCCCTGCCATCGACGGGTGGCGGGGTCTTCGCATAAGTGCACCATTGCGTACACCATCGCATCGCAAACAACACAACACAACACAACACATCACCATCGCGTGAAGGACCATACAACAATCATGAGTAATGAAACCCCACAGCAGCCGACGCCGGCCAACGAGCTTCTTGAAGCGTTGGGCACCACTCTCAGCCCGGATCTGCTCGTGCAGGCACTCACCCACCGTTCCTTCTCGCATGAGCACCCCGGCGTGGCCAATTACGAACGCCTCGAATTCCTGGGAGACGCGGTGCTCGAACTGGTCTCCACTGAAACGCTGTTCACCATTCACCCGGATATGACCGAGGGGCAACTGGCCAAGATGCGCGCCAAGGCCGTCTCCGAAGACGCGCTGAGCGCCATCGCCAAAACCAAGCTCAAGGTGGGCCCCTACATTCTGCTGGGTCACGGAGAAGCCGAGCAGGGCGGCGCGGAGAAGAACTCCATCCTATGCGACATCGTGGAATCGCTCATCGGCGCGACCTTCCTGGAACACGGCATCGACGAGGCACGCAAGGTGATTCACCGGCTTATTGACGACACGCTCGCCGAAGTGGCCACCGAGGGCCCGGCACTTGACTGGAAGACCTCGCTGACCGTCAAGGCGCACGGCCTCGGCAAGGAGGAGCCTGTCTACCATATGGAGGTCTCCGGCCCGGAATACGCGCAGATCTTCACCGCGCGCGTCTCATTGGGCGAGAACGGCGACACCATCGGCATCGGTAAGGGCTCCAGCAAGCGTAAGGCGCAGCTGGCGGCCGCCGAAGCGGGCTGGAAGTCACTGGACTCGTTCAAGACGCGGACTAAGTAAGCCCGCTGTCGGATTTGCGAATAGACTAATACCAACATGAGCGACGAGTCGCGCCGGGGCCACAAGTCTCGGGGAAGCGACTGGAATCAGACACGCGGGCACCCGGCCCCATCCCAAGGTCGGGCAGGTTCGCGACAAAACCTATGAGGTGAGAGGAATCATGGCTTTACCCACGCCTTTGCAGGCATTCAGCGGTGTACCGAAAATCAACACGGCCCCCGATAAGCAGACCATCGTCGATGGCGAGAAGATGACTGGCGCCCAGGCGCTGATTCGTTCGCTGGAGGACCTCGGCGTCGAGGACGTCTTCGGCATTCCTGGCGGCGCGATTCTGCCCGTCTACCACGAGATCAAAGACAACACGAAGTTCCGCTTCGTGCTTATGCGCCACGAGCAGGCCGCCGGCCACGCCGCCGAAGGCTACGCACTGGCCACTGGCAAGGTGGGCGTGTGCATCGTGACTTCCGGCCCGGGTGCCACAAACGTGGTCACGGCCATTGCGGACGCGAACATGGACTCCGTGCCCATGGTCGTGATTACCGGTCAGGTGGGCGTGCAAGCCATCGGCACTGATGCCTTCCAGGAGGCGGATATCGTGGGCATCACCTACCCGGTGTCCAAGCACTCCTTCCTCGTGACCCGCGCGCAGGACATTCCTCGCGTGCTTTCCGAGGCGTACTACATCGCCAACACCGGCCGCCCCGGCCCGGTGGTCGTGGATCTGACCAAGACCGCACAGACCGGCGACATGTACTACTCATGGCCGCAGCGCATGATTCTGCCCGGCTACAACCCCACCACCAAGGCGCACGGCCGTGTGCTGTCCGACGCGGCGAAGCTGTTCTCTCAGTCGTACCGCCCGGTGCTGTATGTGGGTGGCGGCGCCGCCCGCTCCAACGCCGGCGCACAGGTCAAGGCTCTGGCCGACCTGACCGGCGCTCCCGTGGTCACGACCCTGCCCGCACGCGGCATCATTCCCGACTCCGACCCGAAGAACCTCGGCATGCTAGGCATGCACGGTACGATTGCCGCAACCGGCGCCGTGCAGCGCGCTGACCTGCTTGTGGCCATCGGTGCACGTTTCGACGACCGCGTGACCGGCAAGCTCGACGCCTTCGCACCGACCGCCCGCGTGATTCACATTGACATCGACCCGGCTGAAATCGGCAAGAACCGTCAGCCCGACGTGCCGATCGTGGGCGATGTGGCTACCGTGCTCGACGACTTGATTCCCGAGATTCAGCGTACGCAGGCCATTCAGGGCAAGCCGAATCTGGCCCCCTGGTGGAAGGCGATCGACGGCTGGCGCGAGGAATACCCGATGACGTGGGATGAGCCGACCGACGGATCGCTGGCCCCGCAGTGGGTCATCAAGAAGCTCTCTGAGATGGCCGATCCGTCCACCATCTGGGTGACCGGTGTGGGCCAGCACCAGATGTGGGCTTCGCAGTTCATCGATTTTGAGAACCAGCACGCTTGGATCTCCTCCGGAGGCCTCGGCACGATGGGCTACGGTCTGCCAGCTGCCATCGGCGCATCCGTGGGCTCGGCCCGTGAATTCGAGGGCAAGAAGCCGGTGTGGCTGATCGATGGTGACGGTTCCTTCCAGATGACCTCTGAGGAGCTGGCCGCCGCGTTCCTGGACCACGCTCCGGTGAAGATCGCGATTCTGAACAACTCCGTATACGGCATGGTCCGTCAGTGGCAGACGCTGTTCTACGAGCACCACTACTCGCAGACCAACCTGCTCGATGGTGAAGCGCACGGTGCCGATGGTGCGGCGGCACTGGCCGACGGCGATGCGCCGCTCGAAGTGCCTGATTTCATCAAGTTGGCCGAGGCATACGGCTGCGTGGGTATCCGCGCGTTCACCGAGGAAGAGGCGATTGCCGCCATCGAAAAGGCGAACCAGATCAACGACCGCCCGGTGCTGATCGACTTCCGCGTGTGGAAGGATGCGATGGTGTGGCCGATGGTAGCCGCCGGCGCCCCCAACGACGAGGTGACGTACAAGCCCGGCATCAAGCCGCTGGCTGGCGGCACCCCGGCTCCGGGAACCGGTCCGGACGAGCATGCGACCGGCGTGTTCGAGCACGAGACCGCCGCTGCCACTGCGAGCGAGCACTGAGGAGAGGAGAACACTCATGGCTAACTATCCTGCATCCCAGCCTGGTTCCCAGCGTCATACGCTGTCCGTGCTGGTGGAGAACCGCCCAGGCGTGCTGGCGCGTATCGCCGGCCTGTTCGCCCGCCGTGCGTTCAACATCAACTCGCTGTCCGTCTCCCCCACCGAGCGTCCGGACATCTCTCGCGTCACGGTGACCGCCGACGTGGAGGCCGTGCCGCTGGAGCAGATCATCAAGCAGCTCAACAAGCTGCTGCATGTGCTCAAAATCGTGGAACTCGACCCGAACTCCACCGTGGAACGCGAACTGGTGCTCATCAAGGTGGCCGCCAACGAATCCAACCGTTCCGACGTGCTGGAGATCGTGCGTCTGTTCCGCGTGCGCGTGGTGGACGTGAATCCGGAATCGCTGACCATTGAGGCCACCGGTGCCGAAGGCAAGATCGACGCCCTGCTGGGGCTTTTGGAGCATTACGGTGTGATTGAGCTGGTGCGCTCCGGTGCCGTAGCCGTGACCCGCGGCCCGCGCGCCCTGAGCGAAAAGGTCGTCGGTTCCGAGGTTACCGGGCGCTGATTCGGCGACTGCGGGAAGACCCAGTCCAAGCTCAAAAGGCGGATGCGCATGATGCATATCCGCCTTTTTTCATGCGTGCATACCTCATCACCCGTACTGCAAGCAAAACGACAGCACCTCATGCTAGCATTATGACAGCAACAAGGAGGTGCATCATGGCAACATTGACCATCCGAAAAATACCCGATGAGCAGATTCAGCAGCTCAAAGAAGTGGCTGAGAAAAACAACCGCTCCATGGAATCTCAGGTGCGATCCATTCTTGAAGAATGGCTGGCTGGCACGGTGGCGCATGAAATCACGCGAAAGACCAATTTCTATGACGAGATCCGCGAATTCATGAAGAACATGGATTTTGAGGGACTCGACAAGGGGGAACTCCCACTATCCGAGCGAAATTCCGCCGATTCCCGACCGCCAGTATCTTTTGAATAGGAATCGGCCATGATTATTCTGGACACCAACGTCATCAGCGAAATCATCAAGAAACAGCCAGACGAACACGTTGCCAATTGGCTGAGGAACCAAGATACAAGCAATTTGGCAACCACCGCCATCACCGTCGCCGAGTTGTTGGCCGGAATATGTCGCATGCCTGAAGGCAAACGACGAAAGTACACAGATACGACCGTCAAGCTGGCGCTTATGACATTAGAGGACAGAACGTTCGCATTTGACACTCAGGCAGCTGCGGATTATGCCCATATCCTTGTCGAACGCGAACACAGGGGCACACCTACCAGTATTCAAGACGCCATGATTGCGGCAATTGCCTGTTCCTGGGATGCGGCCATAGCCACGCGCAATATCAAGGACTTCGAAGGTACCGACGTGGAATTGATTAATCCGTGGGAGTTTGCATAGCGGGAGGCCCCGGCAAACTGCCGAGGCCTTGTGAACGTTACGGTTTCTCCCGCTACTCCAATTGTTCGGAGAGTTCGAGCCATTCGGCTTCGAGATCATCGCTTTCAGTATTGACGGCGGTGAGTTGTTCATTGAGCTTGTTGAGACCCTCGTAGTCGCTCGGGTCATGGGCGGCCATCTGCGCCTCGAGATCGGCCTTCTGCTCTTCAAGCTTAGCGAGCTTACGTTCGATGGCATTCACGCGCTTGGATGCCTCGTGGAAGGCCTTGCCGGTGAGCTTCGAGGTGGAGTCCTCACCGTTATTGGCTCCCTCTGACGAGGGAGCTATCCGCGAAGCGGACTGAGGGAGAGATGCGGCAGCGTTGACGGCGGCCGCCTTACCCTTACCAGACTTCGCCGAGCTGCTACCGGTGCCCGCGAAGCCAGGCGTGTCAGCCGGCAATCCCTTGCCGTTCTTAATAGCCTCAACCATATCGAGGTAGTCCTGCACGCCGCCGGGCAAGTGACGTACTTTGCCGCCAATCAGCGCGAACTGCTGATCGGTGACGCGCTCCAGCAGGTACCGGTCGTGGGAGACCACAATCAACGTGCCCGGCCAAGTATCGAGCAGGTCTTCCATCACGGCGAGCATATCGGTGTCCAGATCGTTGCCGGGCTCGTCCATGATGAGCACGTTCGGCTCGTCAAGCAGAATCAGCAGCAGTTGCATGCGGCGCTTCTGACCACCGGAGAGATCGCGGATCGGCGTCATCAGCTGGGCGGATTCGAAGCCGAGACGCTCCATCAACTGTCCCGGCGTCACTTCCTTGCCATCCACAATGTAGCTCGGCTTATAGCGGGAAAGCACTTCCTTGATCTTGTACTTGCCGAGCTTCTCCAGCTCATCGAGGCGCTGCGAGAGCACCGCGAACTTCACCGTCTTGCCAATGTTCACATGGCCTGCGGTCGGGGTGAGTGTGCCATCAATCAACTTAAGCAGCGTGGACTTGCCGGCACCATTCGCACCGACGATGCCGAAGCGGTCGCCCGGGCCAATCAGCCAAGTCACATCGTCAAGAATCTCGCGGCCGGAAACCGTCACCTTGCGTGCAGCCGAGGTGACACCGGCTGCAGCAGTGTCATCATCCGAATCCGTTGCAGCAGTGCCACCGCCGATGGTTTCACCACCCGTGTTCATGCGACGAACCTCGCGATCGTCAGCAAGCTGCGGATTGCCGCTCTCAGCCTCGGCCTTCTTACGCGCTTCCTCAGCGGACTCGACGGCTTCCGGCACGCCGGCGTCCACCAGGCGCGGGTCAGTCATGTCGGTGACCGCCACCTCAACGGAACCATGCAGCTGCGGCTCGGCGTACATGGCGTTGACCACATCCACGCGGGAAGCGGACGCGGAGAGCGCCGCCACATCCGGGTCGATATCGGCCATGCCCTGCGGTTTTTCGAAAATCTGCGTCACGTCGACCAAATCGACCACCTGTTTGCCGAGACGGGAGGTGGCCATTTGCTTCAGTTCAAGTGTGTTACGCATCGGCGGCACATCGGCAATCAATTCGCGTGCGGCCTTGACGTGGAACTTCTGCTTGGTGGAGCGGGCACGAGCACCGCGGGAAAGCCATGCGAGCTCCTTGCGGGCCAGATTGCGGCGCTTGGTTTCGCGCACATCGGCTTGGCGATCGCGTTCCACGCGCTGCAGCATATATGCGGAATAGCCGCCCTCGAACGGCTCGATCACGCCATCGTGGACTTCCCACATCGATTCGCAGACCTCGTCCAAGAACCAGCGATCGTGGGTCACGAGCAACAGAGCGCCCTGGCCTTTGGACCAGCGGTTCTTCAAATGTTCGGCAAGCCAGTGGATAGTGACCACGTCGAGATGGTTGGTGGGCTCGTCAAGTGCAAGAATATCCCAATCCTTGAGCAGCAGTCGGGCCAAATCGGCGCGGCGACGCTGGCCGCCGGACAAGGAGCCGACCTTGGCATCCAGGCTCATGCCGCCGAGCAATGCCTCGACGATTTCACGGGAAGTGTTATCGGACGCCCATTCGTAGTCGGCGCGCCCCTCAAGTGCGGCTTCGCGAATGGTGGCGTTGTCATCAAGGGGATCACGCTGGTCAAGCATGCCGAACGTGAGTCCGCCACGCTTTGTCACGCGGCCGGAATCCGGCTCCTGAGCACCGCGGAACAGGTGCAGCAACGTGGATTTGCCGTCGCCGTTCTTGCCGACGATGCCGATGCGGTCGCCTTCAAAAACACCCTGCGTTACATCAGTGAAGATGGTTTTGGTAGCGAAAGCGAGCGAAACGTGTTCCAGTCCAATGTCATAAGTCGGCATGACTCACCAATGTAGCGCCACGCTTGCCCAGCGGCGGCCCGCAAACGTTATTTGTTCAGCGTCTGAGCGTAGGAGTTGCAGCGGGCCGCAAAACCGGAGAACACTTGCTCGGCGAGCGGTTGCAGTAGCTGGTCGTATTGGGCGAACTGCTCGCGCAATTGGGACTTGGACCCACCCGCGGCCTTGAGATCCTTGACCATGCTCGGCTCATCCAGCCATTCGTCCAGCAGCGAGCCGCACACTTCCAGGTGGAACTGCATGCCCAGCGCGGATCCCAGTCGGAATGCCTGCACCTTGGTGGAAGACGAACGCGACAGCAGCTGGCCTTCCGCGGGCAGGCCCACCACGTCGTTATGCCAGTGCAGCACTGTCAGCTGCTTATCCCACATGGAGAAGAAGTCATGCTTGTCCACACGCTTGATCGGCGCGAACCCAATCTCCGGCGCATCGCCCTTGCGCAGCTGCGCACCAAGCGCAGTGGCGATAATCTGATGCCCCAGGCATACACCGAGAATCGGCTTGCCTGAAGCCACGGCGGCACGCGCCAACTTGGCTTCTGCCTTCAGCCCCGGATACTTGTCGTAATCAAGCGCGCCCATAGGCCCACCCATGATTACCACGCCAGCCAGTTCGCCGAAATCAGGCAAGTCCGGTTTCTTTTTGTCGACGATATTCATCGTCACCGTCTCAAGACCGATGTCCTCGAGGTTCGACAATATGCGTCCCGGGCGTTCCCATGGGACATGTTGCAAAATGAGCACTTGTGGTGTGGCCATGACTTCTATTGTGGCACGAGCGTTCCCCGTTTGCGTAACGAGCAGGGCAAATCCATGAATCTCGCAGTTTCCGCAGCGGTCAAAGACGTGTTCTCGCGAGACTGTTGTCCCGCTTCTCATCCGTCTGTCACCTCGTTCGGGCCCCACCTGTGAAGCGTTCATCAAACTCTTCGAGTAACGATTCAGCATGTCTGGTTCGGACCCTACGCTTGAGTGTTATGGGAAACAGCCAAGAACCGCAGGATTTCAACATTTCCGTCATGCCTTCAAGCCTGACGCCGGTGCATGTTGCCAAGGCCGCAGAAGGCCTGAATCTGTATGACACCGCCTCGCACCAGGTCAGCCATTTCGTGCCGCTCAAGCCGGGCGAAGTCGGCATTTATGTGTGTGGCGCGACTGTGCAATCGTCACCGCATATTGGCCATATCCGTGCCGCCGTGGCGTTCGACATCGTGCGCCGCTGGTTTTTGAAGCTCGGCTACAAAGTCACTTTTGTGCGTAATGTGACCGATATCGACGACAAGATTCTCGTTAAGGCCGCGGCCGCAGGCCAGCGTTGGTGGGCCCGCGCCTATTACTACGAGCGCGAATTCACCGAGGCATACAACACGCTCGGCGTACTGCCGCCCACTGTGGAACCTCGCGCCACCGGCCACATGTCGGACATGATCGACCTGATTCAGCGCATTCTCGACAACGGTCACGGCTATGTGGTCACGGATGCGGACGGCAAGCCCACCGGCAACGTGTACTTCGATGTGGCATCCTGGCCGCATTACGGCGAACTCACTCACCAGAAGCAGACCTCCGAAGTCGATGAGGCCGCCGCCGTGGCCGACCGCATGGGCCCGTCCGTGGACGCCACCGGTGCCGACAAGTACAATCCGGTCGACCCGGCCGATGCCTCCCCCGACAAGCATGATCCGCGTGATTTCGCCCTGTGGAAGGCTCCGAAGGACACCGATCCCGAGGACGCCCGTTGGTCGACGCCGTTTGGCGTGGGCCGCCCTGGCTGGCACATCGAATGCTCCGCCATGTCCCACCGTTACCTGGGCGATGGCTTCGACATTCACGGCGGCGGCTTGGATCTGCGCTTCCCCCACCACGAAAACGAAATGGCTCAGACCCGTGCGGCCGGCTACCCCTCCGCTGCGCGCTGGATGCATTCGGCATGGGTGACCGCCAAGGGCGAGAAGATGTCGAAGTCGCTGGGCACCGGCCTGTCCGTGCCGAGCGTGTTGGCTGAGCATTCCGCTTGGGTGGTGCGTTACGCCCTGGGCTCCGTGCAGTACCGGTCGATGCTCGAATGGTCCGATCAGGCGCTGGTCGAGGCGCAGGCCGCATACGACCGCGTCTCGAACTTCATCGAGCGTGCCGGTGTGGCGCTGGGTGGACAGCCTTCTCGCGAGGAAGTCACTGCCGTCTCCGCCGACGATTTGCCCGCCGATTTCGTGGCCGCCATGAATGACGATGTCAATGTGTCTGGTGCAACCGCCGCGATCTTCACCGCCATCCGTTCCGGCAATACGTTGCTTTCACAGCTGGCTGACCGCGCCGATTCCGAAACCGCCAAGGCCGAGGTGCGTGAGGCGCTGCTCGCCGTGCGTGCCATGCTCGACACCTTGGGCCTGGACCCGCTGGCCGAACCGTGGGTGTCCGCCGGCGCTGCCGGCGGTGCCGCTGATGGCACGGCCGAGTCGCCCGAGCATGCAGCGCTGGAGGCACTGATCGCCGAACAGCTCAACGCCCGTGCCGAAGCTCGCAAGGCCAAGGATTTCGCCAAGGCCGATCAGATTCGCGACGCCCTGACCGAGGCCGGCATCGCCATCGAAGACGGCCCGCAGGGTTCCACTTGGAGTCTGAAGTAGTCGCTTCAAACCCATCAATCAGTCAAACACGAAGTCCACGTCCACGATGTGCAGGCGCTTGCTGAGCTCCTTTTCCAGCGAGCGCTTGCATTCGATGAGGTCAGCTACATCAATGGTTTCGCCGATGCCGCTCAGATACACGTCAACGGTGTAGTTCATACCGGTCTTGAAGATCAGCGTCTGCTCGTAGTCGGTGTTGGCAGGCAGATGGCGCTGTGCCTCGGCCTCCACGTAGGCGTTGGTTTCATCGTCGTCATGCACGCCGCCGACCAATTCCACGAACGCCTCTTTGAGCACGCTGAACGGCTCCTTGATGGTCAATGCCACCAAAGCCACGGTGATGAAGAAATCGCCGGTGTAGTGCAGGAAGTCAAGCGGACCGCCGGCCGGTAGCAGCATCAGGAAGATGGCAACTACGCCGATGCCGAACGACATCGATCCGTCGACCAACGTGCTCTTGCACTCGGCGGTGAGCATGGTGCTGGAATCGCCGATGGATCGGTTGGAGCGCCGGTAATACGTGTATAGGCTGAAGCACACGATTACGGTCAGGATCTCGTAGATGACCACCGGGCCGGTTTCAATGCGTTCGCCGGACCCGAACACGAAGTAGTCGTACGCTACTCGGCACACGTCAATCAGCGAATACACCAACAACGACATGGTGAAAATGGCCTTGCAGATCGCGTAGATAGGTTCCAGTGCGAACATGCCATTGGGGAAGCGCTCGGTGGTTCGCACCGTGCGCGACGAGAGGTACACCGCCGCCATTCCGGACAGGACGGAAATCGCGGTGAAGGAGAAGTCGAGGAACATGGCCTTGAGACCGGTCATGAAGAACACGGCCATGCCGGCTAAGACCTGCAGCACGTTGATGACGATACCAACGATCAGGGCTTTGCGTTCGAGTAGTTTTTGGGTGGGCATCAGTGGGCCTTCCTTATTGCACGGCATGTCTGCGTTGGCCCGAACGTCATGGTTCGGAGCGCACGGCAGTCTGCGTATAAGCGGTGTCCAGCGATTTTCAAAACAGCGTAAGTATTCCAAAAAACACAGGATTCTTTACGGTTTCCATGGTATCGGAAGCACTCGATTGGCTTCGCCACGAGCGGACGGCACGGCATTTGCCGTCTGAATGCCCAACATCCCTGACTACTACGCGGCACATTCCCCGAAAAGCGTCGTCCCCAACACCGCAATTTCCCGCGTGGCGGCTAGACTGTTGCCCATTATGGCAGCTTTTTCATCTTTGACAGACAGACTCTCGAATGCGTTCAAGCATCTGAAGAGCAAGGGCAAGCTTTCCGAGGCGGATATCGACGGCACGATCCGTGAAATCCGCCGCGCGCTGCTCGACGCCGACGTGGCGCTCGACGTGGTGCGTTCCTTCACCGGCAAGGTGCGTGAGCGTGCACTGGGCACCGAGGTGTCCGACGCACTCAACCCCGCCCAGCAGGTGGTGAAAATCGTCAACGAGGAGCTCACCGACGTGCTCGGCCAAGGCGTCGACCGTCCGCTGAACTTCGCGAAGAACCCGCCGACGATCATCATGCTCGCCGGCCTTCAGGGTGCCGGTAAAACCACGCTGGCCGGCAAGCTCGGCTACTGGCTCAAGGATTCCGGCCACACGCCGCTGCTGGTGGCGGCCGATTTGCAGCGTCCGAACGCGGTGACGCAGCTGCAGGTGGTCGGCGAACGCGCCGGCGTGCCCGTCTATGCTCCCGAAAAGGGCGTCCAATCCGATGGCGGCGAGGCCGTCGCAGCTCCGGGCCAGACCTCCGGCGACCCGGTGAAGGTGGCCCGCGATTCCATCGAACTCGCCAAGCAGAAGCTCTACGACACGGTGATCATCGATACCGCCGGTCGTCTGGGCGTGGACGAGGAGCTGATGAAGCAGGCTCGCGACATTCGCGATGCCGTGCGTCCCAACGAAATCCTGTTCGTCATCGACGCGATGATCGGCCAGGACGCCGTCAAGACCGCCAAGGCCTTTGACGAAGGCGTGGACTTCACCGGCGTGGTGCTCTCCAAGCTCGATGGCGACGCCCGCGGTGGTGCCGCGCTGTCCGTGGCGTCCGTGACCGGCAAGCCGATCCTGTTCGCCTCCAACGGTGAGGGCCTGAAGGACTTCGAGGTCTTCCACCCGGACCGCATGGCCTCGCGTATCCTCGACATGGGCGACATCATGACGCTCATCGAGCAGGCGCAGAAGCAGTTCGATGAGGAAGAGGCCCGCAAGGCCGCCGAGAAAATCTCCGAAGGTTCCTTCGGCCTGGACGACTTCCTCGATCAGCTGCAGCAGGTGCGCAAGCTGGGCTCAATGAAGTCGCTGCTCGGCATGATTCCGGGCATGGCCCAGCACCGCAAGGAACTCGAGCAGTTCGATGAGAGGGAAATCGACCGCACCGAGGCGATTATTCGCTCGATGACCCCGGCCGAGCGCCGCGATCCGTCGATTATCAATGGTTCCCGCCGCGCCCGTATCGCCTATGGTTCCGGCGTGACGGTTTCTCAGGTGAACGCTTTGCTGCAGCGTTTCGAGCAGGCCGCAAAGATGATGAAGCGCATGTCCAATCGTGGCGGCATGGGCGGCGGCATCCCCGGCTTCGGCGGCCCGGCTATGGGCGGCGGCAAGAAGAAGGGCAAGAACAAGAAGAAGGGCGGCAAGTCCGGCAATCCGATGAAGCGCGAGGCCGAGGAGAAGGCATTGCGCGATAAGCTGGCCGGCAAGTCCTCCGGTTCGACCGGCGGTTCCGCCTTCGCCAAGAAGCCACAGAACCCGGCCCTGCCCGCTGGCCTTGAGCAGATGATGGGCAACGTCGACGGTGGCACTGAACTGCCGCCGAACCTCGGCGGAGGCCTTGGCGGACTGTTCGGTCGCTGATCTCACAACTTGGCTCCCCTCGCAGAGGGGAGCCAAATTATATCTCGGTTCAATTTATATTTCGAAAGGAACTTCCATGACGACAATCCTCAGCGCGGTGGCAATCATCGCACTGTTATGGACGACCTTAAGCGCGCTGCCCGCCGGTCTCGAGGCCCGTATGCCGCTTCCGTACATGATTGCCCTGACGCCGCTGTTGTGGGTTCCTTTGATGATTCTGGCCGCGGTCGCCGCATGGCAACATGAATGGACTGCGATGTCGTTGCTTATTGTGGTCGCGCTGATTGCCAGCTCACAGCGCATCAACTACTGGGGTACGTCAATCGACCCGGCCGGGAAACGCAAAGAATCCCACCGTGAAACAGCCCGTGAAACAACTTCGCCGACGCTGTCAAAAAGCCATAACAGCAATACATCGGGTACCTCAAACACTCCGAAGGAAGGGCCCGAAACCATCTCCGATGGACACTGTGAAACAACGCGTGAAACACTCTCGCCCCAGTTCTCGGTTATGACGATGAATTGTCGATACGGACGCGCCGACGCCGCTGAAATCATTCGCAATATTCGCGAACGCAATATCAGCGTATTGGCCTTGCAGGAAGTCACCGACGACCTCATCACACGTCTTACCGAAGCCGACATCAACGAACTTCTCCCCTACCATCAGTTCGGAGACGCCAAAGAGACCGATAATGGCGGATTCAACGTGATCTATTCCCGCTACGAGCCGAGCGCAGCGGTGCCCAACGTGGTCTCCATCCCCGCCGCCGACGTTCCCGCCATCACCCTCAAAACCTCCGGTAATCGCACGGTGACGCTTTGTTCGGCTCACCCGAAATCGCCGATGCGCGGCTGCGCGGATTGGTCGGCCGGCATTCTGGGTCTGCGAGAACTCGCCCGTGCAAAATCCGTCAGCAATCGCAATATCGTCGTCGTTATGGGCGATTTCAACTCGAGCACCGACCATCCGAGCTTCCGCGCGTTGCTCAAGTCCGGATTCAAGGACGCAAGTCTGATTCAAGCCGCCGGCCCGAATCTCACCTTCCCGAGCTGGCTCAAGTGGCCGCGCATCGAGCTGGATCACGTGCTGTTCACTCCCGGGCTCAAACCGTCCGGCGTGAAGTCGTTTGAGGTCGAGGGCACTGATCATCTGGCCCTGACCGCAACGCTTGCACTGCGATAGCCGGCATTTTCGCGATACATTCCCCGGAATGTTGCGCAACGGGGAACGCGCACCACACCGCAACCACAGTTCGCCACGCCCAGTCCGGCCCTGTGCGCTATAATAGGCCAGTTATTCGCGCGCGCGTGGCGCCCTCTACACCCCGAGCCGCGAGGACACGTGGATTCCGGACGGCCATGCCCCACATGGCAAACCGAGAACCCGCACACCTAGCATTACAAGGAGAGCCATTTTGGCAACCAAGATTCGTCTGAAGCGACAGGGCAAGAAGTTCTACGCCTTCTACCGTGTGGTGGTCGTCGATTCCCGCAAGAAGCGTGACGGCAAGGTCATCGAGGAGATCGGTACCTACAACCCCAACACCCAGCCCTCGACCATCCAGATCAAGTCTGATCGCGCTCAGTACTGGCTCGGCGTCGGCGCTCAGCCGTCCGAGCCCGTCTTCAAGCTGCTGAACATCACCGGCGACTGGCAGAAGTACAAGGGCCTTGAAGGTGCCGAAGGCACCCTGAAGACCGTTGAGGCTGGCCCGGACGCCGAGGCCCGCATCGCGGCCGTTGAGGACCAGGCTCAGAAGCTGAAGGCCGCCAAGTCCGAAGCTGCTGCCAAGGCCAAGGCTGAAGCCGAAGCCGCTGCCGCCGCTGAGGAAGCCCCGGCTGAAGAGGCCGCCGAAGAAGCTCCGGCTGAGGCCTGAGCGGAAACGAAAGGCTAGCTATGCTTGCACAGGCTGTGGAACACCTCATCAAGAACATCGTTGATTTTCCCGACGATGTTTCCGTCAAGTCCCATGAGAATGCGCGCGGCGAACTGCTTCGCGTACGCGTGAACCCGGAAGACATCGGCCGTGTGATCGGCCGTGGCGGCCGCACCGCCAACGCGATTCGCACCGTGATTCAGGCACTGTCTGACCACAAGGTCCGCGTTGACATCATGGACGTCCGTCGATAACCGATAAGGAACGATTCACAGCATGGCACAGCAAGACATGCACGGCGACCCTCAGCAGCTCGAGTTGCTGAGGGTCGCTCGTATTGGCCGCGCACAGGGCCTGAAGGGCGAAGTCACCGTGCGCCTGTACACCGATGATCCCGAGTGGCGCTTCGAGCCGGACTCCGTGCTCTACAGCCAGGATGGCGAGACCGAGTACATCGTCGAGGGCTCGCGCACGTTCAAGGATCGTTGGATTCTCAAGCTTGAGGGCGTCGACGACCGCAATGCCGCCGAGGCCCTAAACGGTGTCGAACTCTATGGCGAGGTCGACGACGCAGAAGATATGCTCGAAGCCGACGAATGGTATCCCAAGGATCTTATTGGCCTTGAGGCCCGTCTAGTCGAGGGCAACGGTCTGGGACTGCCCGCCGGCCAAGTGGTCGGCAAAGTGGTGGATGTGGTCGACTCCCCCGCTCAGTCCCTGCTCAAGATTCGTTTGACCGAGCCGGTGGTAACCGGCCAGAATTCCAAGGGCGAGGATGTGGTCGAAAAGACCGCATTGGTCCCGTTCGTGGAGGCCTTGGTCCCCGACATCGATCTGGAGGAGCAATACCTCACGCTCGATCCACCCGGTGGTTTGATTCCGGGCTGCGGCGTGATCTGACACATAGGGGGGGCGCTGCGCATGCAGCGCCCCCCCTATGTTCTGTCGGTTCCCGAAAAGGCGCTCCACGCCGTGGGTCATATCCATCCACGGCGTGGAGCGGACCGGACGGCCGCCGTCCGCGTCACCGGGCCGCCGCGGTGACGCGGGTCATGAAACGGCCGAGGAATTCCGGCACATCGACGCCCAAGGCGACCTGCGTGTGTTTGTCGGGGTCCTGAAGCCGTGAACGATCGCCGATGGTACGGCCTCGGAACGGGCCCTCGAGATCGACTTGCAAGTTGAACCCGAAGGTCGTGACCAGCGATGGGTCGAGCGCGGCGGCCACGGCCAGCGGGTCGTGCAGTCCACATCCGCGAATCTCCGGCTGGTTCTTCAGGTAGAAGTCGATGTAGTAGTCGGTCATGGTGACGAGAAAGTCGCCGGCTGGCGTCCCCAGAGACGCCCATTCATGGGCTTTCTCACGAGTGAGCGCGGTCTGGTGGGTCACGTCGAGGCCGATCATGGTGGTGCGTGCGCCACACTTGAACAGATAGTCTGCTGCCTCTGGGTCTTGGGAGATGTTCGCTTCGGCGGCCGGGCTTACATTGCCGGGCAATGTGAGGGCGCCGCCCATCAACGTCACGTTCACACCGGAATCCTTCAGGTCCGGAGCGTTGCGGAATACGGTGGCCATGGTGGTCATCGCGCCCGTAGGTACGATGGTCAGGTCCGGGCCGTATTCGCGCGCGGCGGTGATGATGAAATCGACCGCCGAGCCTGGTGCTTCCGGAGCGCGCGGGGAGTCGGGGATGATTGCGCCGCCGATGCCGTTGGAATGGTGGACCGCCACCGAGCCGGGAGTTGGTGACCACGAAGCGTCCGTTTGCCAGCCGTCCGCGCCGCCGTTCTGCCAGCGCGCGTAGGCCTGGGCCCGCTCGTCTGGTGTGGTGCCACGCATTTTCGGCAATGTTGCCGGGGCGATGGGATGGTCGACTCCGGGATAGACCGGAACGTCGTCACGGCCGAACAAGTGCAGTACCGCCAGCGCGTTACGCGCGGCCAGCGGCACCGCGACATTGCCGTAGGTGGCCGTGATACCGATCAAATCGATCTCGTCGGCACTGCCTAGGGCATATGCGATGGCGAGCGCGTCATCGATGCCGGTATCGAGGTCGAGGATGAGTTTTTTGCGCACAATTATCTCCTTGTGGAACTACCCGGGACTACTCCGGCGACTACCCCTCAGTCTCGCTACGCGAGACAGCTCCCCTGACAAGGGGAGCTGAGAAAGTTCAGCCGAGCTTGGCGAGTTCTTCGGGGGTGAGTTCGAGCTGGTCGGCCTTCAGGGAGTCGAGGATGGTTTCGGGACGGTGCGCGCCGGGAATCACGAACATGTGGTCGCCCTTGGCGAGCTCCCATGCCAGTACGACCTGCTGGTAGCTCACGCCGTGGGCCGCCGCGACCTCGCGGAACGGGTCGAACTTGGTCTCATCATAGGGGTGACGGTAGCCGCCGAGCGGGCTCCAGCACACGAAGGCCAAGCCAACCTTGGCACAGTAGTCGAGCGTGTCCTGGGTCTCCAGGTGAATCGGCGAGTACTGGTTTTGCACGGCCACGAGCTTGTCGCCCAGAATGCCGCGCGCAATGTCGATTTGCTCGATGGAGGCGTTGGAGATACCGGCCTCCTGCGCCACGCCCTCGTCCACCAGCTGCTTGATGGCTTCGACGGACTCGTTGTACGGCACCTTCGGATCGGGGCGGTGGAAGTACAGCAGGTCAATGGTGTCCACGCCGAGCGCCAGTGCGCTCTCCTTGCCGCGACGAATCAGGTTCTCCGGGCGACCGTCCACATCCCACGTGGGGCGGCCGTCGGTGAAGTTGCGGAAGTGGCCCACCTTGGTGGCCACCAGCACCTCGTCCTTCGGCCCCTTCCAGGTCTCAAGGGCCTCGCGCACCAGCTTTTCACCGGTCTGTTCTTCGCCGCCGGAGCAGTAGTAGGCCCAAGCGGTGTCGATGTGGCGGCAGCCGGCGTCCAGCGAGGCATGCAGGGTTTCGATGCCGACCTCGTGGCCGCGATTGTTTTCGATGGTCAGCGGCATTTCGCCGTGGCCGATGGCGGTGGTGGAGAACGGTCCGAGGTTACGGAACAATGCCATGGTGATTCCCTTCAACAGTAATGAGACGGTCTGTGTCCGATTCCAGCGTAAGCAGAACGCTGGATTTACCGCCCACCGAACGAGCCGCCACCCGAACCGCCGAACGAGCCACCGAAACCGGAGCCGCCACCCGAGCCGAAGCTGGAGAAATCGCCACCGGAATCGGCGGATGGTGCTGCCGCGCTGATGGTCGAGCTGATGTCAGCGAGTCCGGAGTTCAGCTGCGAGCCGAGGTCGGAGAATCCGCCGGCAAACGATGTGCCTCCGTAAGCCGGAGCTGGGCCGCTAATGCCCGGGTCCATCTGCCCGGCAGCATCGTGGTCGAACGGACCATTATGGCGGTGGCTGTACCAGCCATACGGGCGGTAGTTCCAGTAGAACAACGAGTTGGAGGCGTTGGCATCCAGCCAAGCCGGATCGTTGACCTGAGGATAGGCCTTGGCCAGCTCACGCATCACGCGATCGGAAATGCCAAACGCGGCGGCGTAGACCATATACCAATCCCACAAGGCCAAATCGGCGGCACCACGGTCGGTGAAGTTGGAGAAGTCTTCCATATAACGCTTAAGGCCCAGAGTCCGGCCGGCAATATCCTGGCCTTGGTCGGTGAGCACGGTCATCGCGCCGGCCATCGAGCAGAACAGGCCGACCAGGAATATCGGCAGCTCGATAAGACCAGCCACCGGGTATCCGATAAAGCTGTTGGCCAGCAGCGAACCAAATCCCAGCACGACGGCCAGTACGCCGGGGAGAATCCATTGCCAGCCCACAGAGCGCGTGGCACCCAGCCGCTGGTATTCCATGCTGCATGCACCGGTGAATTTGCCGAGCTCAATATAGCCGTCTTGCCAGTTCTGGCAGGTCGCCTTCATCTGGTTCAGGTCGAATACCGGGCTGCCCACGCGCTGCGAAATGACGATGAGCAGGTTCAGCAGCGCATCTTCCGATTCGCTCAATCCCAACTGTTGCGCGTTGGGTGCCTCATCAATGGCGAACGGCAGAATCACGATGGTGCTGGTGATGCCTGCCGCATACTGCTTGCCTTGGTCGGCGGCAATCATTTGGCTCAAGCCCACCGGCGTGGCCTGGCTCATGTCGATGCCGCGATACATGTCCGACGGCCCCGGATAAATGGCGATGGCCTTCTTGACGGCGAGCGACAGCATGGTGGCGGTCAGCTGGCGGTCTTCATCGGATTGGCGCGTCGACGGATCGACCACGCGAATCAGACGGGCTGCGGAAGCCGGACTGATGCCGGGCTGGTCGCGCCAGTATTCGACGCTGCCACTGTATTGCGCACGCCGGTTGCTGGAGATCACAGCCCAGATACCCCACGCGCACAACGCGATGCCGAGCACGATGCTGACAATCCAGAACACGAGACGAGCTCTGGCAGCGAATCGTTGCTTGTCGAGCCAGCGCTGCTGTTGCTTATATTCGTCCTGTTTCAGGTCCTTGAGATGATTGCCGGTTCCCTTGCGGGCGATGCCCTTGGCTTTGGCGGCATCGAACGCCGCGACCACATCGAGGTAGTCGCCATTGTGGATGTTGTAGGCCGTGAACGTGTAGCTGCCGTCGCTGTTGCGCTTGGTTTCCGAGGTGCGCTCGGTGTGCAGCCATGTCCATGAGGTTTTGCCGGTGATGCCGTTGGGGAAATGGACGGTGCCGGTGACCGTGCCGATAGGCACTTGGTTCTTCTTGCCGAACGGCTCCCATTGGAAGGAGGCCACGTCTTTCCATTTGGTGGCCACATCGTGCATGGTGAAGCTTACATCGAACTTCATGCTGTCGGCCTCGGTGGTGACCGGAATATTCCAGCCGATCTCCACGGTTGTGTCATCTTCGGTGGCGGAGGCGCTGGGCTTGAGGCCATCGGTACCGGGCGTGTATGCCTTTGGATGGTCGCTGCCATCGCTCACATCGGCGACATACCAATGGTTGGCGTAGTCGCTGTTCCATTCCTTGTCGGAAGAGACGTCACTGGGCAGCTTGGGCTCGCTCTGTTGTGCGTAGTCGATGCCGTCGGTGACGTTGCGCACGCTGATATCGCTGATATCAGTCAAGGTGCCGGAGTTCAGCGTGTATTGCTGGAACAGCTGCTTCCACGGCTTGGTGTTGTCGTCACTGTCGGTACGCTCACGCATCTTGACGTCGATATGCTGCGTGACCTTCAAATCACCGTTCGCGGTGGCGGTCACGTCATAGTCCAGCGTGCGGTAGCTGAGGTCGGCCGAATCGCCGAACGCGGAAGTCCCGATTATCGCCAAGGTGGTAACTGCCAACACCACCGTGGCAACAATGCTGATGATTCCGGCGCGAATGAATCGTATCCGCATGTCTTCCCTCTCTTAAGACAATACGGGCCCGGCCGGCGGCTTACCGGACGGGCCTGAAGCGGGTCAGAACTGGACCTGTGGCACCTGACGGGAAGCGTCATCGGCCTCGAAGTATTGCGCCTGCTCAAAGTGGAACAGACCGGCGATGATGTTCGTCGGCACGGTTTCGATGGCGGTGTTGAGCTTCAGGACCACGTCGTTGTAGAACTGACGGGCGTAGGCGATCTTGTTCTCCAGTTCCTTGAGCTGGTTCTGCAGATCCATGAAGTTCTGGTTGGCTTGCAGCTGCGGATATGCCTCAGCCGTGGCTTGCAGGTTGAACAGGGCGCGGGACAGCTGGTTTTCGGCGGCGGCGCGCTGAGCAGTGGTCGTGCTCGGGTTGCTGGCCGCAGCCACTACGCCGGCGCGGGCGGCGGTCACCTGAGTGAAGACTTCAGACTCGTGGGATGCATACCCCTTGACGGTATTCACCAGGTTCGGGATGAGGTCGGCGCGCTGCTTCAACTGCACGTCGATTTGCGCCCAACCGTTCTTCACACGGTTCTTCAGCGTCACCAGGTTGTTATAGGCGCCGACGCCCCAACCAATCAAGACAACGATAATAACGACAACGACAATGCCGACGATCAGACCAGTACTCACCTATGCTCCTTTGCTGGACCTTGCTGTGACCATTCTTCCACACTCGCACCGTAAACAGAAGATTCATCACAGAGTATTCATCGTGCGGACTTGTCTTGTACCGCTTTACCCGCCGTTCTCCCGTCGATCGACCGAAGCGGGAAGTCGCCGCCCAGTCCGACAAAGTATTCCAGCTCGCTCCGTTGCGAGAACGATAATACTCGGCAATACTCGCGTTGAATATGCGAAAGCCCGCCTTGCGGCGGGCTTTGCCGTTTCTCCTACGCACAAATCATTACGCTGCGCGCAGGAAACGATCAGCCGAACCTTCCAGAGATGTAGCGCTCGGCTTCTTCGTTTTGCGGGTTGTTGAACATCGTGATGGTGTCCGCGAAGTACTCGAGGTGACCGGGCTGGCCCACTGCCTTCAGGTTGAAGAAGGCGGTGTAGTCGGCGATACGGGCGGCCTGCTGCATGTTGTGGGTCACGATCACGATGGTGTAGTCGCTCTTGAGCTCGTTGATCAGATCCTCGACAGCCAAGGTCGAAATCGGGTCCAAGGCGGAGCAGGGCTCATCCATGAGCAGCACCTGCGGGTGGACGGCCACGGCGCGGGCGATGCACAGACGCTGCTGCTGGCCACCGGACAAGCCGATGCCAGGGTTGTCAAGACGGTCCTTGACCTCTTCCCAGAGGTTGGCACCGCGCAGAGCCCACTCGACCAGATCGTCGGCGTCGGACTTGGCCAGGTGGTGGTTGTTCAGGCGCACACCGGCCAGCACGTTCTCACGGATGGACATGGTCGGGAACGGGTTCGGGCGCTGGAAGACCATGCCGACGTCGCGGCGCACGGCCACCGGATCCACGTCCTTGTCGTACAGGTTCTTGCCTTCGAGCAGCACCTCGCCCTCGACGTGAGCGCCAGGGATGATCTCGTGCATACGGTCCAAGGTGCGCAGCACGGTGGACTTGCCGCAGCCGGACGGGCCGATGAAGGAGGTGACCTTGTTCGGCTCGATGTTGATGTTCACATCTTCCACGGCCAGAAAGTCGCCGTAGTAGATGTTTTCGTGGTTGACGTCAATACGTTGTCCCATGATGTTTCCTTATATTTCCTTGTGTTCTTAAGGCTTAGGCTTAGCGACTGGCTTAGCGTTCGGTCTTGACGGCGAAGACCTTCGCCACGATTCGGCCAATGAGGTTCAGCAGCAGCACGATGACGATCAGCACGAGAGCCGCAGCCCACGCACGTTCCATCGGAATCGTGGTCACGCAGGTGGCGTCGGCGTTGGGCGGGCAGTTCGCGCTGAGCTTCGAGTACTCCTGGTAGACGAACACCGGCAGGGTGGTCATCTGGCCGGAGAACAGGTTCACGTTGGTGCTGGAGATGTAGCCGGCGGTCATCAGCAACGGTGCGGTCTCACCAATCACGCGGGCGATGGCCAGAATGGCACCGGAGACGATGCCCGGCAGAGCGGTGCGCAGCACGATCTTGGTAATCGTGCGCTGCTTGGTAACGCCCAGAGCCAAGGAAGCCTCACGCAAATCGTTCGGCACGATCTTGAGCATTTCCTCGCTGGACTTGACCACGGTGGGCAACATCAGCAGGGAGAGAGCCACGGAGCCTTCGAAACCGTTGATGGTACCGGGGCCCAGCAGAATCGTGAACATCGAGAAGGCGAACAGGCCGGCCACGATGGACGGGATGCCGCTCATCACGTCGACGAGCAGGGAGACCGTGGTGGCGAGCTTGCCGCGGTTCGAGTATTCGACCAGGTACACGGCGCACATCAAACCGATCGGAATGGAGATAACCATAGCGCCAGCGGTGATTTCGAGAGTACCGATGATGGCGTGCAGCACACCGCCGTAACCACCGGACGGGGTCTGGTTACCACCGACCACACCGGTCATGTTGTAGCTCAGGAAGTTCAGGTTCAGGCGCTTGATGCCGTTGACGATAGTGGTCCACAGCAGGGAGATCAGCGGGATGCAGGCGATCACAAACGCCACCGCGATCAGGACCCACATGAAGTGGTCCATGATATTACGGCGCTGGATGGCGGAACGGGTCGGGCGGAAACGATCGAAGTCGATTCCGGGCGCGCCGTCCATCGGAGTCTTTTCAGTGTTCTCAGCAGCAGTCATCACGCAGTCGCTTTCTCGGTAAGCTTACGGGCGATGAAGTTGACCACGAACGTGATCAGGAACAGAATCAGACCAGTTCCGATCAGCGTGGAGACGCCCAGATCGTTGGCTTCAGGGTACTGTGCGGCAATATTCGCGGCGATGGTCTGGTTCTGCGAGGCCTGCAGCAGCTTGATGGAGTAGTTGAGGCCCGGGGACAGGATCATCAACACGGCCATCGTCTCACCAAGCGCGCGGCCGAGAGCCAGCATGGAGGCGGACACGATACCGGACTTGCCGAAGGGCAGCACGGCCAGACGAATCATCTCCCACTTGGTGGCGCCGAGCGCCAGCGCGGCCTCTTCGTGCAGGCGTGGGGTCTGCATGAAGATATCGCGGGACATGGAGGTGATAATCGGCAAAATCATAACGGCGAGCACCACAGCCACGGTGGCGACGGTGCGCGGCGGGTTGGCGGCCGGGCCCTCGAACAGTGGAATGAAGCCCAGGTGGTTGGCAACCCAGTTCCAGAACGGGTAGATGGCCGGCACCAGAATCAGGCCGCCCCACAAACCGTAGATAACGGACGGGATGGCAGCCAGCAAATCGACCACATAGCTCAGCGCGGTGGCAAGCTTCTTAGGCGCATAATGCGAAATGAACAGCGCAATGCCGATGGACACGAAGAAGGCAATCAGCAGTGCCAGCAAAGACACGAGCACAGTACCGAACAACAGCGGGAGCACGTAGCCCCAGAAGCTGCTGGCCTTGCCGCCGGTAAAGCTGGACACGGTCTGGCTGTTGGCGGCCTGATCGCCACCGATGAGTGGCCAGGCGCGGAAGAACAGGAACAGGAACACAGCGGCAAGTACAACCAGGATCAGGATGCCGCAGGCGTATGCCACACCGCGAAACACCTTGTCGGCGGTCTTGCCACCAACTGGCTGCACAGCCGTTTTGTCTTGCGAACTCACGGATTCTCCTTATATAGGGTGGTTATCAAGTATTCAAGTGGTGCGGTTTTCGTCTGTGACGTTGCCAAACCGTTCGGGTCCTGACCCGCTTTAAGCCGCAGCCGTATGGTTTACGACTGCGGCTTAAAGTTGGCGGCGACTGCTCTTACTACTACAGTCTATCGTTCAGTTGTCAGGTCCAGTCCACACGACCCTTGCGGGCCGACGTCATCACTTGGTCTTGATGGCCTCGATGGACTTGGTGATCTCGGACTTCAGGGAGGAGGGCAGCGGAGCGGTGCCGGCGGCATCCTGAGCGGCCTTCTGGCCCTCGTCGGAGGTCACGTAGGTCAGCCAAGCCTTGGCGAACTCAGCCTGCTTGGTGTCCTTGTAGGCCGGGCAGACGATGTCGTAGGAGACCAGGACAATCGGGTAAGCGCCCTCGGCCTCGGTGGCGTGGTTGATCTTGATGACGATGCGGTTGTCACCCTTAACGGTGTCGTCCTGCTTGGAATCCCCAATGACCTTGGAGCCGGCCTCGGCGGAAATCTCGTTGTACTTGTCGCCGACCTTGACGGCCACGGTGCCCAGGTCGCCGACCTGAGAGAAGTCAGCGTAGCCGATGGTGCCGTCGGCCTGCTTGACGGTGGAGATCACGCCAGAAGTGCCCTTGGCACCCTGGCCAACCTCGTTCGGCCAGTTCTCGGAGAGGTCGTAGGTCCAGTTGTCAGGGGTGACGTCCTTGAAGTAGGAGACGAAGTTCTGGGTGGTGCCGGACTTATCGGAGCGGTGCACCACGGTGATGGCGGTGTCGGGCAGCTTCAGGTCCTTGTTCTGATCGGCGATGGCCGGATCGTTCCACTTGGTGATCTTGCCGTCGAAGATCTTGGCGATGGTGGCAGCGTCCATGTTGATGTGCTTGCCGGCATCGGAAACGCCCTTGAGGTTGAAAACCACGGCGATCGGGGAGATGTAGACCGGGACATCGAAGGCGGTGCCTTCAGTGCACACGGACTTGGACTGCTCAACTTCGTCATCGGCAAGGGCCTTGTCGGAGCCGGCCCAAGCGGTGGCACCGGTCAGGAAGGTCTGCACGCCAGCGCCGGAACCGGACGGGTTGTAGGCGATCTTGGCCTCAGGGTTGGTGCCCTGGAAGCCGGCGATCCAGGCTTCAACGGCGGCCTGCTGAGAGGAGGCGCCGGCGCCCGAGAAGTTGCCGGAGATCGGGGTGGACTTGGAAGTGGAATCGGAGGAGGAGCTGTTGTCGGTCGTGGTGGCGGTGTTATCGCCGCAGGCGGCCACGGAAGCGAGCATCACAATGCCGGACAGAGCGGCAATGGAGCGAACGAGGATGTTCTTCTGCATGATTATTACTTAATCCCTCTATCAACTATTCGCGGGCGGCTCAGCGCTGCCCGGTCAATTCATGACAACTACAAGCGTATTGGTGGTTTCAAGGGCCCAAAACCAAAATCAGTAAACAGAAGATGAACACTTGGATGTTTGTGGGCTACGTTGAGGCTACGTAGTTTTTGGAGCGGGCTCGCCTGCGGCGAGTCCACAGCGAGCCCACAATCCACAACAAAAAAAGGCGACCCGAAGGCCGCCTTCCATTTACTCCGCGGGAGTATCGATCTTGTATCCGAGACCGCGCACGGTAGTCAGATACTTGGGGTGCGCCGGATCTTCCTCGATCTTGGAGCGCACGCGCTTGACATGCACGTCGAGCGTCTTGGTGTCGCCCACATAATCCGAACCCCAGATGCGGTCGATCAGCTGGTGACGCGTCATCACACGGCCCTTGTTCTGCATGAGGTATTCGAGCAGTTCGAATTCCTTGAGCGGGAAGAACACGGTTTCGCCGCGTACGGTGACCTGATGCTGGCCAACCTGCATGGCGATATCGCCACACACCAGCGGAATATCGTCATCCACAGTGCCGGAAGCCTGGGCAGTGGCCTGATTGCGACGCATCACGGCACGAATACGTGCCAGCAGCTCACGGAAAGAGTACGGCTTGGTCACATAATCGTCCGCACCAATCTCAAGGCCAACGACCTTATCGATTTCGGCGCTCTTGGCGGTGAGCATAATAATCGGCACACGGCTCTGCTCACGAATGCGGCGGCACAGTGCAGTGCCGTCAATGCCCGGCAGCATCAAATCAAGCAGCACCAAATCGATGCCGCCCTTGGTGAACAGTTCCAGACCTTCCTCGCCAGTGGCGGCGGCGGACACGTCGTACCCCTCGCGTGTGAGCTGGTATACCAGCGGCTCGCGATAGGATTCCTCGTCTTCGACGATAAGAATGCGTGTCATAGTAGCCTTTCTTGGGTATGTTCCCGTACGCATAGGCGCAAAGTTTTCCGACATTATCGTAACCATTTGTTCTCCGTTAGCCTGCTGTTTCCCGAAAGTACGTAATTGCGTAATTGGGCTACGCGCGGTGTGCGCACCTCGCCCACTGTGTGATTGTGTGGCAATGGAATGGCACCATGTCGGGCACCAACCAAGGCCCTACGCTTGTGTCGACTCGTCCGACCGGGCCTCGTCGTCATCCTCATCCGGGGCGGCCGGCAGCTCGATGGTGAACGTCGACCCCTCCCCCGTACGCGACCAGACCGAAATCCGACCGCCGTTCTCCTGCACGCAGTGCTTGGTGATGGCCAAGCCGAGTCCCGAACCGCCGGTCTCGCGCGAACGGGCCGGGTCGACCCGGTAGAATCGCTCGAAAATGCGGTCCAGCGATTTGGCGGGGATGCCGATGCCCTGATCGACCACGCGAATGGTGACTTTGCCATCGCGCTCCCCCACGCCGACCGCCACAGTGGTGTGTTCGGGCGAGTAATGGATGGCGTTCTCTACGAGGTTCTTGACGGCGGTTTGCATGGCCTCTTTGTCGGCCTTGATCATCGGACCGTTCGTGGCTGGGCTGCCTGATTCTTCCAAGGAACCTTCGCCATCGGCCGGCTCCTCGACCTTCGTGGGTACTGACTGTCCGTTGACACTCAGTCGGATATCCACATGGCGGGAGTCGGCTTGGGTCTGATTGGCGGCGATGGCGGCGCGTGCCACATCCAGCGCGGAAATGCGCCGCGCATCGATCACGCTTTGCGGGCTTTGGGCTTTCTGCAAGTCGATAAGATGATGCACCAGTTCGGTCAGGCGCGCGGATTCCTTGGAGATACGGCCGGAAAAATACCGTACGGCGTCCGGATCATCGGCGGCGTCGGTCACGGTTTCGGCCAGTAGCGCGATGGCACCGGCCGGAGTCTTGAGTTCGTGCGAAACGTTGGTCACAAAGTCACGGCGGACGGCCTCGAAACGGCGCTGCTCGGACATGTCGTTGATGAAGATGGCGTACAGGTCATCGCCGATATCGCCAATGCGCACACGCAAATACAGCGTGTTGGACGGGCGTGACTGGCCGGCCTCCAGTCCTCGGCCATTAGAGGACGGATAGGAATTGCGATTGACCGGCAGCTGAACCTCACGCTCACGCATGCCACCGTCGGCGGCGGCCTGAGTGAGGATGTCCTCGACTTCACGCGAGTTGAGTCGGTCGCCGGAGACTAGGCCGAATGGCACTGAGCCGGGGCTTGAATATTGGACCAGACCGTTGCGGTCGGTGACGATCAGGGCTTCGGGCAGGACTTCAATCAGGCGACGCTCGGTGGGGCGCACGGGCGCATCATCACCGAATAGAGAATGCGTATCCTCGTCGCCGGACAGGTCCTGTTCGGCGGCGAGCCGGCCTGAAACGCGGCCTTTGTTGTAGGCGATGACGGCAACCCACACCAGTATCAGCGCGGCGAGCACCACAATCACGACGATCTGCCAGATATCCATGATTTCCAGAGTAAAACGTGCGAGGCGTAGTGAGATGCCTAAACTACGTAAGTTCGTCTATTGTTCATTTTTGGCGGGACGACATAACAAAATGCTCCCGCTGGCGGGAGCATAATATGGGGAGCTCTATTTACAGCTCGTAGTCCTTGTCCTTGCTTTCCTTGATCAGGAACAGAGCGAGCAGAGCGAGGGCAGTCATGATGGCCATGTACCAGCCCACACCGGCAACGCCGAACTTGGAGGTGACCAGTTACAGGCGCTTGACGATGTCGACAGCCAGACGGGCGGCGGTATCGGCGTATTCGGAGATGTCGAACTCCTTGAATACCTCGTAATCGGTGTCGGCGTTGTCGGAAAGGGCACGAATCACCAGTGCCGGCACGTTATTGCGGGCGGCGACCTGTGCCACGGCGGCGCCTTCCATCTCCACGGCGTCAGCCCCGGTGAGTCGGATGACCTCCTCGACCTTTTGGGGCGTGTCCACGAAGTAGTTGCCGGAGGCGATGATGCCGGTGATGTGGGTAATGCCCGCATTGGCAAGCGCCTCGTCGGCGACTTCCAGCAGACGGTCATCAGAGTGGAATTCCTCCACCGGAGCGTCCGCAGTGCCGGGCTTCCACTGGCCTACGAGCCGCATGTCAGTGTCGAGGTAGCGCAGGGTGCCGCCGAGCACCACGTCGTTGATGTGCAGGTGGGTGTTGAGGTTGCCGGCGATGCCGCTGAAAATCACGGCGTCCGGGGCAATCTCGTCAATCAGCAGCTGCGTGGTGGCGGCCGCATTGACCAGTCCCATGCCGCCTACCGTTGCGGCAACCTTGATGACGTCAGAACCGAAGGAGTCGACCGTGCCGGACACGATGTCAAGGCTGCCCTTGGCGGTGTGCGTCACATGCGTGAGCGATTTGGCGATCAGCGCTACTTCCTCATCCAATGCGCCAATAATAGCTACAGTTTTCATACCCATACGTAAGTTCCTTTCACAACACTTTCGGCTCCCCTTGTCAGGGGAGGTGGCCGCCGAATGGCAGGCTGAGGGGTAGAGACGTTTCGTTGCATTGCTCCCGCGAGAGAGCCGATGACGCAACTCAGTGCCAACGCCGTGTGGCTACGGCTTCCGCAAGCTCGCGCAGCAAGGCCTCGGTTTCTTCCCAGCTGATGCACTTGTCAGTAATCGACTTGCCATAGACCAGCTGATCAAGCGGCGCGGCCTTCTGATTGCCTCCTTCAATAAAGCTTTCCATCATGATGCCGGTAATACCCTGTTCGCCAGCTGCAATTCTGCTGGCAATATTGCGCACGACTTCGGCCTGACGATGTTCGTCCTTGCCGGAGTTACCGTGCGAGCAATCAACAATCAGACCATGCGAGGCTGCGGATTCGGCGGGCATTTCGGCGCGTACGTCTTCCATGGCTTTGGCCACGGATTCGGCATCGTAGTTCGGGCCGTGAATCGAGCCGCGCAACACCACATGGCAGTCCGGGTTGCCAAGGGTCTCGACTGCGCAGGCACGCCCCAGATGGTCAATGCCGAAGAACGTGTGCTGCTGAGCAGCGGCGAAGCAACCGTTGACCGCTGCCTTCACCGAGCCGTCAGTGGCATTCTTAAAGCCGACCGGCATGGAAAGCCCGCTGGCCAATTGGCGGTGGATCTGGCTTTCCGTGTTGCGCGCACCAATGGCGCCCCAACTCACCGCGTCCGAGATGAACTGCGGGCTGGTGGGCTCCAGAAATTCCGTGGCGGCCGCCAATCCTTCCTTCAGCACACCAAGCAAGGTTTTGCGAGCAAGCAACAGGCCCTTGCGAATATTGTGGCTGCCATCAATATCCGGGTCGTTGATCAGGCCCTTCCAGCCAATGGTAGTGCGCGGCTTCTCGAAGTACACGCGCATGACGATGAGCAGCTGTTCACCGAGCTCATCTTTCAGCTTGGCCAATCGGCGCGCGTAGTCCAGCGCGGCCTTCGGGTCATGAACCGAACAGGGGCCGACGATGACCAACAGCCTGTCGTCTTGGCCGTACAGGCACGCGCGAATCTCATCACGCGAGTAGGCGACGATTTCCTGAGCCTGATCAGTCAGCGGGAGTTCAGCGAGCACTTGCGCGGGCGTGGGCAGCGGCTCCAACTCCAATACGCGGCGGTTGATGATGCGACTGACACCCACCTGATCTTCCCAACGCGGCACATCAGTGGCAACGAGCGGGTTCTTCCCCTCCCCCATCGCCTGACGAATGGCGCGAAGCTCTTCTGGGGTGTTCAACGGCTGCGGACCGACTTGCAACGGATGCAGCGAATGTGCTGCTTCCTCCTGCTGCTGCATAACATCTCTCCTTGGGTCAGTATCCTTCCCAAGGATAAGGTGTCACGGGAACAAACTGACATGACCACCGTTATTGGCAAAAAATGCTCACTGAGTGGGTCTCAGTGAGCATTTTTACAAAGACAAAGCTATTTAGCCGAGCGGCGAGCGGTGACGGCGTCGGCTAGGGTGTGCAGCAGTTCGTTGGTGCGTTCCCACGGCACGCAAGAGTCGGTGACGGACTGACCGTAGACCAACTGGTCGAGCGGGGCCGGCTTTTGGTGACCGCCGACCAAGAAGCTTTCCATCATTACGCCGGTGATGCCTTGTTCGCCGTGCGCCAGGCGCTCAGCGATCTCTTCGATGACTTCGGCTTCGCGGTTTTCGTCTTTGCCGCAGTTGCCGTGGGCGGCATCGATGACGAGGCCATGCTGGCTCGGGCCGGACGCTTTGGAAACCTTGAGGTCTTCCAGAGCTTGACGCACGGATTCGGCATCGTAGTTCGGGCCGTGGCTGGAGCCGCGCAGAACCAGATGGCAATCCGGGTTGCCTTTGGTTTCGGCGGAAATCACGCGACCGTCCAAGTTAATGGACAGGAAGTGATGCTCGAAGCCGGCCGCGAAACAGGAATCGGCGGCGGCCTTGATGGAGCCGTCGGTGGAGTTCTTGAAGCCCACCGGCATGGACAGGCCACTGGCCAGTTCGCGGTGGACTTGGGATTCGGTGTTACGCGCGCCGATGGCACCCCAGCTGATCGCGTCGCAGATGTACTGCGGGGTGATGGGGTCAAGCCATTCGGTGGCGGCGGGCAGGCCGAGGCTCAGCACGTCGGTGAGCACCTTGCGGGCCAGCCACATGCCCTTACGAATATTGAAGCGACCGTCCAGATCGGGGTCGTTGATGAGGCCTTTCCAGCCGATGGTGGTGCGCGGCTTCTCGAAGTACACGCGCATCACGATCACGAGTCGGTCTTCCAACTCGCGCTTGACGGCAGCCAGCTTTTCTGCGTACTCGTGCGCGGCCTTCGGGTCGTGGATTGAGCAGGGGCCCACGATGACGAGCAGTCGGTCGTCGCGGCCGTTGAGCACATCGCGGATTTCCTGCCGCGAGTGGAGCACGAGCTCGCTCATCTCATCGGTGAGCGGCTGCTCCCTGAGGAAAGCACGCGGCGCGGGAATGGGGTCAAGCTGACGAATGTTGACATCGACGGTCTCAGGAAAGACGGCCTGCTCCCCCAAACGACGTTCATCCTCGGAACTATCCGGACCACGTAGTGCTGCCATTGCTCGACTCCTTTCCTTGTATACGTACTGTCGGTATGTCGCCATAGACGCAAAAGCCCAACTATAGCAGTTTGTTACGGGGACTGCTTGTTGGGCCGGCAGTTATGGACTTTGGGTGGACTCGCCTGTGTGGACTCGCCTGCGGCGATGCTGTGTTGTTGTGCGGCCTGCGACCGCGGTCTCTCCCTCTGTCAGCGGCTTCGCGCTGACAGAGGGAGAGACCCTAGCAGCCGACAGGCTGCGAGAAAACACAGCATTGGCCGTCAGGCCGATTCCGGGAGGCTGACGAAGTCAGGCCAAAGCGCCCATCGGATCCCATGCGGGGAGCATGGTGGCTGGCTCTTCGAGGGCCTTCTGGTATTCCTCGGGCAACAGGGCCTTCGGGACGGCTACCTCGTAGACGTATTCGGTGAACCAGTCGTCGGACATGGTGAAGTAGCCCTTGTCGGCGATCTTGGCGCCCCAAGAGTTCTCCACGCGCCAGCGGCGGGTGGTGCCGTCGTCGGCCACGTCAACGCCGGCGAAAGCCATGGCGTGGTTCATGGCGGAGTCGCCGAAGCGCACGCGGGCTTCCTTGTCCAAATCGAAGTCCACGTCGTACACGCGGCCGTACTCGAACAGGTCGGTGGCCCAAGCGCCGTTCTCACGGTCCATGAACGGGTGGCAGTCGGCACCGAACCATACCGGAATGCCCTGCTCAACGAGAATCTGCTTGACGCAGTCCTTCATGAACTGGTTTGGCACGTTGAGGTACTCGGTGGCGTCGCCGCCAGCCACATTGCCGAGGTGCTCGATGCCGATCTTCTTGCCCTTGGCGTGCTCGGTGCGCGGATCGTCCACCAGGCACACGTAGTCCTCAAGATCAGCCGGACCCACGTACTTCTTCCAGAACTCAACCGGCGTAATCTCGCCGTCGCGGTGGAATTCGCCATCCTTGTCGGTCCATTCCCAGTCGAAGGAAACCGGCGGCTCGCCCAGGTGGATGGTCAGAATACGGTGGCCGGCAGCAGTGGCGTCGGCAATAATCGCCTCGACCTTGGAGGCATCGCCGTCAGCGGCGTACATGTGCGCCACGGCGGTGTGCAGCATGTGGCGCAGCTGGATGTTCATTTCACCGGTGTTCTTGGAGGATTCGGTCTCCGGGAACAGGTCCTTGGGCACAGCGCCGTACTTCTTGTACACGTTCATGGCCATGGTCCACTGGCCGCCATCGCCCATCACGTCGGCGAGCAGGTGCTGCATCAGGCGGGAGTCGGAAGGCTCTCCGGCAGCCACCAGAGCGGCCACATCCTTAAGGAAGTAGTTGACGCGCTCCAGCTTGTCGTAGTACATCGCGTAGTTCTGGGAGAACTCGAACTCCTTCAAGTTCATGTTCTTCTTGGCCACGAAACGGGCCACGTTCAGGGAGCTGAACAGCCAGCAGCGGCCGGAGCGATCCTGATGGGTGGCTTCGCCATTGTCAACGATGGTGGAGAAACGACGCTGCATCAGACGAGCGCGGTCATAATTGCGAGCCACCTTGTCGATGCCGGCGGCGGTCACCGCGTTCATGGCCAGACGGTTGGTGCCGCTCTGTGCGAAATCGCCGCGCAGGGTATTCAACGCTTCGTCGGTCAGAGGCGTCAATTCACTCATGTCATACTCCTTCTGTGATGGTGCGCTTGTGGCGCAGATTCAAACGAATACGGCACCTGGCTCGAAAGCGCAGGTGCCGTAATTCTTACCGCTAGTAGTCTAATCGAAGGCCTGTCATTCGCCGTTCTGCTCAGATACGGCCGGATTCTCCTGAGTCGGGGCCTCCGGTTCGCCCTGTGTCTGGTGCTCGGACGGCTCAGACGATTCGGACTGCTCATTCTGCGCAGCCGAATCAGCCGAATCAGCCGAATCAGCCGGTGCCGCATCTGTCTCATTGTGATCGTCGGCAGCCGACTCGTTTCCGCTCAACTCACCCGGCTGGTCATCGGCCTCGTTGTGTACAGGCTTGACTTCCGGGACGGGCGCAACCACCGGCAATGCCGCCGCGGCAGCGGCTTCCTGATCCTGACCAGAGGCCGCCGCATTACCGCCGAAAGCGAATCCGGAGAACGCCTGCGAGAACATAGAACGCAGTTCCGAAACACGCTGGGTGATGACGGACTCGCGTTCCTGCAGATCGGCGATGCGCTTGGACAGACCGTCAAGCTCGCTTTGGGCGGCGGCGCGACGCTCCTCGATCTGCGCATCGGCTTCCTCGCCCGCCTTATGTACGATTGCGGCGGCCTGGATGTCCGCCTCCTCGCGCTTGGACGCGGCATACGAATCGGCTTGGTCGCGAGTGTTCTTGGCCTGACCGACCAACTCATCGGCTTCCCGCTTGGCCGCCACACGACGCTCTTCGAGGTGCTGCAGCAGTTCGTTGACCTTCTTCGTGGCCTCATCCTGCTGAGCGGCGATGTCGTGACGGATCTGCTCGACCTCGGCGTTGACCTGGCTCATCGTGCTGGTGCGCTTGACCTCGGCCTCATCAGTGATTTCCTGACCCTTGGTTTTGGCCGCATCAATGATTTCGCTGGCCTTGCGCTGGGCTTCGGTCATCATCTTGGACACTTGCTCGCGCACGTCGGCGAGCTTCTTGTTGGCCTCGGCGAGCGCCGCCTCAATCTGATCGTTGGAATCAGACTTAAGCTTGGTGATCTCCTCATTGGCGCTTTTGCGCATTGCGGCAACCTGCTGGGTCGCCTCCGCCTTCATGTCGGCGATTTCGCGCTCTTGAGTGGAGCGTTCGGAAGCCATCTTCTTAGTGTGCTCTTCGCGCGCGTTACTGAGCTCAAGCTCGACGGTCTGACGCTGTTCGGTGATGGTCTTGGCAGTTTCGGAGCGCAGTTGTGCGGCATCCTCGTTGGCGGAGGTGGTCACTGATTCGGCTTGATTGCTGGCGTTCGTCAGAATCGAGGCGGCCTTGGCATTGGCGTCGTCAACAATATGCTGGGCATCCAGCTTGGCGTTGTTGATCAGTGTTTCGGCCTGAGCCTGAGCCGTGGTACGGATGGAGGACGCGTCCTGCTTGGCGCGTTCCAGCAGTTCGGTACTCGTCTGTTCGGCGGAGGCAAGCATCTGCTGGGCGTTCGCTCCCAAGGAAGCGAAGCTGTTGCCTTCCGGCTTCTTGTTCTTCTCTTCCTGAAGTTGGGCCTGCAGTTGCAGAATACGGTCGTCATCCGCCGCAATCTGCTCACGCATGCTGGCCAACGTCTGCTGCGCACGCTTCATACTCTCCTGAGTAGCGTCGAAGGCAGCATCAACCTTCTCCTTGTCATATCCTCGCAGCACCACCGGGAAACGATCCACCATCGCTGTTTATTCCTTTCGCACACGCATAAAGCTCTTGGCACATCCTTGAAGCACTGTAGCGCATCGCACTGGCGCTGAGCGTTGAGCGACGCGCAATCGTTACAATGCGTGCGAACCATGTTCTATTCCGGCGTGGCGCACAGCGTGCTAGGCGATGAGGATGTCGGAGCTGGAGGGCTTGAGATAGTAGCGCACGGCTTCGCGCACCACATCACGGCCAGCGGCGATCTGCTGGTCGAGTGGTAGACCATGCTGGCTGGAATGCGCCGGAACGACCGGAGGGAAGCTGACGAATCCGCCCAGCACCTGCTCCTGGGTGGCGGTCCAGTTGAGCAAGTTGTAGAACAGCGAATTACATACGAACGTACCTGCGTCCGAACTCAAGGTGGCCGGAATCGAATCGTCCGTGAAATCATTCAGGATCGAGCGCAACGGCAGGCGGGTCCAATAGGCGGCCGGGCCATTGGGGTCGATGGGTTCGCGGCGTGGGATCACGTTGTCCGCGTCTGGCTTGATCGCGTCCATCAGGTTGGTGGCGCATCGTTCAAGCATCACGCCTCGGGCTGCGTGCTTGAGCCCGGTGGCGATGACGATATTGGGCTTGGTGGCCTCAATCGTCTCTTTCAGCGTGGGCCAGGCTTTGGCGAAGCTCACCGGGATGCTGACGGCATGAACGGTGACGGCGACCTGCTCCAACGGATCGTCCGGAGCAGAGGAGACGCCCAGTCCCTGCTCGGCGATGGCCTTGGGCACTTCGACGGCGGGATTGACCTCCACGCCGTCATAGTGGTCGAAGCCGGAGATCACAACATTGAGTTCACGCATAATGCCAGTCTAGCGATGCATCTGGCCGGCCGCTTGGGCCAGCAGGGCGTGCATGCGGGCGCGGGCCTCTTCCTTGGGATCACGACCGAGAATCTCCTCGGCGATACGCTCAGCTGTGGGAATATCTTCCAGCGTGGTGATCTTCAGGTTGGTTTCCGCACCGGAGACAATGGCGACGGGTTCATCAGGCAGATAATCGACCACTACGCGCGTGTCGTCGGTGGGATGGAAGTCCGGGTCGGCGGCAGCCAAATCGTAAGCGTGACGAATCGTCGCGAAGCGGAAGGATTGCGGGGTCTGCGCGCGGAAGGTGTTCGGGCGGTCCGGCACCGACTTGACCACTTTCAAATCGCCCAGATCCTCGGTCAACAGCACGGTGTCGGTTGAGGCGTAGGCCACGGTCGCGGCCGTGAACTGGTCGAGCGCATCAATCGAACCGTCGATGGCGGACTGTTCCACGAACGGACGGACGGCGTCATGGATCAGAATCTTGGCATCGTCCGGAATGCCAGCCGTAGCCAGCATGTCGAGCGCGGCGGCGGTACTGTCCACACGTTCGTCACCGCCGTCAATGATGACGCGGACTTTGGTGTAGCCCATCTCGCCAACCAACGTTTCCACTTCACCGCGCACCTTGGGATTGACCACCACCACGATGTCGCTGACGCGATCGCAATGTTCAAAGGCATCAATGCTCCAGCACACGATGGGCTTGCCGCCCACGGAGACAAGCTGCTTGGGATTATCGGGGTCGAAGCGCGTACCGAAGCCGGCGGCCAGCACCACGGCCACCACCGGCACGGTTTGCGCCGGTTTGGCACCCTGAGCGGGGGCCGGTTGGACGGTAGGCGTCTCGACGGGGGTATCGAAATCTCTCTCAGTCATAGGCACCACCGTAAGGTGAGGGCTGGCCGTCCGTGAACTGCATCACATCTTCTCCACGGAATGTGCTCGCATTCTCCGTTTAGTCACGCACGATGAGGGCGAGGAGGCGGCCTTCGTGTGTTTTGTTGGCGAGCGCGGCGCGGCGGTGCGAGTACCACAGTGGGTTTTCGAGCGTGCACATGCTGTGGCTGATGTTGTCGATGCGCTCCGCGAGCTCGGCCGGGCCTTCGCCGTCCGTACGGCACAGTTCGGCGAGTTCCGGGTCTTCCTCAAGGTACTGGGTGGCGGCGTGCACGCGCGGCATCGAATCGACCACCTGATGTACACCGGCGAAGGCGAGGTCGATCATCGCGGCTTCGGCGATGTCGATGCCGGCACCGCCGAAACGGGTCTTCGTCTTGGTCAGCGGGAAGCGCTTGATGAACTGGTCGGCGATCTCGTCGCCCACTTCATAGCAGTCGCCGCAGATGCGCGGGCCGAGTGTGGCCACGATGTTCGCCGGGTCGGCACCCTTGCTCTTCATCAGGTCCACCGTGGCGCCGATCACGCCGCGCTCCAGACCACGACGGCCGCAGTGGGCCGCACCGATGATACCGGTGACCGGGTCGCCCAGCAGCACCGGCAGACAGTCGGCCGCGAACATGCCTAGGGCGATGCCGGATTGTGCGGTGACCTGGCCGTCCGCCTCGATGACGTGCGGAGTGTCAGTCTCACCATGTGTGCCGGACACGTCGAAGCCGAAGGGGGTGTTGATGACGAACGAGTCGTCCACGTCCACAGCCACGCCGGAATGTACTTGGGAGACCAGCGATAGGCGGGCTTGCACCGCTTCGGCGAGTGCGATGCGGTTCGACAGCACGGCCTCAGGTTCGTCGCCGGACTTGCCGCCGAGGTTCAGGTTGCCGTAATCGCCGGCGCTCAGGCCGCCCAGTCGCGTGGTGTACACCACCTTGATGCCGGGGGCCAGTGCGATGGGGATGGTCACCGGAATAGGGCGACCGGCTTTATCGGTAGAGCTGATGCTGTTGGAATCGAGGATTTCTTCGCTGTATTCAGGCATAAGGCATTCTTTCTTGGGTGCGGGCGGTGTTCATGATTTTCATGACCACCCCCCAGTCAGCGGGGGGCGGAGTGGTAGGTTATTCGGCTTTGAGGGTGGGCTTTTTGGTGCGCGAGCGGATGGCGGCGTTGATGGGCACCTGGTGCGGGCAGGGCATCGAGAACACGTGCGCCGGATTATTGATGGCGGGTACTGGCGCGCCATCGGCATCGCGCAGGCCGGTTTCCGGCACGGTAAAGACCAATGGTCTCTCGCCAGGCAGCAGGAATTCGACCTGTTGACCGGGCTCAATCTTGTTACGGCTCATCAGCGTGACACGTCCGTCTTCGTCCGCGCTCCAGCTCAGCACTTCGCCCACTACCAGCCATGAGCGGAAGTAGGCGGAGCGGTCGGTGTTCTGTGTGACCTTGTGCTCCGGGTAATAGAAGCCGGTGGAGTAGTCGCGGTGGGCCACCTTGTCGGTTTCCTCGAGCAGCCATTCGGGCAGTTCGACGTGTGGGGCCGGGCGAACGGCCGCATGTTTCCAATCGGTCTCAATCTGTTCGACCGCGGTGTTGGACTTGCGGCGCGTGGAACGGGCGTGAGAGCTCATGCCGTCGGGTTCGACGGCGGTGCCGGCCGGCGTACCAGAGGCAGTTGAGTCGACGGCATCAGCAACCGTCACGCGGTCACGTTCTGCGGCAACCGAGCCGGTGACCGAATCGGCAACCGCAGTATCAGAGCCACGGTCATATCCCTCATCGGCCACACCGGCGAACGCGGCATCAGCATTGCGCATCACTTGATCTTCGGTTCCTTGGCCAAAATCGGGGTCGCCCGGGCGAATCACACGGTCATGGAAAGGCTTCAAAACATTGCCATCAGCGTCTTCAAAACCGCGTTGAATCATGTATTCATTAACCGCGGTTTTGTAGGCGTTGGTCATGGCGGCGATATAGTAGGCGCTTTTCGCGCGGCCTTCGATTTTGAGGCTGGTGGCACCGGAGTCAATCAAATCATCCAAGTGTCCCAGCATATTCATGTCCTGCGAATTGAACAGATAGGCGCCGTTCTCGGTCTGCTCGATCGGGAAGTACTGGCCGGGGCGCTTCTCTTCCACGATCGAATACTTCCAGCGGCATGGCTGGGCGCATTCGCCGTGATTGCCATCGCGGCCGGTCAGATAGTTGGAGAACAGGCAGCGGCCGGAGAAGGCCATGCACATAGCACCGTGGACGAAGCATTCGATGTCGAGGTCATCAGGAATGTTGGCGCGAATATCACGCACGGCCTGCAAGTCCATCTCGCGGGCCAACACCACACGGCGAGCACCAAGCTCGTAGAAGGCGTTCGCAGCCTGATAATTAGTCACGCCGGCCTGGGTGGAGACGTGCAGTTCCAGATTCGGAGCCACCTGACGGGCCATCATCATCACGCCAATATCGGAGACGATCAGCGCGTCCACGCCGGTGTCTTTGAGCTGGCCGACGTACTCGCGCATGGCTTCGATCTCGTTGTTGCGCGGCAGCACGTTGCAGGTCACGTACACGCGAGCGCCGCGTTCATGGGCGTAGCGCGATCCTTCCTCGAAATCCTCAAGGCTAAGGTTTTTGGGGGCCGATCGCATGCCGAAGGCTTTGCCGCCGCAGTAGACGGCGTCGGCACCATAATCGACCGCGGTTTTCAGGCCCCTCAGGTTGCCGGCCGGGGACAACACTTCGGGCTTTTTGCGGGTGGGGAGGTTCATCGTCGTATTCATCACCGCAATAGTGTAGTGGTGGCCGTGTAATGCGGGAGGGGCTACCGTTAGGCTGGATGACATGAAGATCGATATCGTGAGCGTGTTCCCCGAATACTTTGAGGTGATGAACCTCAGCCTGATGGGCAAAGCCCAGGCCAAGGGATTGTTGGAGATCAAGGCGCACAACCTGCGCGACTGGACCCACGATGTGCATCATTCGGTGGATGATACGCCAGTCGGCGGCGGGGCCGGCATGGTGATGAAGCCCGAAGTGTGGAGCGAATGTCTGGACGAACTGCTGGGATTCTCGCAGCCGTCCGGCTCCCCCGCCCCATCCGGCGCACCGGTGCTCATCTTCCCGAACCCATCGGCCCCGTTGTTCACCCAGCGCGACGCCACCGAGCTCAGCCATGCCGACCATCTGCTGTTCGGCTGCGGCCGGTATGAGGGCTACGATGCGCGCATCCCGGACTACTACCGCGCCCAAGGCGTCGACGTACGCGAATATTCGATCGGCGACTATGTGCTGAACGGCGGCGAAGTAGCGGTATCGGTGATGCTTGAGGCCATCACCCGCCTGATGCCCGGATTCATGGGCAACCCAGATTCGATTGTTGAGGAATCCTACACCGGCGAGGGCGCACTGCTTGAACATCGCCAGTACACCAAGCCGGCCGTGTGGCGCGGTATTGCGGTGCCGGATGTGCTGTTGTCCGGCGACCACGGCAAGGTGGACCGTTTTCGCCGCGACGAAGCGCTGGCCCGCACCGCCGAGATTCGGCCAGACCTTATCGCGGCACTGGATTGCAAGGCGCTGGATAAGGCCGATCGCAAGACCCTGATGGCCTTGGGCTGGGAGGTCTCCGCCGCCCATCCGCGCCGGCTCGCCGATTAATTCACCACACGGTGGGAGATTCACTACGCGGCGGAATCGTCGGAACGCTCTATATCCGAGTCGTCATCCGCGGATTCGATGTAGAAGACGGCGGTTTCGCCGTAGTTGCGGCTTTCGGTGATTTGCCAGCCTCCGGGGGCAGTGGGATCATCCGAGCGTACCGAGCGTTCGAGCATGATCACCGTGTTCTCGTTGGTGGCGCTGCCCGCCGCCAGATCGGACAGTAGCTGATTGCATTCAGCGGTCTCATAGGCATAGGGCGGGTCGATGAATATCACGTCGAATGGTTCGCCGAAGCCGCCAGCCACTTGCTCGGCTTTTTTGACCAGCACACGGGCCTTGAGCGAAGCATCCCACGAACGATTCTTCTGTAGCTGCGCCAAGGTCTTGGTAATCAGCGCCGCCGCAGGCCGGGAACTTTCCACGGCCACGAGTTCTCGCGCGCCACGGCTCAGCGCTTCGATGCCCAACGCACCAGTACCGGCGAACAGGTCCAGTACACGGGCATCATCCAGCACTCCCCATGAGTCGAGGTGCGAGAAAATCGCCTCTTTGGTGCGATCCGTGGTAGGCCGGGTACCCGTTTTCGGCGTAGCAAGCGCCACACCCTTGAATCGTCCAGAAATTACACGCATAGCTTTCACTGTACAGGTTCATCTGCGCATACCAATCATGAACAACAATGGGGTGCTCGAAGCGCACCAATGATATATGCACTTCGAGTACCTCATGTACGAATGGTCTTGCCTCCACTGAAGCACATTCGAGGGCTTCCCGACCGTGATTTCCTCACGATCGGCATACGGAAAAACTATATCGTGCGATTACGGGGGCGCAGCCCTAGCCTCAGCTGGAGGTGCCTCAGCTGGAGGTCAGGAAGGTTTCGTTGCCTCGGGTGAAGTCGAGGACGGCACCGGCGAGTTGGACCTCACCTGCCAGTTCGGGGTCGGCGGCCAGAAGCTGCCCGGCACGGGTGCGGGCGTCGGCGATCATGTCGGCGTCCTTGACCACGCGCAGGAGCTTCAGGCTGGACTTGCCGCCGGATTGGGCGTCGCCGAGCACATCGCCGGCACCGCGGAATTCCAAGTCGGCTTGGGCGATTTCGGCACCGTCGAGCGAGTGGTGAATCACTTCGAGCCGTTGCTCGGCCGGGGAGCCGGGTTCCGCACGGGAAATAAGGAACGCCCACGAGTTGGTGCCGCCACGCCCCACGCGGCCGCGCAGCTGATGCAGCTGAGAGAGGCCGTATCGGTCGGCATCAAAGATGACGATGCAGCTGGCCTGCTTGACGTCCACGCCGACTTCGATCACCGTGGTGGACACCAGGATCGGAGTCTCGCCGCCGGCAAAATCGGCCATGACCTGGGTTTTGACGTCATCCTTGTCGCGGCCGGTCAGAGTCGCAAACCGAATGCCTTGGAACTGTGGAAGTTTCTGCAACCGGTCGGCGATTTCGGCCACCGCATGCAATGGCGGGCGAGCCACGGTTTCGCCATTTTCGTCGAAGGTTTCGTAGGGGTCGTCGATGCCGATGGCATCGGCCGCCGCGCGCGTCGCACGGCCGCCCGCAGCTGTGCGGGCACTGGAACCAGATGCTGCGGCGCGTCCGCGGGCAGAACCGGCTGCTGCCGAAACGCCGGAACCGCCTTCGTTCTCCTCATCATCCGCATCAATGCGCGGGCACACGATATAGGCCCGCTCCCCCGCGTCGACTCGCGCGCGAATGTGCGCGAACATACGCCCCATGGTGGCGGCGTCGGCCTCATTGACCACCACGGTACGAATCGGTTTGCGGCCGCCAGGCAATTCGGTGAGCCAGGAAATATCGAGATCGCCAAACCAAGTCATGGCGGCGGTGCGCGGGATGGGCGTGGCGGTCATCACCAGTAGATGCGGCGTGGTGCCGTCATCGGTTTTGGCGTTGAGGCTTTCGCGCTGTTCCACACCGAACCGGTGTTGCTCGTCGATCACCACCAAGGCCAAGTGCGGGGCTTGGAAGGTCTTGGAAAACGCCGCGTGCGTGGCCACGATAATGCCCGGCTCACCACTGGCGGCCGCAGCGAGCGCCTTACGCCGGGCGGCAAGCTTCATACCACCGGTCAGCAGGGTGACGGGAATTTCCGCAGTCACCTTGGAAGAAGAGACCGTCGAAGCACCGGACGCGCCCATCGCGCCCTCAACGTCGGCCGCGGCATCGGTCTCCTTGGCACCCGGCTGTGCAAGGGTCAACCCCGACACCATCTTGCTGATGGTCTCGTAATGCTGTTCGGCAAGCACCTGAGTGGGAGCCACCAGCACCGCCTGATAGCCGGCGCCGACCGCCTGCAGCATGGCCGCGAGCGCCACTACGGTTTTGCCGGAGCCGACTTCGCCCTGCAACAGACGCTGCATGGGCCAGTCACGTTCAAGATCGGACGCGATGTCGTCCACCACCTGACTCTGCCCGGCTGTCAGTGTGAACGGCAACGATGCGATGAAGCGGTCGCGCAAATTGGGCAAATTGGGCAGATCAGGCAGATCGGTCGCAGAACCGCGCTCCGATGCTTCTGGTTGCGTACTTGGCTCCGCAACCGCTTCGCCCACCGACGCTCGAGCTGTTTCCAGCGCCTCGTTCAGCGGGCAAGGATGCGCCGATGACTTGTGCGCGTGCTGTCGAGACTTCAGCAGCGAGGTCTGCGAAACGAAAGCCTCCTCATAGCGCAGGGTTTCGATGGCCTCCTTGAACCGGGCCGTGGAGGCCGGATCATGAATGGCCAGGAACGCCTCAGCCCGATGCATGAGGTTCTTGGCCTTGCGCACCGATTCGGGCAGCACATCTGGGATGGATTGGGAGAGCGCCTCAGCACCGGATTCGGCGGTCGTGCCGGACTTCTCTTCCCCGTTTTGGACGGCGATGGTGTCAGTCGCGGGAGCCACAATGCCGGCTGCCCCAGCGCCAGCGAGTTGCCCGTCAGGCGTGGATGACGTGCGGGCCCCCATCATCCACAGCAATCCCAGAATCGTCTCATGAATATGTTCGGACGAGATACGCGAACTGGCGTGATATACCGGGCGGGGCCGGCAGACGCGGGTAAGCGCCTCTTGCACGGTATCGGCGTCGTATTTCAACGCGGCCCCGGAAGGGGCAGTCGCGGCCGGCGGATACGCGGACTGCGCACTGGCATACGGATCGGCACTTCCCGCAAACGCACCATTGCCGGATGCCGCGCCCCGAGCGTAACCCTCAAGCCCCGCTCCTGCTCCGGCCGGCACGGGCGCGACAGTGAGGATTTCGGGATGGGTGAACTGCAGCTGACCCATGTATTCGCCGGGCATACCGGAGACCACCACAGACGTGCCGGCGCGCAGTCGCACGCTGACCCAATCCACATACGATTTACGATACGAGAAGAACGTGAGCCGGGCCGTACTGCCGGGTACGCGACGAGACCGGGCGAAGTCGGCGTCATCGACCGTCGCTTCGAGTCGGTAGCCGCGGCGAGCGTTCATCGGCACCACGCGCATATCTCGTATCACGGCGGCAAATGCCATCTGCTGGCCGGGTGCGGCCTCGCGGATGGCGCGAAGCGGCACCGGTTCGGTGACGCGGAAAGGATAGTAGGTCAGGGCGTCGCCGACAGTGACGATTCCCAGCGATTTGAGCGCGGACACGCGACGCTTGTTGGTGACCAGCGAAGCGAGAGTGGTGCCCATAGTGATGCTCATATTGGCCTATTCTATTCGCACGGCCTCTTTAGGCCGCAGAAACAACAAAACCCGCTGAGCCGAAGCTCAAACGGGTTTTGCTCCACGTTAGTACGCGATTCACGCGGCCACGCGCTGAACCTTGCCGGCCTTGAGGCACTTGACGCACACGCGCAGACGAGTGTTCTCGCCATCAATCGTGGTGCGCACAGACTGCAGGTTCGGGCGGAAGCTACGCTTGGTACGACGGTGCGAATGGGAAACGGTGAAACCGGTCTGCGGTCCCTTGCCGCACACTGCGCAACGAGCTGCCATGATGGACTCCCTTAACCTTGATGTGTCAAGTCTTTCACGCATTCGACCGCCGGTTTCACCCGACATGCCGAACACACAACTTCACAAATATATAGCCCAATACCGACAACCGCAACTCTTGCGTGTATCATGGGCGAACCTCGGCGGTTCACGCGCGGTTCGAGCGTAACTTGCGAGTGGGCCATCAGCGGTTCGCGAGCGGTTCGGCATTGGTTCGCCAGCGGTCCGCAAGTAGTTCGCCAGCAGTTCGCCAGCGGCGAATTACGCTGCAAATCGTAGCGTTTACCCGATAAAACACGCCGGCCTGCCTATTCCGCATCCAGCAAACTCTCATATAATCTCGGTATAAGAGACGGCAAGGGACGAAGGGGGCCTCGTGCAACTTACGACGAAGGAGGCTGTCATGTTGAATCTCAGGCGAGGTATCGGCACTCACGAGCCCAGCGTGATTTCACTGGGTCAAGTCTGGGTGGACATCATGCTCAATGTGGACGAGGTGCCGGCACAGGGCGGATTCGCCGTGGCCGATCATCCGAAGCCCTCCATTGGCGGCAGCTATCGCGTGCTGCAGGCGGCCAGCCGCATGGGCGTGCCGACCGAGCACGCCGGCATTCTGGGCAACGGCCTGTGGGCGCATTTCATCCGCCAGTCATTCCAAGACAACGGCATTACGCATATCGGCCAGGATCGTCTTGATGAGGATTCCGGCTTCCGCGTGGTGCTGAGCTCCGGCGCGCCGAAGAAGACATTCATCGCTTCCTATGGCGCCGAGGCTCATGGCGACTCGGACACGTTCGACACGCTGGAGCCGCAGCCCAAAGACGTGGTGCACATCAGCGGCAACACACTGATGGACCACACGGCCACCGGCGTGGACGGATTCCTGCTCAAGGCCGGTACCGACCCGGCTGCACGCGACTACACGCTGGTGATCAACCCCACCAATACGTTGCGTTTGGTCAACGACCATATGCTTGAGGACCTGGTGCTCGCACGCCCGGTCTGGTCCTGCAACCGTCAGGAGGCCATGACGCTGGCCGAGCGACTTGGTGCGCCAATCGACGACAGCAAAGTCACCATTGGCGGCGGACTTGACGACTTCATGCACCAGTTGTGCGACGGCTTGGGCGCTACACTGCGCGCGCCGCTGGTGGTGCGTGTCGGCGCCCGCGGCGCTTGGATTCGTGAGCCAGGTGGCGAGACGATTCATATCGAGGGATACCCGACCAAGGCCGTACACACCCGTTCGGCGGGCGGTTGCCACACCGGCGTGATGTGCGCGATGCTGGCAAAGGGCCATAGTCTGGCCGAATCGGTAAAGATCGCCAACGCGGCGGCATCCATCGCCATCCAGCACAGCCTCAACGGCGTGCCGCAATGCCCCGATTACGACGAGGCCATCGCGCTGATCGGCGAATAGTCGACTATAGGTAGCTCCCCCCAGTCCGCTTCGCGGCCAGCTCCCCTCAGCGAGGGGAGCTATTTTTGCTCTGGCTCCCCTTAGAAAGAGGCCCGGCATTATTCATCCGCCGTTCAACCGGAATGGCTCCCCTACCCTAGTCCGCGCTTCTACGATAGATTGAGTTGAATACTGTCGAGGAGTGTATATGACTGATCCCACGAATGTCCACGAACCGGTGCCGCAAAGCGCCAAACTGACCGCCCGCGAGAAGAAGTGGATCATCTACGACGTCGGCAACTCGGCATTCGTGCTGCTGTCCACCGCCGTCATCCCCATTTACGCCAAATCGCTGATGCCGGCGGACGGCAACATCGTGTCCGCCTGGGGCTACGCGCAAACCATTGCTTCCTTGGTCATCGCGCTGCTCATGCCGTTGCTCGGCTCCATCGCCGACGTGCAAGGCATGAAAATCAAGTTCTTCCTTGGCTTCTTCGGCACTGGCGTGGTCACCTGCTGCGCAATGGCCCTGCCCCTGACCTGGCTACCGTTCCTAGTCGTCTACATTCTGGCGACCATCGGCCTCAACGGATCGCTAACGTTCTACGATTCGATGCTCATCGACGCCACCTCGAACGAGCGCATGGACAAGGTCTCCTCGCATGGCTACGGCTGGGGCTACATCGGCTCCACCGTGCCGTTCATCTTCTGCATCGCGCTGATCTTCGGCGGCCCGTCGCTCTTCGACTGGTCCACGGTGGCTTGCACGCGCGCCTCGTTCATCATCACCGCCATCTGGTGGGTGGCATTCACCATCCCGCTGCTTACCAGCTACCGCCAAGTGCACTATCGCGCCACCCGTGACCAGCTGGGCTCGGCCGTGCGCGGCACGTTCAGCGAACTGGCGGGCACGTTCGGCAAAATCGTGAAGAACAAGCCGTTGTGGATGTTCATGATCGCGTTCTTCTTCTACATCGATGCCGTGAACACGGTGATTTCGATGAGTACCTCCTACGGTGCCGAGCTTGGCATCGACTCCACCCAGCTGGTGGTGGCACTGCTCGTCACGCAGTTCGTGGCCTTCCCCTGCGCGATTCTCTACGGTCGTTTGGCCGGCCGGTTCGGCTGCAAAGTGATGATCACGGCGGCGGTCGTGGCATACATGTGCATCGTGTTCTTCGCCGCGTTCTTCCTGAAGTCGGCCGTGGAGTTCTGGATTCTGGCGATTCTGGTCGGCATGTTCCAGGGCGGCATCCAGGCGCTCTCCCGCTCGTACTACGGCAAGATCATCCCCAAGGATCACGCCAACGAGTACTACGGCTTCTACGATATCTTCGGCAAGACCGCCTCGATCATCGGCACCTTCCTGGTGGCCACCACCACGTCCCTGACCGGCAACGCCTCGCTCGGCGTGCTCTCCATCGCCGTCCTGCTCGTCGCGGCACTCGTCTTCCTGCTCCTGCAAAAGGACCCGACGCGGGAGTGATTTGCCGGCCCTCGGCAACTCTGTGCCGAGGGCGACATCTCGCAGCATAGAAATCCTCGACATAGGGATGCCGCCGTTTGAAGTCGGTATGTGACATGCCGCCCGGAATCAGCATCGCCAGCCCGATAATCACGCCCACGCAGATGCCCAGGAATGTCAGAAAATCGTTGAGTGGCGTCACGCCGAGAATGGAATTATCGGAATCGAACAGGTTGCCGATGCCGGCTCCCGCGATAATCGCCGCGACACCGCCGGCAATCAGTAGCGCGAATCGGCAGCGGTGTTCATCGTAGCCGGTCAGATCCTGCGGTAAGGCAGCCACATTAGCCAGCGTGCCGGGACGTGATGAACTGGTTCCGTGCAACATTTCGCCGGGCAATGCATTTGCGGAGCTCGGGCCATTGATGCCGTCACCGCCGGACCGCGCTGATTCACCGATGTTCCCATCAGCATCCTTCATATACGCGGGTTCCCCGGCTCCCTCCCCGGTTACGGTTCTGGCAGCCGAGCCATGGTCGCCCTCCGCTGCGCCGCGCGCGGCCGCACCCACGTTCACGCTCGCACTCACATCGCCAAGTACCAGGTCATCAAGCGTGCAACCGAACAGGTCGCAGATCATAAGCAGCTTGTCCATCTCGGGATAGGCCTTCTCGGATTCCCATTTGGAGATGGCCTGGCGCGAGACGCCGAGCAACATGGCCAGCTGTTCCTGGGGCATGTTGCGTTGTGCGCGCAGGTATTGCAGGTTGGCGCGGAAGCTCATCGGAGTGTCCCTTCATAGGTAATGCTCATCATGACATATTCGGCCGATGCCCTCACTATGCCACGGCAAACCAGTTCCGCGCCACCATCTTCAGGTTGCATATTCGCGCGCAACCACAGGTTGCATCGGCGGAATCCCGCCATTCTGCCGGCTCCGCGGCATTCTAGCCCGCACCCCGATTGGACCGGCATAATCGGAATACATCGATTATGAAAAAACGCTCGCGGCCACATGGCCAACGAGCGTGAATCTCGGGTGGGCGATGTAGGAATCGAACCTACGACCCCTTCGGTGTGAACGAAGTGCGCTAGCCGCTGCGCCAATCGCCCGAGCCTGTGATGAAAAAACCGGCAACATTCTGCCGGCGATTCATCGAGTGGGCGATACAAGATTCGAACTTGTGACCCCTTCCGTGTCAGGGAAGTGCGCTACCACTGCGCCAACCGCCCGGGTCATCATCCGGTCGAATCAATCAGCATGAATCAACCATCCGAGAGCGGACAACGGGACTCGAACCCGCGGTCTCAACCTTGGCAAGGTTGCGCTTTACCAACTAAGCTATGTCCGCATGTGTTACCTTCACAGGCAACAGGTGACAAAGATACGCCAATCTCAGGAAAAAGCCAAGCCCCCGCGTGTCCCACCGGTTTTCCAACGATTATCGAGCGCCGAAGTGAAGTTCCCGGACTACGCCGACGTGCCGTCCTTCATGGAATCAGGCACGGTATGGGCTTCATCCCTCAACGCGCGATAATGGCGGTATGACGCAACGACAACTGATGCGGGCCACAGTCGAAACGCCCATCGGCCGGATGATGATGGCCTCCGACGGCGAGGGACTTACCGAACTCTGTCTTGAAGACTGGTGGTGGGCCACCGATCACCAAGCCGTTCTCGATTCGAATCGCGAATCCGATAGTGAACCCGACGTATTCCGTATAACCCGCGAATGGCTGACCGCCTATTTCGCCGGCGAACGCCCCGGCTCGGATCAGGTGCCGCCTTTGCATCCCGCCGGCACGCCATTCCAACATGAAGTGTGGAATCTGGTGGCCGAAATCCCCTATGGCATGACGGTAAGTTACGGCGAACTCGCCGCCGAATTGGCCGAACGACGCGGCGGCGGCCGCATGGCCGCGCAGGCGGTCGGAGGCGCAGTGAAGCGCAATCCGGTTACCATCATCGTGCCCTGCCACCGCGTAGTCGGCTCGGGCCGCGCGTTTGGCGGCTACGGCGGCCGACTCGACATCAAGGCCGAGTTGCTTGAACTCGAGGGCGTGGATCTGGCGCGCTTCGATCTGCCGAACCTTTGACGGGCCCAGCGGTCCGCCTCGTCAAAAAGGATTGAGTGGTTAACCCTCCCGCCGGCGGGAGATGGCGCGTAGCGCCGGAGGGTGGTCGGCTGGCTGGCATCGCAACCCTGCTACCCGACAATTTTCGACAAGCCGACGGGAATCCTTCCACGAATTGTTCGCCGTCGGTGCAGTCTTGCTCGATCGCGCCGGCCAAAACCGTACAATCCCTACAATGGAATGCATATGGTTAATTGCTGCGCGCAGCCGCACGGCCGCACGCGATCGCAAGACCACGCAGCCCAAGGGGATATGCAATATCAACGGAAGCAGGAGGTGCGCATGACCGGCATTATCGATTACGCGCACACCGAAACGCGCTCCTTCGCCGACTTGCCGTTCAACGAAATCGACGCCTTGATCATCTCCACGCTCATCTATGAGGATGTGGCCAGTGTCTGTCCGACGTTGATGCTGGATGAGACGCGGTCAGGCTCGTTCGCCGCACGCATTCGCGCTTTCGAACCCAAGCATCCACTGATCTGGCTGAAGGGTATCTGGCATCCCGAGCTTGAATCGGTAAGCCTTGACGAGGCCAACCGCGAGCTGCATCGTTCGCCGGAAACACATGCCGACGACAAGCCGCACGAAGCCCAAATGGTTTCAGTGGTCAACCCGGACCTGACCCACGACCTGTTCCAGGCCGCAGGCGAAAACCCCCGCTACGCCAACGTTCGCCTGGGCGCGGTGGTCGAGCACATCAATCAGGGTGAGCAAACCCAATTCGCCGCCGCCACCTTCCAACTGCCCGACGGCCACAAGCGCCGAAAGCCGACCTACAAAGGCACGTTGGTTATTTCCTTCCGCGGCACCGATGATTCGCTCATCGGATGGAAGGAAGATTTCAATATGGCTTTCCAGTATCCGGTGCCGGCGCAACGTTCAGCCAGCGCCTATCTGGATATGGTGGCGCGACTGTGGGAGGGTCCGATTATTCTGGTCGGCCATTCCAAGGGAGGCAATCTGGCGATTTACGCGGCCATGAACGCCGATCCCAAGGTGCGCAAGCGCATTCAGCATGTCTATTCACTGGATGGCCCCGGTTTCCCGCCGGAGATTGTGACCAGCCCCGCCTACCGCACCATCCAGCCGAAGGTGACGAAAATCGTGCCGAGTTCGTCGATTGTGGGCATGATTTTCGAGACCCCGGAGCCTTGCCGCGTGGTCTCTTCCGATTCGGATGGCATCATGCAGCATTCCGCCTTCACCTGGCTATTGGATGGTGACCAGTTCATCACCGAGCCGGATTTGAGTTCCAGCTCGCAGTTGTTTAACGAGGAGCTGAACCATTGGATCGCCACGCTTACGCCCGAACAGCGCGAGCGTGCGGTGGATGCGCTGTTCACCGTGCTGCACGCCAACGGCGCCACCAGCTTCAGCGAGGTGATGAGCAACTTCCCCGCTTCGATTCCGGCGATGCTTGGCGCGTACGTTGGGCTGACCCCCGCAGACCGGCGTCATTTGGTTGAGGCCCTGGCGATACTGTTCAAGGCGTCCACGGCCAAACGCAAGCCGACGCCCGCCCCGGCTTCCGCACCAAGTTCTGCGACCTCCAAAGCAACAGCCGAGATCCCAGCAGAAACTGCAGCAGGAGCAGATAGCGCAGCTCCGGCCAGAGCCGATACTGATGCCGATGCCGGCACCACAGCTTCGCCATCAGCGGAGGACGCAACTGAAATCGCCGATTAGCTCATAGACATGTCCACAAATAATAGTTATACTGCCCAATAAGTTATTAGACAGCGTGACCATATCACGCTGGTGCATCAGGAGGAAGAGATGCCACGTCCACGCCATGATTCCGAGGTGCTGCCCGCCAAAGAACGCCTCGAGAACGCTTTCTGGGAATTGCTCGCCGACCGCGACTATCGCAAGATCACCGTTACCGACGTGGTGCGTGAGGCTGGCGTGAACCGTAATTCGTTCTACTATCACTTCTCCAGCCTGCCCGAATTGGCCGATTCAGCCATCCTGCATCAGGTCGAATCGATTCCGATCAACCGCACCCCCGATCCGAACGGCAATCCCGAGGAACAATGGCGAGACCGCGTCACCGCCACGCTCTCCGATCCAGAGCAGCGTCAGCGCCTCGACCACCTGGCCCTGTTGGCAGGCCCGCACAGCACGCTTGAACTGACCGAATCGCTGCGCGACTTCTGCCGTCTGCAAATGCTCAGCACATTGCAACGCGACCCCAAGAACCTTGACCTGAAAACCGATCTCATGGTCGAGTTCACCGTGGGCGGCATGCTCGCCGTGCTGCAACGTTGGCCCGAATTGAGCGACACCATCGAAATCAAAGACCTGCTTAAAGAAGATGTGGCCGTGCTGGCCATGGGCATATACCTGGCCATGAGCCAAAAGGACATGCTTAATTACTGGAATCGCATCTTCGTGCACAATGCGCAGGATTCGACCGCCCCCGGCATGCCGGTCGCCGCCACGCATGCCGCGCCATCCACCATCTCATCGTCGAACGGCCCCGCAGGATTCCCCGGGTACACCGCTTGACCGAAAACCAGCGAGTCTGGATTGTTTCCGCCGCACGAACCTCGCGTGAGGTTTCTCACAAGGCGCAATCAGCCTCTCATGCTGGCGTTTCCAACCCACGCACAGGAAGATGGAAGCATGAGCGAAACATCGAACAAGACCCGTCTGGAACATGACTGCATCGGCCAGATGGAGGTGCCGGCGAACGTCTACTGGGGTATTCACACCCAGCGCGCTATCGGCAACTTCCCGGTCTCCGGCATCACCGATAGCCAACATCCCGAGCTGATTCGCGCCTATGCCACGGTCAAGCGCGCCTGCGCCATCGCCAATGAGGAATTAGGCCTGATCGACCCAGCCAAGGCCGAGGCCATTCGCGCCGCCTGCCTAGAAATTGAGGCCGGCAAACTGGCCGATCAGTTCCCGGTCGATGTGATGCAGGGCGGTGCCGGCACCTCGTCGAACATGAACATGAACGAGGTGATCGCCAACCGTGCGTTGGAAATCGCCGGCCGCCAGCGCGGCGATTACACATACATCCATCCGAACGACGACGTCAACAAGTCGCAGTCCACGAACGACACCTACCCGGCCGCCTGCAAACTCGCGCTTATCGACGCGATCGGGCCGCTCGCCGAGTCCACCAAGAAACTCGCCAAGGCCTTCCACGATCTGGCCGACAAACATATCAATGACGTGACGATTGGCCGCACGCAGCTGCAGGACGCCGTACCAATGACCTATGGTCAGGAATTTCATGCGTTTGCCACGCTGTTGAAGTCTGATTTGGCTGCATTCGATCGCGTGGTGCCGCTGCTGGCCCAGCTCAACCTCGGTGCCACCGCCATCGGTACCGGCATTTGCGCGGATCTGCGATTCCGCAAGTCCGCTATCAAGCATCTGGCGCAAATCACCGGGCTGCCGGTCACCGCCGCGCCCGATCCGGTGGCCGCCATGACGGATATGGGCGCGTACGTGGCCACGTCGGCTGCCATCAAGAGCCTCGCCGTGCACCTGAAGAAGGCCGCCGACGATTTGCGACTGCTCAATTCCGGGCCGCGCTGCGGTTTCAACGATCTCAACGTGCCGGCTCGCCAGGCCGGATCGTCGATCATGCCGGCCAAAGTGAACCCTGTGATCCCCGAATGCGTCAACCAGTGCTGCTTCACGATTTTCGGCATGGACGTGACTGTGAACTGGGCTGTGGCCGAGGGACAGTTGCAGCTGAACGCCTTCGACCCGGTGATGGTGCATGAGCTGCTGACCGGCATGGCGTTGCTGACGCACGCCATGGAGACGTTCCGCGTCAACTGCGTGGAAGGCATCGAAATCAATGCTGACCTGGGGCGTTCATACGCCCAGTCCTCACCGTCGATTTCCGCCGCGCTCAACCACTACATCGGCTACGAGCACGCGGCCGACATCGCCGCCGAAGCCGTACATACCGGCCGTACCGTGCGCGAGGTGGCCGGCGAACGCACCGACCTGTCCGCCGAGCAGTTGGACGAGATTCTCGATCCGATTCGACTGGCCCGCGGCCTCGGCCAGACCTGCCGCGAACGCCAGGAGTAGCGGAATCGACCGTAGGCCGATTCCGCTTTCTGCCACCCCGTCTCCACGACTTCACCAGAAACGACCGATACAGTAGGCGTATGACTGAATATGCAGAAGACATCGCACGCTGGTTTCAGGTGAACGCCGGCAAACTCATCTGGCTGACCATTGTATTGGCCATCGTATTTGTGGCCGACCGCGTCATCAGCCGCGTGTTGCGCAAGATTCTGGACAATTCTCAGATTCCCAGCGCCTCGATTTTCGTGAACCTCACGCGCGTGACCATCTGGGTCACCGGCGCAGCGATGGTACTGCAGCCCGTATTCGGCATCAATCCGACCACACTTATCACCGCCCTTGGTGTTGGAGGTGTGGCGATCTCGCTGGGTCTGAAGGATACAATCGCCAACATCATCGGCGGCTTCGGCCTGATGCTGGGCCGCGTAATCCAACCCGGCGATCTGGTGACCATTCAAGGCGTCACAGGCACCGTGCACGACATCACCTGGCGTCAGACCGTGGTGCGCACCCGTTCCGGAGACATGATGGTCATCCCCAATTCGGTACTCAATACGGCCGCCCTGACCAAGCTCACGCCGGTCAGCGAAGGCATGGCCACGCTTGAGTTCACGGCCAAGGCCTCCGGCGACCCGTCTGCGATCAGTCAGGATATTCTCGACCGCGTAACCAAAGCCACCGCCGACGTGGCGCTGGAGGGTCAGCCGCCATTGGTCAAGTTCACCGGCTTCTCCCCTTACGGCATGACCGGCCAAGTGCTTGTGTTCGCGCGCGAGGATGTGCTGCCTTCCACCATCAAAGATATGGCGGCGCGAGCCATCGCCGGTTCGGGCACCGAATACCTTGTTGAAGATGGCGGCTCGTCAGGCAATCTGTGATATCTCCCGGCTCGCCTCTCTGGGTCCGGCTATGACAGTCATGCGAACAGCATCCAACCGGTAAGCATCACAGTCAACAGTAGGTACGCGATAACGCCGGGATTGGCATAGGCGGTGCGTATTTTAAGCCCCGCAGGCAACTCCTCTGGCGCAAGATAGAACTCCCAGCTCTTGCGCTTGGTGATAAGCAGCACGATACCGGCAATGCAGAGGCCCAACATCACTGTGCCGTACAACATCATGATGCCCATGTCGCCCATGTTGCCGGCTTCAGCCATACGCATGATTTCGGCCTCGCTGACCGTGCCGTCGAGGATGCGGGGATCGATCTGTTGTATCACCAATGGGGCGAGTACTGACCCGTTCAGGTTGATCAGCATGTGCATAGCCACCGAATACCGCAGTCGGGAGGTGCGCGTGTATACATATCCGAACATCAGTCCTAGGCCAAAGGCGTAGAAGAACTGGAACACGTTCATATGGAATAGCGCGAATGCCAATGCGGAGAATATGATTGCGGTCTTCTCTCCGTACCGGCGCAGGCGGGAGACAATCTCCTTGCGAAAAATCCATTCTTCGCAAACCGGTGCCAACAGGCCTATGAACAATGCGTTCACCCGCCAGTCGCTGCCAAGAATCACGTCGTTGATGCGATTGGTGGCCTGACCATCAGTGGCTCCGGCAGACAATATATTGCCAATCATATTGCCCAAGAACATTACCGGAATGCACATGACGAAAATCTGAATGAACTCCCCCGCCTTCATGGGGTACTGCCGGGTGCGAATAACCGGTACGCGAGTGAAGGCCAACATACTCAGCGGCATGGCCACCACATACAGCGGTCCGGAGGAGGCGAGCAGCACAGCCCAAGCGGGCACATCGGTGCCAAGCAGCGTTCGTAGTGCTTCAGTGGCCAGAATATTCAGTCCGATCCAGAACACCATCATAATGGCGAGCGCCGAGCCGATTGTCGAAAACCGGCGATGGGCCGTGAACCACCAATCGCGTGGAGATTGTTGCGGCTGCTGCGATTGCTGAGGTGCCTGCGGCTGCTGCGCCGGCGGCATTGGTTCGCTCATACTTATCCCCCATAGTTACTGGCCGCAAACGGACCGATCACACGTGCAATACTCTTCAAGAATACGGCACGGCGTTTCGATTGCATTGGGAATGGGGGAGGAAATCATCAATGGGCAAGGAATGATCAACGTCAATCATTCCCAATGCCGAGAAAGTCCCCTACTCTGCAAGATTGCTGTGGGACGGCACGCGATAATCGCCCAAAAATCGCCGCCGTCCCACACACGTCATTGCCGATAAGCCATTCGACGACCGTACAGTCACAAAAACAGAACAGAACCGCACGATCATCGCAACGCCATTCAGCAGGCGAGCGCGGCGACCGGACGCGGGGTGACAATCACGTCATCGCCCACCGCCAGACCGGCCGGCAGCTCGCTGGCGGGCAGCTGCACGGTGGCCTTGAGCTGTTCGCCCTTGTTCCAGCGCTGGTATTCGCCGGAGGTGATGACCGTATCCACGCGCACCAAGGAGCCAAGGAAGTGAATGACCTCCACGCGGGCGCGTTCGCCGACGTGCGAATCGCTGCTGCCGGCCAAGGCCAGCGTCAGGTTCTCCGGGCGCACGAGCACGGCCACGGAATCGCCCTTGGCGGAGCCGGCGAGCAGCGGCACGCGCTGGCCGAAGACCACGGCCTCGTCGCCATTGGATGCGCCGGGCAGGCGGTTGGTGAGTCCAATGAACGTGGCCACGTACTCGGTGGCGGGGCGCTGGTACAGGTTCTGCGGGGCGGCGATCTGCTCGATCTTGCCCTTGTTCATCACACCGATGCGGTCGGCCACGGCCAGCGCCTCTTCCTGATCGTGGGTCACGAAGACGGTGGTGGTGCCGGTGGTGAGTTGGATGCGGCGAATCTGGTCGCGCAGCTGGACGCGCACCTTGGCGTCGAGGGCGGAGAGCGGCTCGTCGAGCAGTAGCACGCGCGGCTTGACGGCCAGCGCGCGGGCCAGGGCCACGCGCTGTTGCTGGCCGCCGGACATCTGCTGCGTGTACTTCTTGGCCTGATCGGCAAGTCCCACGAGCTCCAGCTGTTCCATGGCGATCTTGCGGCGTTCTGCCTTGCCCATGCCGCGCACTTCGAGGCCGAATTCCACGTTCTCCAGGGCGGTCATGTGCGGGAAAAGCGAGTAGGCCTGGAACACCATGGCCATCTCGCGCTTGTTGACCGGCACGCCGGTGACGTCTTGGCCGCCGACCATGATGCGGCCGCCCTGGATGTCTTCGAGGCCGGCGAGCGAGCGCAGCGCGGTGGACTTGCCGCAGCCGGAGCCGCCGAGCAGCACGACCATTTCGCCGGGCTTGATGTCCAGGTTGAAGTCGTCGAGCGCGTGAACGGTGGAGCCGGGGTAGATCTTGACGACGTCGCGCATCTGGATGGAGCCGCCGCCGCGCTTGACGCTGTCTTTGAGCAGGGCCTTGGCGGCCTTGGTCACGTCCTTGCCGCGCACGCCTTCGAGGGTGGCGGTGGGATCGTTCTTGAAGGCGTCCTCGGCGGCAGCGGACGTGGTGGCGGGTGCCGAAACAGAAGCCGCGGCATCGGCACCGGCATGGCGACGGGTGAAAATCGAATTGCTGTTCATCAGGTTACTTACCTTCCCTTGACTTGCGCATTGCGTCGGAGATCAGGTCGAGCGCAACGAGGAGCACCGCACCGAAGAGCAGAGCCAGCAGCGACATGGCGGTGGAGATTTGAGAATTGGACTGGCCGAGCTGGTAGAGCGCGACCTGCAGGTTCATACGGCCGAGCAGCGAGGCGACGGTGTATTCGCCCAGCACCACGGCGATGGAGATAAAGGATGCCGAGAGAATCGACTGCCATAGGTTCGGGATGATCACCTTGAAGAACACCTTGGGCCAGGAGGCACCGAGCGAGCGGGATGCCTCGACCAGCGTCTTGACGTCGATGGAGTTAAGCCCCACGGCGATCGCGCGGAAGGCGAACGGCATCACGAGAATCACGTAGGCAAAGCACAGCCAGATTGGGTTGGTGCTCAGCACGTCGGCGGACAGCCAGCGGTAGATCGGGCCCAAACCCACCACCAGCACGATGGCCGGGATGGTCAGCGGCAGCGTGGCCACCCATTCGATCGCGCGCTCCAAAACCTTGGAGCGAATATGCACGATGACCATGGTGGGCACCAGCAGCACCAGCATGATCACCACGGTGACCGCGCTCAGGGCCAGCGAGGTGCCGATGCCCTGCCACAGCACGGTCAGGTCGGCACCCAGCGACTCGCCGTTGCCGGTGAAAATCGCGATCCACGGCGCGGCCGACCAGCGGCCGGACAGCGGGTGACGCAGGGTGAAGATGAGCATGGCCAGCAGCGGCACGAACAGGAACGCCAGGGTGACGAACAGGATCACGAATTTGATGATGCTCTGTTTACGCGCACGAGCGGCGCGCAGCTGCGGCGGCTTGGTTGCGGAAGTTTCGGTCATTGCCAACGTCCGGCCCTCTTTTCCACGGCGTGGCTCAACAGCATGACGATGGCCACGACGATGATCATTGCGAATGCCAGCACCTGGGCAAAGCCCTGCTGGTTGGGGTCCAGTTCGTTGCGCATGGCACCTTGGATCATAAGCGGCACCAGAATCGAACGCTGGGAGAACAGGGCCGCGGCGGTCGCGTATGCGGAGAACGCGGAGGCGAACAGCAGCAGGAACGCGGAGATGAAGCGGGGTGCCAGAATCGGGCAGGCCACGCGCGTCCAGTACTGGAACGTGTTGCCACCGAGGGATTCGCATGCCTCGCGCCACTGTGGACGGATCGAATCGACCGCGGGCAGGAAGATGATGATCATCAGCGGAATCTGGAAGTAGCAGTAGATGGTCACCAGGCCCGGCAACGAACTGAGCCAGTTCGGGTTCACGGTGTAGCCGGTCAGTGTCTTGATAAGCATGGTGCCGATACCGTTGATGCCGATGGTGGCGATGAACGCGAACGCGAGCATCACGCCGCCGAACTGAGCAAGCACGGAGGAGATGGCGGAGACCATACGACGCAGCAGGCCGTTCGGCTTGGCACCAATGACCAGTGCGTAGGAAGCGAGCGCGCCCACCACTGCGCCGATCAGAGAGGATGCTAAAGACACCAGAATCGAGGTGCCGAATGCGGCGATGGTGTTGGCCTCGAACATCTTATTGAAGTTCGCGAGCGTGAAGTTGCCGCTGCGATCCTGGAATGCACCGACAATCACGATGACGGTGGGTGCGAGCAGGAAGCAGGCGGTGTAGGCGAAGAACGGGAGCGTGGTGGCGAGCGTGCCCAGCTCCTGGCGGTGCTTGGCCATCGCCGAGGAGAGAGGAGAAGCGGGAGTAGCGGACGGACCCGCAGCCTTGGCGGCAGCAGGTCCGTTCGATGCAATGGGTGCGATTGCGGCGGTCATCGGTCTGTGCCTCAGTTGCCGATCGTCTTGTCCCAGTTGTTCTGGAGCCACTCGGTGATGCGGGTGGAGTCGTCGTTGGTGTAGGAGACCGGCTCGCCTTCGATGGTGATGGCGTCCTTCAGAGTGGCCTGGTCGACGGTGCCGTCTTCCTTCATGGAATCGAGCAGCACCGGGTTGGCGCCGCCCTTGAACCACAGGTTCTGGGCGTCGGCGGTGTACAGGTACTCCTCCCACAGGCGGGCGGCGGCCGGGTGCGGCGCGTCCTTGTTGATGGCCTGGTTGTAGTAGCTGACGACCTGGGCCTTCGGGAAGGTCTTGTACTTCCAGTTCACGCCCTTGTCCTTGAGCTCCTTCTTGTAGGAGGCCTGGTTGTAGGTCCAGTCGAAGACCACGCCGGTCTGGCCGGAGTCGATGGTGCCGTTGGTCACGTCGACGGTGGTCAGGTTGCCGGCTTCCTTGAGCTTCTTGAAGTAGTCAAGGCCGGGCTGCAGGTTGTTGATGTCGCCACCGGCGAGCTGGTTGGCCATCAGGTAGCCGTTGAAGGCGGCGCCAGCCTCGGCGGGCTTGCCGTTGAGGGCCACGGTGCCGGCGAACTTCGGGTCGAGCAGGTCGTCCAGGGAGCTGATGTCGCCGTACTTGTCGGCGTTCCAGCCCACGGACATGATGCCGGTGTAGTCGGCGTAGTAGGCGCCGTCGGCGTCCTTGGCGGTGTCCGGGATCTTGTCCCAGGCCTGCACCTTGTACGGGGCGAAGTAGTCGGTGGAGGTGGCGGCGATGGCCTGGCCGACATCGAAGACGTCGGGGGCGGCGTCGGTGCCCTTGTTGGTCTTGGCGGCGTCGAGCTCTTCCTTGGATGAGGCGTTCGGGTTGAGCTCGGTGACCTTGATCTCCGGGTACTTCTTCTTGAAGCTCTCGATGACCTCGCCGTAGTTGGACCAGTCGTGCGGAAGGGCGATGACGTTCAGCGCGCCCTCTTCCTTGGCGGCCTTCTCGAGGTCTTCCATGGTGCCGAAGTCGGCGAGGGAGGTGGCTTTGGCGGACTTTTCGTTCACGGTGACGGCCTTGCCGGTGCTTTCGCCGGTGCCATCGGAGGAGGCGTTGCTCGAGCCGCAGGCGGCCATCGAGAACGCGAGCACGGCGGCGAGGGAGCCGGCCGCGATCTTACGCAGGTTGTTCATAATGTTCCTTTTCTCAACATCATCCAGACGACAGTCTGGGGAGTCGGGCTTGGTATGCGCGGCATTCGCGCGGCCCGTGAATCCAAGAAAAGAAACTATGCGCCTAATCTGTCCTGACACTGGCGCGCAAGTGAATTGCGTTCGCCATTTGCTGTACGCCTGTTGAACTTAGGAAAACTTGGCATGAATTACTGACAGGTATGGGCGATGTGTCAATAGCGGAACCGGCCTGCGGCCGATTCCGCACCACACTTACCTCAGCACGCCCTCAATCAATCGCGTGATGAGTTCGGTGTAGCTCACTCCGGTGGCATCCCAAGCCTTGGGATACATGGAAATCGGCGTGAAGCCGGGCATGGTGTTGATTTCGTTGACCATCACCGTGCCATCAGGCGTCACGAAGGTGTCCACACGGCTCAAGCCGGCACCATCCACGGCCTTGAACGCGCGACGGGCCACGTCACGCACGTCCTCAAGCACGCTGACCGGCAGATTGGCAGGCACTTCCACGTGGCTGGCGGAGGCATCCATGTACTTGGAGTCGAAATCGTAGAACTGGTCGTCGTTCTGATGATCGAGCACGATTTCGCCGGGCCAGCTGGCCTCGGGCTCGTCACCGGCCTTCGGGCACAGCACGGCACATTCGATTTCGCGACCATCAATCCCCTGTTCGACGAGCACCTTCCAGTCGTGCTCGCCGGCGGTGGCGATGGCGGCGGCCAGACGATCCTGCTGGGTCTCGCGGTCATCGGCTTTCTCGACTTTGGTCACACCGAAGCTGGAGCCTGCGCGCGAAGGCTTGACAAACAGCGGATAAGTAAGACCGGCGTCCTCGATCTCGGCAAGCACATCGGCGGCGGTGAAGTTGCGCGCATCGACCGTCACACCGGGCGCGGTGGGAATGCCGGCGGCATCCAGTACCACCTTGGTGTAATGCTTATCCATGCAGGCGGCGGAAGCAAACACTCCGCACCCCACGTACGGCACACCCATCATTTCCAGCAGGCCTTGAACCGTACCATCCTCGCCATAGGGGCCGTGCAGCACCGGCAGTACCGCGTCCACATGGCCAAGGGAGGTCAGCACATGGTGCATTTCCGGGTCGGACATGCTGACGAAGCTGGTGCCGAAGCCGGAATCGGCGGAATTGATGTGGCTGGGCTCGCCGATGAAGAAACCGTCCTGTCCGCGAGAGGGGTCAAGCATCACCGGGCGCGATTCCGGGGTGATCTTTACGGTCGGCAGCTCGCCGCCGTCCAAGTTCCAGCCACGCGGATCTTCGCCATTGATGATCCACTTGCCGTCCTTGGTGATGCCGACCGGAATCGGCTCGAACCGTTCAGTGTCCATGGCCCCCAGCACACCGGCAGTGGAGATGCAGGAAATCGAATGCTCGTCTGCACGCCCACCATAGAGCACCACAACACGCTTCTTGGCCATAACCATCCTTTTGTTGAAACTACAACCGTTTTCAAGCCTATGCTTTGCACCGCCAACCGGACCGAACCGCGCTCGGAACGCCGCGCACAAGAGACGCACACCAGTCTACTCGTGCACGTCAACGACGTATACGCCACGCGACTTTGCACGTACAACGTATACGCCACGTATACGTCGCTTCTCTCGTTATTCGCCGGTAACCTCGTGACCGAGCAGTCCGGCAAGCATCTCCGAGCAGGAAATGCCTTCGTTCAGCACGCGGCTCATCTGATACGCCAACGGGGTCGGCACATCAAGCTGATCGCCAAGAGCCACCACCGCATCCGTGGTGGGCACGCCTTCGGCCACACCGTTGCTGACCTTGGTGGCCTCTTCGACCGTCAATCCCTTGCCGAGATTCGCGCCGAACATATAGTTACGAGACAGCGAAGAGCCACAGGTGGCGATGAGATCGCCCACACCGGCCAAGCCGAAGAAGGTCTTGGGATCGGCGCCAGCGGCTACGCCCAGCGCGGTCAGTTCGGCCAGTCCACGAGTTTCGATCATGGCTGCGGTGTTCTCACCGTAGCCGGCACCACGGGCCATGCCCACGGCCAGCGCGGTCACGTTCTTCAGGCTGCCGCACATTTCCAGGCCGATGACGTCGGTGGTCACGAACGGCTTGAAATAGGAGGTGGTGCATGCCTCGGCCACCTTCGTGGCATTATCGAGGTTCGTGCAAGCCACCACGGTGGCGGCGGGATGACGATCGGCGATTTCCTTGGACAGGTTCGGTCCGGAAATGGCAGCGAACCGGTCGGCCGGCAAGTCAAGGGATTCGCGGACGACTTCGTCCATACGCTTGTTGGTGCCACGCTCGATGCCCTTCATCAGGCTGACGACGATGGCGTGATCGGGAATCAGTCCCTTGAATTCGACGAGTGCCACTCGCGCGAACTGCGCGGCGATGGCCACGACTACGATGTCCGCGTTCTTGACGGCTTCGGCGCGATCCCCAGTGGCGGTCATGTTGTCCGGCAACTTTTCGACGGACGGCAGGCGCACGGCGTTGTGGTGGTGATCGCGAATGCCCTCGACAATCTGCTGCTCCTTGGCCCACATGGTCACCGTGTTGCCTGCGTCCGCCAGCACTTGGCCGAAAGCAGTACCCCATGCTCCTGCACCGAGAACCGTTATATTTTTACCCATATCAAATTCCTACCTTCGCTTGTCGCGCAACTTCATCGGCACAATCTTGTGCCATGCTACTCGCCTAGGCTCCCCGTACGGGAACCGGTGCGGCTACTTCTCAGCCGGGAACGGGCCGCCGGCTTCAGGCCAAGGCTTACGACTCATACTGCGGTAGTCCCAGTAGCCTTCAGCGGGGAACTGCTCGCCACGAATTTCCTCCAGTACTGTGTTCATGCGTTTGAGCACGCGCCACATCAGCTCGTTCACGGCCTCGGCAGGCGGCTCTTCACCCCATGAGTCCATGTCGGCAAGCAGATCGGAGTAATCGAGCGCATGGTCATAGCACATCACCACGTTTTTGCGCGGCCATGGCCACCAGTGGTTGATGGAGGCGGCACCCCACGTCACCGCCGGGTACAGCGGCACCTGATGCCCCAGTCTGCGCGAGGATTCAAGGGCGATATATCCCACGCCCTCCTTAATGCTCATCACCCACTTTTTCGGGTCGCGGGTCACGGTGCCTTCCGGCCAGACCGTCAGCGGGCGGCCGGACGTCAGAATATCAATCGAGGTCTCTTCGATCTGCTTGGCCTTGCCCGAATGACGCTGCACCGGCTGCATGCCGACCAACTGGAACCACTTGCCGATCAATGGCCACTTCGCCATCTCGGCCTTGGCCATGTAACGGGGGCGGCGGCCCATGTGGAACAGGCTCATCATTGGCACGAACACATCAAACATGGTGACATGACTGGCGGCGGTGATGAACGGTCCGGTTTCCGGCACCTGTTCCAAGCCCCAGGCCTTGGTCTTGCAGCTGGCGCGGAACACAATGGACACCCCTCCCAGCAGTCGTTTGGTGGCCTTGGGATTCTGGGCGTTGATTTCCGGCTGATTGGGCGTGCGGGGGCCGGTCGGGTAATACTGTGTCGAGTCCACAAGCGTGTGGCGGGCGGCCAGACGCTTGACCTGCTCATCACTCAGCGGGCTTACGGCCGAACGCGGCGACGGTTTTCCTTTGGATGCCATGGTCTCTATTGTGGCACGGACCACCGCCCAACGATTCCAGCGCAACATTCCCGGGAATGCGTCGCACAATACGCGGCGGCCCGTCTGCACACACCATGCGCGCAGACGGGCCGCCGGGAAAACGTTCGAATCACTCCACCGCGATGGCGTCAATCTCCACGAGCGCGCCCTTGGGAATCATGTTGTTGCCAAAGGCCACGCGGGCGGGCTTGACGGAGCCGATGAACACCTCAGCGTAACGTGCGTCCACTTCCTTGAAGTCCTCGACGTTCTTCAGGTAGATGGTGGCGCGGCACACATGCTCAATGCCGGTACCGGCAGTGTCGAGAATGTGCTTAATATTCTTCAGCGCCTGTGCAGCCTGCTCTCCAGCGGTCTCGCCCGCCAGTTCGCCGGTGGCCGGATCAATGCCCAGCTGGCCGGATACGAACACGAAGCCATTGGCCTTCACCGCCTGGCTGTATGCGCCCAGCGCGGCCGGCGCCTCGGAAGTGGCTACGGCTTCCATCTTTTCGCTCATATTGTGCTCCTTCTCATCTTGGGGGCGCCCACCTGCTGCGGCCGGCGCCGGTACACATCACCACCGGCTACGACCAATCGCACGATCAGCAACGATTGGCAATGCCGATTACGTAGCAGTCTACTGAGCAAAGTCGCGTTTAGCGCGCATGATGCCCGGCATACGGCCATCAACAGACTATTCCTTGCTATTCCAGACGATTCCAGACGATTCCAGACGATTCGGCTACCGTTCTCGCCAAACCGGACGGTTTTTCCACGACCCAAGCGAGCCGGCATCACCGGCCTTGCCATTGCCGACACCAGCACCAGCCTTGCACGCGCCGAATATGCAAAAGGCTTCCGGCGGTTAGCCGAAAGCCATGCTGGTGGGCTTGATGGGGATCGAACCCACGACCTTCTGTTCCGGAGACAGACGCTCTATCCACTGAGCTACAAACCCGAGCAACTTCTTTACTGTACACCACATCACGTTGCATGCGGCACATACGTCGCCAAAATAACGAGAAAATCGCCATTATCGGCTCTACAATGGGGTTATGTCGGAACCTACAGATGACTTCGAATACGAACGCCGCTTCTTCTGCCGCGAACTGCCGGCGGAATACGACGACGGCGACGCCCCGACCCTCATCATTCAGAGCTACTACGTGCATGCCGACAATTACGCCTTGCGCGTGCGGCTGGTCTCGCGCAAGGTTCACGTCGACATGACGCCCGACGTAAATCCGGTGGCCGTGCTGGACGAATACCGCGACCGGTTCTCGGAAGCATATGTCACCGTCAAAGGTCCGTCCGTGGGCGGCACGCGCTACGAAGTCGAGCGCGAAATCGATACGCGTATCGCGGCCGAACTCATCAAGCGCGGCGGCTCGGTAATCATCAAGAACCGGTATTCCGCGTGGATTGAGGAAGACGGCTGGAGCGTGGATGTGTTCGGCGGGCCGAATGCGCCGCTCATCGTAGCCGAGGCCGAACGATCCGGGCCGGTTACCAATCTGACGATTCCGAAATTCTGCATCACCGAAATCACCGATCAGGCGCGATTCAATAACGATGGTCTCGCCAACCGTCCGTTCTGTAAGTGGGCGGATGATTTCGAGGAGGAGCTGGCGCTGGAGGGGCCAAGGTTCCAGCAGTATTTCGGGAAGAATCGGATGGTTTAGGGGGGGGGAGCAATCGAGTACGCTCGTGAGCTCCCCTCAGTCATCTACGACGACAGCCCCTCTCAAAGAGGGGAGCCAAAACCACTTAGTACATGAGGGTGGCTAGGCGACGACGGGCGCGGGTCAGACGCGGGTCGGTGGGTTCGGGGATGGCGAAGTATTCGAGCAGACGCTTGCGAACCTGCTCGATATCGGCCTTGTGCCCGGCGGCCAAAAAGTCCAGCAAACGGTCGAAAGCGTCTTGAATCTGGCCACCAATCATGTCGATATCAGCCACGGCCAACTGCGCTTCCACATCGTCCGGCGCTGCGGCGGCAGCGGCACGTACGTCACGTACATCAGCGGCCCCGGAGCGGGCCAGCAACAGCGCCTTCGCACGTTCGCGGGCGGCCAGTGCATCGGACGGGTCGGATCCGAGCACGCGCTCGTATTCGGCGGCGGCACCGGCGTAATCGCCCTCCTCGGCCAAACGATGGGCTTCGGCATGCTCCGGCGGCACCTGCTCAGCACCCGCGACGGCACCGGTGGCACCAGCGCTCTTGGCGGCATCGGAATCAGGATCACCCGAGTACGGCGCGGTACCGTTCACACCAGACTGCGCGGCGGCCTCAATAATCTTCGGAATCACCTCGTCAGTAAGTTGCTTGAGCTCGTCGTCACCCGGAAGGCCCTGCAACAGCGGCATCGGACGGCCGGCAATCAACGCGAACAGTGCGGGCACGCCCTGCACCTGCAGCGCTTGGGCAATCGAGGGATTGGACGAGATATCGATACGGGAGAGCTGAATCTGGCCGTTCAGGGCGTTCACCGCGTCGCCCAGTGCACGGGCCATCGGGAACAGGCGGTCATCGGTCGGCACCCACAGAAGCAGCAGGATCGGGAAGGTCGCAGAAGTCTGCACCATTGCCTGGAAGGTGTTTTCGGTGGTGTCGATCACGTACCCACCAGCGGCAGGCGCGCCGCCCGCTTGTCCGGGCTCGGCCTTGACCTGATGCTTCAGCGCCTCCAAATCGACGGCGCCCGCCAATGAGACTCCCGGATTGAACTGCTGCTCTGCCATAATGCCTCCCGATTCCACGCGATTCGCGTACAACAACAATCACATTTGCTGACATTGATTGTAATGCCGATTCCCACCACGTAGGGATTCTTCCACTACGCGGTGGAATTCCCACCACGTAGCAAAACGCCCACCACGATGTGACCCCAAACGGCACCATTATGCGAAAGGTAAAGTTTTATCGACATCGTGGTGGACGAATCACATCGTGGTGGGGGCGTTAACCGCGCGGTGGGTGGCGGCAACAATTACAGCGCTTCGACCTTTACCGGCTGACGGTCGGCGCCCACTGCGGTGATTTGCTCACCGGAACTTGCCAACGGAATGTACAAGGCCACCACGTTCACATACGTGACCTTCATGGTGCTGGTGTACTTGTCGCTATTGAACAGCGCCTTCTCGTCGTCGGAAGCCGGCTGCGATTCGCGGCCATCCCCTGCCTTGCGAGTCCATTCGCCGTTAATACGGCCAACCACCAGATCACCGGCACCGTCTGCAGCACGCATCACCCACATCTGTTCAGGCACAGCGGTGAATTTTTGCTCCTGCGTACCGTTGTTGCGTTGCATACCTTCCTGCACCTTGGCCGTGGTACTGGCCAGTTCCTGGCGCAGCAAATCGTCTGCGAACTTGGAAGCGTATTGGCTCTTGGAGCCGTTCTGCAGCACATCGGCGTATTGGGCCAAGGCATCGGCGGGAGCGGCCACCAGCTTCTCATCCTTTGCGGTGCCCATCTGCGAGCCAATAGTCGGAATCTCGAACTTCGGCAGCTTGGCGCCCTCAAACAGTCGAGCCATAGCCATCAGCTTGTAATTCTGCTGGGCGGATTCCTGATCGAAGACCAGCAAACGCTTGGACTGCTGATCTTCGGTGGTGGTCGTGATGGTGAACACCGAGCGAGGCCATCCGTCGTCCGTAGGAATCACCGTCTGGGCGATGTCCTTGGGAATGGTCGCATATTCGGACATACCGCCGCCACGCTGATTGATCGTGGTCTGGCTGATGCGAATGTCCAGCTGGGGCCCGCCCATAACGGTCGCATACCCATCGGGATTCTTGGCCTGATCGGCTTCATCGATCGTCTTGAGAATCTTCAGACGAATCTTCTTCTCCTGCGCCTCGGTCAAATCCGGCGCAACCTTGGTGGAGGTATCAGCAGCCGGCGTCGGCAGTTGGCCTTCACAGGCGGTCAACGGCACGACCAACGCCATGCAGGCGAGGGCGGACACACACAGTTTGTTCCATCGCTTGTTCATCAGCTTTCCTCCTGTCCGTCATCGGCCGAGTCGTCTCCGGTATTGACCTCTTGGGCCAAGCGGGAGAAGTAGGCCTGCAGTTCGTCAGGGGTGATTACCGAAGTCGATTCGTTATCGCCGGCGCTGAGGCCGGGCTCAGCGCCGCTTTCGGCACCGGTCTGCTGGTCGGCGACCAGGTTACGCGAACTTGGGTCGATGATAACCGGTGTTTCGGTGGCTTCAGATTGCGAGGATTGCGAGGACGCACGGCCCGAACGCCGATGTGTGGCGTGACGGCGACGATTACGTCGACTTGCACCATCCGGCTTCCCGGACACTGCGATGCTGGCGGGTGCCTCTTCCTCGATTACGGCGCTTGCCATGCCTTCCACCATGCGCTTGCGGCGCTTATGCGGCGGCATGGCGAACACGGAGGCGCACAGTACGGCCAGCACGGCCAGCAATCCGCCGGACAGATAGAACGGCATCGCAAAGTCCGGCACTTCGGAGCGCACCCAGTGCAGCTGCACCTTGGCGTTGGTGACATTTTCGCCCAAATCCACAATGGCTACCGTCGAGGCGCCGGTCTTCTTGCTCTTCAGCGAAACGGACCCAGTGCCGCATTTCACGGCAGTCCACATATCGGAATCCTTGAACGACACCGCGTCATCGGCACTGGTAGGCGCTCCCTGACTCGTGCTGCTTCCCTTCTGGGTGCTCAGCTCGCTCCATGATGCCAATCCGGTGATGCGGGTATAGGACTTCTCGGACGCGACCCATCCGGCAACATCCTTGGACGAACCCAACGCCACGCACGCCTCGTCCTGAGAGGATCCCGAGTCCACGGTTATCGTGGCATTCTGATCCAACAAGGTCAGCACATTCGGATCAGTGACGACATACCGGGAGCCGCTCATGGTTGCGGAAGCGGTGATTTCAGTGGAGGGCTTCCACATCGTGGCATTCATGTACCCCAACACCACAGCCGCCACGGCCAATAGTCCGAAGATAGGCGTCACCACTCCACGCATGATTTTGGCATGACGGGATGGACGCTTGGCGCCCTTATCCGGTCTTGTAGTCTGTTCTTCAGCACTCATAACTCAACCATTCTACAATCTTCACCTGTTTATTACCTAGGAGCGCAGAAAATCAAGGTTTACCAGTAGGGTGATGTGTCATGCGTAAGTCTGTTAAGTCTATGTTATCTCCCCTCGGCAAGGCCGTTGCCCTTGCCTGCTCGCTGGCGATGTGCGTGTCGCTGGCTGCCTGCTCCAGTTCGAGCTCGGACTCGAAATCCTCTTCTTCCGATTCCTCTTCATCTTCCGACTCTTCTGACAAGAAGGGCCAAATTGCCGGCGTGACCGCCAAGGGCAAGCTCGGCGAGAAGCCGACCATCTCCTTTAATACGCCGATGACCGTGTCCGACGGCTCTTATGTGGTGCTGCAGAAGGGCGATGGCGACGTGATCGAGGAGGGCGACCGCGTCTGCGCCCAAGGCATCGCGCTCAACGTTAAAGACGGCACCGAGCTCATGGACACCTGGACCAAGAACACGCCGGATTGCTCGCTGAAGGTGGATTCCAAGACCCTCTCCTCGACCTACTACAACCAGATCAAGGGTGCCAAGATCAACACCACGATTGGCTTTGGCGTCAACGCTCAGGATTCGTCCGGGTACTCTTACATTCTGGCGATGACGTTTGTGTCCAAGTCCAAGGACTTGGAGAAGGCCACTGGCGAGGAAGTCAAGGATGTGCCGGCCAATCTGCCGAAGGTGACGCGAGCCAAAAACGGCGAGCCGTCCATCGACATGAACGGTCAGGGTTCGGTTGATTCGCTGATCTCGCAGACGCTGATCAAGGGTAACGGCGCCAAGCTGACCGACAAGAACACCGTGGTGGTCAAGTACACCGGTTGGCTTACGAATGGCAAGCAGTTCGATTCGTCCTGGGATCGCGATTCCACAATCGACGCCGATCTGTTCAGCGATTCCAGCGGCCAGCATCAGGTTATCGAGGGCTGGCAGAAGGGTCTGGTCGGCCAGACCGTCGGCTCTCAGGTTCTGCTGGTGATTCCGCCGGATCAGGCCTATGGAGATAAGGAGCAAGGTCCGATTCCCGCCAACTCCACGTTGGTCTTCGTAATCGATATTCTCGCCGCGTACTAAAAGATATAGCAGGGGCTCCCTCTGATGAGGGAGCCCCTGCTATATCTAGAACAGCCTGAGACTGTCGTCCTCGGCGCCTTTCATATCGTCGTAATCGAGGATGAGGCAGGTGAAGCCGCGGTCTTTGGCCAAGACCTGGGCTTGCGGCGTGATGGTTTGTGCGGCGAAGATGCCGTGCACCGGGGCCAGCAGCGGATCTCGATTGAGCAGTTCGCAGTAGCGAGTCAGCTGCTCGACGCCATCAATGCCGCCGTGACGTTTGATTTCCACAGCCACATGCTCGCCCTCGGCATTCACGGCCATAATATCCACTGGGCCAATGGCGGTCGGGTATTCGCGACGCACCAGCTTGGCTCCCTTGCCGATACGCTCGATTTGCTCGGCCAGATAGCGCTGCAGATGGTCTTCCACGCCATCCTTGATGAGACCCGGATCTTCGCCCAGATCATAGGTTTGGTCGGAATAGATATGCTGCAGCGTCACTTCAAGAATGTCCGAACCCTTGTCGGCGCTGACACGTAGCACCTTTTCCGGCTCACCAGCGGCGACACTTTCCGGGGAATGCGTCGCAGAATCACCATCCACAGCCCCACCAGCGACACTTTCCCGGGAATGTTGCGCGGATTTGGCGGCTGGGTCGATCTCACGAATCGTGCAGGGCGCGGTCATCCAGTTCAGCGGCTTGTAGGAGCCCAATTCGGAGAAAATCAACAGGCTGGAATCGGCCTTGATCAGCAACACGCGCTTGGCCAGGGGCAGTGAGGCGTTGAGGCGGCCCGAATACTCGGCCGAACAGTCGGCAACAATAACTCGCATAGGCCACCACTGTAGCGCAACACATGGCATACATAGCAAAAGGGGCTCTCTGGAAAACCAGAGAGCCCCTTAAGGAGTTGGTTCAGGTCACTCGGCGGTGCCGGAGTACTGGACGTCGTGGCCGCGCTCGACCGCCACGGTGAGTTTGTTCGAGTCGAAGGAAATGAATCCGTCGGTCACCTCGAACATGTGGCGATCGCCATCGGGCTCAACCACGGTGAGCGTACCCTGCTTGATCACCGTGAGCACAGGCTCATGGTCGGGCAGGATGCCCATGCCGCCCTCAGAGGCGGGAATGGTCACGCTCGTCGCCTCGCCGTGCCACACAGGGTGGTCAGCGGCGACGATGTTGACCTTCATCGTGGTTTTTTCCGCAGCCATCACGCACCCAGTTCCTTCTGCATGTTGTGCCACTTCTCTTCGAGGTCGTCGATGCCGCCGATGCCGGAGAACGCCTGCTCCGGGACGTCGTCGTACACGCCGTCGCAGATGCGGGTGAAGGCTTCGATGGTCTCGTCGGCCGGCACGTAGGAGCCGGGGCGACCGGTGAACTTCTCAGCCACATAGAAGTTCTGGCCGAGGAACTGCTCGATCTTACGAGCACGGTTCACGGTGGTCTTGTCCTCTTCGCCGAGCTCGTCGATACCGATCAGGGCGATGATGTCCTGCAGCTCCTTGTTACGCTGCAGAATCGCCTTGACGCGGTTGGCGCAGTCGTAGTGAGCCTGGCCCACGTAACGCGGATCGAGGATTCGCGAGGTGGAGCTCAGCGGGTCCACAGCCGGGTAGATACCCTTGGAGGCAATGTCACGAGAAAGCTCGGTGGTTGCATCCAAGTGGGCGAAGGTCGTGGCCGGGGCCGGGTCGGTGTAATCATCGGCCGGCACGTAAATGGCCTGCAACGAGGTGATCGAGTGACCACGGGTCGAGGTGATGCGCTCCTGGAGGGAACCCATCTCATCGGCCAGGTTCGGCTGGTAACCCACGGCGGAAGGCATACGACCCAGCAGGGTGGACACCTCGGAACCGGCCTGGGTGAAGCGGAAGATGTTGTCGATGAACAGCAGCACGTCCTGGTTCTGCACGTCACGGAAGTACTCTGCCATGGTCAGTGCGGTCAGCGGGACACGCAGACGGGTACCCGGCTGCTCATCCATCTGGCCGAAGACCAGTGCGGTCTTCTCAAGCACGCCGGCCTCGGCCATTTCGCCGATCAGATCGTTACCCTCACGGGTACGCTCGCCGACGCCAGCGAACACGGACACACCACCGTGGTTCTGGGCCACGCGCTGAATCATTTCCTGAATCAGCACGGTCTTGCCCACACCTGCACCACCGAACAGACCGATCTTGCCGCCCTGCACGTACGGGGTCAGCAGATCGATGACCTTGATGCCCGTTTCGAACATCTGGGTCTTGGACTCCAGCTGATCGAAGGCCGGCGGGTTGCGGTGGATAGGCCAACGCTCGGAGACGGTGATGGTCTCATCCGGCTTCTTGTTGAGGATGTTACCGGACACGTCGAAGACGTGGCCCTTGGTCACGTCGCCGACCGGCACGGAGATCGGGGCGCCGGTGTCGGAGACGGAGGCACCACGAACCAGGCCGTCGGTGGGCTTCAGAGCGACGCAACGGACCGTGGAATCACCGAGGTGCTGTTCGACCTCGAGGGTGATCTCGGTCTCCTTCGCCTCGCCTTCTTCCTTGGCGCTGGTGTTGACGATCGTTACTTTCAGGGCGTTGTAGATGTCGGGCAGATGACCCACCGGGAATTCAACGTCGATAACCGAGCCCTGGACGCGGGTGACGCGACCGTTGGTAGGCTCGGCCGCAGTGGTCTGGTTGTCAGCCATATGCGTTCCTACTCTTCCTTCTTGGTCAGCGCGTCAGCGCTGCCGATGATTTCGGTAAGTTCCTGGGTGATCGAGGCCTGGCGGGAAGCGTTGAGCTTGCGCGTAAGGTCGTCGATCAGGTTTCGTGCGTTGTCGGTTGCCGTGTGCATGGCGTTCTGGCGGCTTGCGGTTTCCGACGCGGCCGCGGTCAGCAGGCACTCGTGGATACGGGACTGAATGTACTTCGGCAGAATCGCATCCAGTACCTTTTCGAGGCTGGGCTCGAAAGTGTACAGCGGAGCGACATCCGCAGTAGCCGGTGCCTCTTCATCAGGATCGGGCACCTTGGTCTCGTTTTTCACGATTTCGACCGGCAGCATGCGCAGCACGCGCACCTTCTGCACCACCATGTTGATGAACTCGGTGTAGACGATGTAGAGTTCGGAAACTCCACCCTTCTCAGCCGGCTTCATGTAGGCGTCCATCAAGGTGTTGGAGATCGTTTCAGCAATTTCCACGCCGGGCTGGTCGGTGTCGCCTTCCCACGTCGCCGCGATGTCACGATTACGGTACTTGTAGTACGTCGAACCGCGACGCCCGTACACGAACAGCTCCGGCTGCTTGCCTGCCGCATCGAGGCGGGACAGCAGCGACTCCGTTTCACGGATAATCGAAGAGGTGTACGGGCCGGCCATACCACGATCCGAGGTGAGGGCGAGAACAGCCACGCGCGGGTTCTTCTCGTCCTTCACCGCGATCGGATGCGTGATATGGGTGTGGGCCACCAACGCTTGCACGGCATCGAAAATCGCATCGGTGTACGGCTTCGCGTTCAGGGCCACATCACGGGCCTTGGCGATATGCGAAGACGCGATCATCTCCTGAGCGTTGAAGATCTTCGCCAACGACTCGGTGGAGCGGATGCGTGATTTCAATGCGAGTTGCGAGCCCATGGCTTACTTTTCTCCCGCCACGATCTTTTCCTGATCGACCGGCGCGGCCTTGTCAACGTCCGGCTTCTTCTCGACCAGCGGCTTGCCGGCGGAAGAGACGAACGTCGAACGGAACTCGTCCACGGCCTTATCGAGGGCAGCCTCGGTGTCGGCGGTGAATTCCTCGGTCTCGCGAATGGTCTTGAGGATATCGGTGTTGTGGTCGATGTAGTCCAGCAGTCCCTGCTCGAACGGAAGGACGTCCTTCAGGTCGAGGTCGTCGAGCTTGCCGTGGGTGCCGGTCCATACGGACACGACTTCCTGTTCCGGCGAGTACGGGTGGAACTGCGGCTGCTTCAACAGCTCGGTCAGGTGGGCACCACGGGTCAACTGGGCCTTGGAAGCCGCATCCAGATCGGAGGCGAACATGGCGAAGGATTCCAGCGAACGGTACTGTGCCAGGGAGATCTTCAGCGTACCGGAGACCTTCTTCAGAGCCTTGGTCTGTGCGGCGCCACCGACTCGAGAGACGGAGATACCGACGTCCACGGCGGGGCGCTGGTTGGCGTTGAACAGATCGGACTGCAGGAAGATCTGGCCGTCAGTGATGGAGATCACGTTGGTCGGGATGTAGGCGGACACATCGTTCGCCTTGGTCTCGACGATCGGCAGACCCGTCATCGAACCGCCGCCCAGGTCATCGGAGACCTTGGCGCAACGTTCGAGCAGGCGGGAGTGCAGGTAGAACACATCACCCGGGTAGGCTTCACGCCCCGGCGGGCGGCGCAGCAGCAGGGAAATCGAACGATAGGCCTCTGCCTGCTTGGACAAGTCATCGAAGACGATGAGCACATGCTTGCCGTTGTACATCCAGTGCTGGCCGATGGCCGAGCCGGTGTACGGGGCGATGTACTTGAAGCCAGCGGAATCGGCTGCCGGGGAGGCCACGATGGTGGTGTACTCCATGGCGCCGGCGTCTTCCAGGCTCTGCTTCACCGAGGCGATGGTGGAGCCCTTCTGGCCGATGGCCACGTAGATGCAGCGGACCTGCTTCTTCGGGTCGCCGGATTCCCAGTTGGCCTTCTGGTTGATGATGGTATCGATCGCGATGGCGGTCTTACCGGTCTGGCGGTCGCCGATGATGAGCTGGCGCTGGCCGCGGCCGATCGGGGTCATCGCGTCGATGGCCTTGAGGCCGGTGGACAGCGGCTCGTCGACCGGGTGGCGGTGCATCACGTCGGGGGCCTGGGCTTCGAGGATACGACGACCCTCAATGCCCTGGATCTCGCCGAGGCCGTCGAGCGGCTTGCCCAGCGGGTCCACGACGCGGCCGAGATAGCCGTCGCCGACGGGCACGGAAAGCACTTCGCCGGTGCGTCGCACTTCCTGGCCTTCCTCAATTCCAGCGAAATCGCCGAGGATCACCACGCCGATCTCACGGGCGTCAAGGTTGAACGCCAGGCCGAGCGTGCCGTCTTCGAACGTCAGCAGCTCATTGGCCATGCAACCAGGCAATCCCGTCACGTGTGCAATGCCGTCACCGGCCGTGGCGACATAGCCCACTTCCTGGGTGGGGGTGTCGCTCGGCTTGTACGACGACACGAAGTCGTCGAGGGCCTTGCGAATCGAGGCGGGATCGATGGTCAGTTCTGCCATGATCACTCCTTCTATTGGTTATTGTTCAGTCAAGTCTTTGCTTGTGTGTGGTGTTGGACGGATTGGCTCGGCCGGTCAGGCCGGAGTCGCCTCCGTCTGCACCTTGCGATGCAAGTTCTGCAGCTGTGCGACCACGGTGTTGTCCGTGACTTCGTCGCCCACCTGGATGCGCATGCCACCCAGCACGGTCGGGTCGACCACCGAGTTGATGTGCACCTGACGGCCCACCTTGGCGGAGTAGACCTCGACCAGTCGCTTGATCTGCTCCTTCTTCAGCGGGGTGGCGGTGGTCACGGTGACCATCGACTCGCCCATGTGGCGGGAGAACTTGTTGATCAGCCACTGGATGGTCTCCAAGTAGCGGCGGCGGCGCAGGTTGCAAGTGGCGTGTTCGGCGAGCCTCATGGTGACCTTGTTCAGGGTCTTGCCAGAGAACACCTCGCGGAACAGCTTCACACGGGCCTCGCTGGTGGCCTGGTAGTCGTACAGCTTGGCGCGTACGACCGGCAGGTTCAGCAGTGCGGAATGCAGCTCGGACAGCTCGATGGATACCTGCAGCGTGGCGTCAGTGGCGTCCGCGTAGTACATCATGGCGTCCACGCCGAAGTCTTCCACTGCGTTGGCGATGTCGCGCGCACGGCTCCAACGGCGGGAGACCAAGTCAGTCATGATCTCCATGGTCATCGGATGCGCGTTGTCACCGAGCAGTTCCTTCAGGACGGCCACCTTGTCGGCAACCGGGCGGGACGGGTCGGTCAGTGCGCGCTCCAGCTGAATGCTGTCATCGAGCACCTTGGTGATCGTGAACAGTTCGTTGCCGATCCGCCACGCGTCCTCACGGGTGTCGCGCAGTTTCGGGGCCAGCGAATCACGCGACTCGCGGTCTGCAATACGTGATGCCTCTCCTCGCATGGTCACCTCCCTTTCTGGTTACGGATGGTCACGGTCACTTCTTGGCGCCCAGGTCGTCGATCATCGAATCGATCATCGAGGACTGCACGTCGTTGTCTTCCAGCTTGGCACCGAGGATCTTGCCGGCCAGGGCGGTGGCAAGTGCGCCGACCTCGCCCTTGAGCGAGACGATGGCCTGCTGGTGCTGGGATTCGATCGAGCGCTGTGCGGATGCGGTGATCTGGGCCGCATCGGACTCGGCGCGGGAACGAGCGTCGGCGATGATGTGGGACGCTTCCGCACGGGCGTCGTCGCGAATCTTGGCGGCGTCCACACGGGCGGTGCTCAGCTGGGCCTCATACTTGGCCTTGGCCTCGTCGGCGTCCTTCCTAGCCTGCTCCGCCTTGGCGATGTTGCCCTGAATCTTGGCGGCGCGCTCGTCGAAGATCGCATTGAACTTCGGCATGAAGAACTTGTAGAAGAACACCGCAACGATGACAAGAATGATCAGCGACCATACGATGTCATAAACCTCAGGAATGAACAGGTCAATCCCGCTTGCTGCTTGTGTCATCAAGCCCTCCTTTCAGTGATGGACATAATCGGTTTTCGTCTGTTGATCTGCGCAGATCAGATGATCAGGGCGGCGACGAAGCCGATCAGTGCCAGCACCTCGACCAGAGCCAGGCCGATGAACATGATGGTCTGGATCTTGCCGGACATCTCAGGCTGACGAGCGGTGGATTCCATGGCCTTGCCGAAGAGGATGCCCAGACCAATGCCAGGGCCAAGAGTACCGATACCGTAACCGATGACGGACAGGTTGCCGGCGACCTCTGCGAGGGTGATGATATCCATTGTGTTTCCTTTCTAACGTACTTGGCGACGTTATAAATCTTGGGGTTTGGTCGGTCTGCGATTTTCCCAGACCGGGGACCGGAAGCGGCGGGTTAGTCGCCCGTCACTCTTCCGGGAAGCTCAGGTTGATGTACACGGTGGAAAGAATCGCGAAGACGTAGGCTTGCAGGAAGGCGACGAACGCCTCGAAGCAGGTCATGGCGAAACCACCGGCGAACCACAGCGCACCCACCGGGATGCCCTGCAGCTTGTTGACCGCGTCAACCATCCAGAACTGTGCGAACGCCAGGCAGGTGGCGACCATAAGGTGGCCGGAAACCATGTTGGCGAACAGACGGATGGTCAGGGAGGCCGGGCGGATGATCAACAGCTCAAGCAGGTTGATCGGAGCCAGCAGGAAATAGACCGGCCACGGCACACCGGGGGTGAACAGCTCGTGGCGCAGATAGTGGCCGAGGCCCTGCGAGCGGATGGCGGCGATCCAGTACTGGATCAGTGTCCAGACAGCGAACACGAGCGGCATGACCACCGTGGCGTTGGCCGCCATGTTCATACCTGGAATGATGCCGCACAGGTTGAAAATGAAGATCGTGAAGAACAGGGTGGTGATCATCGGCACGTAGCGCTTGCCACGGGCCTCACCCATCACGTCATACACGACCTTGTCGCGCACGAAGTCGAGACCGTACTCGACTACGCCCTGCCAACGGCCGGGGATGAGCTTGGCGCGCTTTGCGGTCACGCCGAGCACCACCAACAGCACGATGGTTGCCACGATACGAATCAAAATAATGCGGTTGATGGCAAACGGAGTTCCCTGGAACAGAATCTCCGGGGGAAGGAAGTCATCAACCGAGGGCAGATGAGCGCCTGCCTCGTCAGCCAACAGCAATCCTGCGCTGAGCGAACCGACCATATCACGCCTCCTGCTTCTTCAATGTCAGGTGTCAGTTTAAACCCACCGGGCAGGCAAATGTGACGTGCTCGTTACTTTCGTCTTTTTTTGTCTCCTCGGTGTGGAGTCTGCCGGGCATGGACACGGAGTCTGCGCTGGGCATTCGGCTCCGAATGACTGAAGAGTGATTATTTGCCTGCGTCTAGACAATGTCAATATTATACCGGCGAGTCTCCTGAAATCCCTACTGCTGCAAGGTTTTCCCGGGCGTTTCGCGAACGTTGTGCACTATTGGTCGCATTACGCGGATGTGTGGCATTACGTTCATCAAGCCGTCCACATCGTGGACGAACAACCGTCCACGCTACGAACGCAACCTCCAACAGTAGCTCCCTCTGATGGGCCGAGCCGTGAAGGAGAAGCAAAGGAGCTCCCCGTCGAGGGGAGCTGTCGTCGTAGGCGACTGAGGGGAGATCGTAGGCTCAGCCCTGAATCACCCCATACCCGTCATGCACAAACGGCTTGAAATCATCCTGGCGCGGCCCGCCCGGCTCATGCCGAATCGAACGATCAGTACCGAGCTTCTTCTCAGCCCTGAGCTGCGGCACCTCGGTCAGGTCATACGGCGTGGTCTGGTACACCCAGTTGAGCCAGTTGCGCCACAGCAGATTGGCGTGGGCGCGCCAGGCGAACAACGGTTCCAGCTTCGGATCGTCATGCGGGAAGTAGTTCTTCGGGAAGGGCACGTTGGTCATGCCCTTGGCCATATCGCGCTCGTATTCTTCGGCGAGCGTGTACTTGCCGTACTCCCAATGGCCGAGCGCGAACACTTCGGAGAAGTCACGCGTGGCGATCAGGCCCGGGCCGGACTGCGGCCCCCAAGTCAAGATCTGAAGGTCATGGTTGGCACGTACCTCGTTTTCGTTCACGCCGGCGAGGCGGGAGTGCGGCTGCAGATCAATCTCGTCGAAGCCATTGGTCAGGAAGCAGTATTCATCCTGCAGGTACTGCGGGAATACGCCGAAAATCTTCTCGGGGTAATCCACCTTGTGGATGCCGTAGCGGTAGTACAGTGCGCCCATCGCACCCCAGCACAGGTATATGGTGGAGAACACATGGGTGGAGGCCCAGTCGAGAATCGTCTTGAACTCGTCCCAGTAGTCCACATCTTCGAACGGCATATGCTCTACAGGCGCGCCGGTGACCACAAAACCGTCGTAATAGTTGTCTTTGAACGCATCGAGGTTTTCGTAGAACTTGACGAGATGATCGGCGGAAACGTGCGTGGCCTCATGCGTGGAGGTCTTCATGAAGTCGATTTCGACCTGCAGCGGCGACTTGGAAATCAGACGCAGCAGCTGTGTTTCAGTCTCGATTTTCTTAGGCATCAAGTTCAGGATCACCAGTTTGAGCGGGCGGACGCGCTGACGCTCCGCCTCGGGCTTCTCCAGAGCGAAGATGCGCTCCGAATCGAGGATATCTCTGGCCGGCAGGCCACTGGGGATCTTGATAGGCATGTTCCTATTATGTCAATATTCGGGATAACGGTTCAGGGCATTCCTATAACGGCCATTTATGGCGCGTTATTACCCCGACTCCGACTCCGCCCCAAACCCCTCGCTGCGTGAGCCAATTCACGTTTTAAAACCGCGGGAAGATGACGCGACACGCCGATGTTGACTTTCTGGAATCTGCACCTATTGTAGATAGAGCTGTCTGAGAGACAAGCCGACGCGGGGTGGAGCAGCTCGGTAGCTCGCTGGGCTCATAACCCAGAGGTCCATGGTTCAAATCCATGCCCCGCTACCAATTGACCGTCGTTCCCATTATCGGAACGGCGGTTTTTTATATATTCCATGGCTTTTGCTGGCGTTAAGTTCTCATCCAGCAAAGCCATCAACGGGACGCCGAAGAAATCGGCCGCCGCGCAAGTTTCGTCAATGGTCCAATCGGCCTTGCTCTGAAGCCTCGACGCCATCGATTGCGGCGAGAGCCCCATTGCCTTAGCAAGGTCCTTCTTCATTAAACCGCTGTTGGACAAGATCATGTTCGTATTCATCGCAACAACGTCCTGCCTGCGCAATGTAGCGCTCGGCTGAATATCTAGCATTGTCATGAAATTCATTTTACTACGGTTTTAGCGTAGTACTCGGCGTGTTGGCTACGTCATATGGTTAATCTTTGGTCTAGAACTTCATCAAATCTTTAGTCTGAAAGTTTTTAAATGATTAGTCAGATAAGAAAACTCATGAGAGACAATTACGTCACACAGCGCGATCTGGCGCATGAGTTGGGCGTCTCCGAGCAGGCCATCAGCGACAAATTCCATGGCCGCTCAAATTTCACGTTGCGTGACGTGTCGCGTATAGCCGACTTCTTCGACGTTTCCACCGATTTCGTGCTTGGCCGAGAGCCATTGGAGGTGGCGTGATGGCTGGCGTGGAACGTGTGTCGGTGCATGTGAGCCGTCTGGCGCATTGCCATGATGTGTTCTTCGTCGAGTTCTCTCGTGCCGGTTCTGTGGGGAACCTCGTTGTTCCTCTGGATCGTTCCGAGGCCGAAGCGTTGCGCGACGAGCTTGGCGAAGCGCTGTCGGGCCGGATTACGGAGGCCCCGGATGTTAGTTGATGGTTTTAATGATCTCCACGGGTTCAGGGCATCCGTCCCAGACGATGGTGAATTTGATGGGGTAATGGGCTTTGCCGTCCCCGTCCTCCACGTGTCCGTCAAAGAACGCGGTGCCGCCTTGTTGACGTTCCTCTCGCAGTTTCGGCAGTTCAATGTTGAAGAAGTGGACGTCGGGCAGCCCCCATGGTTCGCTATCGGTTCTTCCGAGATAGTTGTTCCATGTGTTCGTGTAGGTTCCCTCGACCGCTTCGGCAAACACGGAGATGTTGCGCGCGGGGCCTCCGATGTTGGTAAGGACGAAGCGCGACCCGCTTTCGTCGATGTCGATTCTGAACTTGGGCGGCATGGGCGGCATGGGTGGCTTGCGAGTTGCCGGCGTTGTTGCTGGAAACATGGCGTCTATTTCGTCATTCGTGATTGGCGTCGCAGGCCCTTCCGCTGGTGTTTCCTTCCGGGACGCTTTGCTAACGAGGCCAATAAGTTTTTTGACGATGAACGCGCCCGCCCCACCGATGATTGTCAATATTGCGCAAATCGCCATGACCCAGTTCGGGTCACCCATGTCGATGTTTTGAAACCAATTCGTAATTCCATTCATGACGTTCAATCTACAACCGGAGGTGTCTCGTGCCGTATCTGAAGCCTGAGTCCACCAGCGACACGTTTGACGTGTTTTGCAGGGTGACCGATGGTGGCAATCCTTATCGTTTCCATGTCCTCGCGGACATCCGTGGGCAGTTGTTGGACGTGGATGGGTTGTCGATGGGTGAGTTGGTGACGGTCAATCGTGAGATTGCCAGGGCCATCAGGGAGGCGAAGCATGCGCGCCATCTGTAGGACCGTGCTACGTGGCCTGTGCGTCGTGGCTGTGTTGCCGTCGGTGCTGCTGGCGGTTGGTTTGTGCGCGTTCTGGCGGTGGCTGTGGGACGACGATGACGAGAGGAGTTGGTATGGGTACGGCTACTAGGGTCTGCGTGGATAATTACGAGGCCTATCCGGGTATCTTCCGTGTGTCGTTCGACTCCGGTGATGTTCGCGCGGCGGTGGTGCTGACCCGCCCGCAGTTGGAGCAGTTGCGCTCGTGCGTGACTGATTCGTTGGCTCATGACGATGCGGTGCGGCGAAGACGCGGCGGCGATCTGTGACGGCTTGCGCCGTCGATAACCGAATATGCCTTTGACCACGCCGACCGTCGGTTGCGTGCGAGGCGTGATGAAGCATCCGGCCGCGCCTTGCCCAGCGCGTTACAAACACACCACGTGTGGCGTGGTGGTTGAAGCGTCCCTAGCGGGGAGGCGTGCGGGTTGCAGCTAAACGCACGTGTCGTGTTCCCAGGGACGAAAGCGGCACCATCGGCCCCATGCGTGGGGTGGCACGTGCGTTGACCTTCGTCGCGGCCTTGCGCCGCTGACCATATGCGACGGCCTTGGCTCCATGCCGAAATGCTTCACATGTGGGAACCCTTCGGGAAGAACGGGAATCAGGAACCTTCTTGATTCTTGTTTTCCCGCCTTATGGTTCCCCGCTCTAACCTTCCACCATCCGAAATTCATTGATTCCATCGATTACAGGACTTACCCACTTAACCGCCTACGAGCTGATTGGAGAACATCATGGGTTATGCAGTTGATTACGTGCCGACAAGGGAACGAAGGAAGATTAAGAAGAAGTACCGCCGTGAGCATGTGACCAGCAAGGCGGTCAGGGCTCGGGATATGAGGAACGCGGTTCGGTGGAATCTGCCGACGCTAGAACATGATACGACCGGTACCGCTACTGTCGATCGTTCCATCGTCATCAATCTGCTTCGTTTGGACCGTATCAGCCCGACCGCCGACCCTACCGGGGACCATGCGATGCAGCAGCTGGTCAGCGAGGGCATTGTGCCCAAGCCTTTTCGCATCGCCGGTAACTACGGGTTCGACCGCGACGACCTGATCACGTCGCTCAAGGCATGGGTTGGTCTGCTGTGAACCCGCGCGTGAAACTCACCGTCAGCCAGGCCGCAAGGTATCTGCATGTGTCGCGGCGCACGATGCAGCGGATGCGGGACAAGGGCACGGGGCCGGCGTACTTCCGAAGCGGCGAGGCCCCGAACTCCCCGATCCTGTACGAGCTGGCCGACCTTGACATGTGGCTCGCCGCACGGAAGGAGCGATAGCCATGGGCAGAAGGCAGGTCATCGACCCGTGCGTGCGCGCCGAGGTCATCGCCACATACGGCAACACCTGTTGGCTGGGGTTGCCGGGATGCACCGTGGTGGGCGAGGAGGACGACCACATCGTGCCCCACTCGCACGGCGGCAAAGCGACCGTGGCCAACATCCGCCGCGCCTGCAAGCACTGCAACGCCAGCCGACAGGACCGCGTGCTGTACGGTTACGGCGCAAGGATGCACATAATCGTGTGCCCGCCGGGTTGCGACGCGACAGCGCTGGACTACATCACCGAACACAGCAGAAGCACGGACCCAGTGGTGGCCTACTCGTATCTGGCCGACGCGATGGGCGTGGCCGAGACCGAATCGCGCGCCGAGCGCGTGGCCGTGGGCATGGCATGGAGCGCCGCGTACCGCAGCTTCACCACATGCGCGGAACCGTTGGACGTGTGGTGCGTGCGCACGTTCCCGTCCAGCCGCCGGCACCCGCGGATGCTGGACGAGTGGCTGGCACTGGACTACGACATACACGTGATGGATGTGGACTACGCCGAGGCATGGGACCATGCGGTCACCGAGGACGAGCGCGTGCTGGTGCGCCGATGGTACTCGCTGCATCTCTCGCAGGCGCTGGTGGATGCAAGGCAGGCCGCCCGACGGGCCCGTCTCACGGCCTTGGGCCTTCGCTCCGACGCCGCCAGCGTCGCGGCGCGGCCTGAGTGGTGAACGCGGTTTTTTAAACTCGCCGGCCTCGACCAAGACCCCGCGCCCAGTTTTTTCTCCCCCCAACACAAGAATAAAAAAGCCGGAAAACGTTGGAATATCAACGTTTTTCCGGGTATCGCTCTTCAAAAACACAAGATACACCTTTTTTATGATTGGAGCAAACCACGTATGATGCTCGAAGGATTCGACGAGGACACCGGCCGGAACATCGGCCCGCAGGAGCAGGCCACGCGCCGCATCGTCAAGGACTTGGAGGAATCGCACCCGGAATACGACCCCATCCGCGATGGTCTTTGCCAGGCCATGCTCTCCCTTGCGGCCAACATCGACAGCCAGAACCGGGCGGGCCGTGAAATCAGCCGCAACATGGCGCAGTACATCGACGCCCTGTGGAAGATTCGCGACATGTATCCCGCCGAGGTCGTCGCGGACGACGACGTGGAGGCCGCGTGGTCGGGAGGTGTCGGCGATGCTGATTAGGGGCGGCACCCGGCGCGACGAGACGCGCAGGACGTTGGGGCCGCGATTGGCGGGCATCGCGGCGATGATGGGCACGCCGCTGATCCCGTGGCAACGCTACGTGGCGGACGTGGCCTGCGAGATCGACGAAGACACCGGCACCTTCCACTACGACACCGTCGTGATCAGCACGCCGCGCCAGTGCGGCAAGAGCGCGCTGGTGGACTCGTCGGATACGTTCAACGCATCGCTCGGCCGTCGCCGGCGCATTGCCTACGCGGCGCAGACCGGCAAGGACGCCGAGGACCATTTCAAGGAGTACGCCGAACTGATGCAGGGCACGCGCCTGATGCAGAAGGTCCGTAAGTTCCGGTTCTCCAACGGCGGCATGAGCGTGAGCTTCACGAACGGCAGCACGATAAGCCCCATGGCCATGACCAAGATAGCCGGCCACGGCAAGCAGATGGACAAGGTCACCATCGACGAGGCGTTCTCGCTGACGAAGGAGGCCGGCGACACCATCATGGACGCCATCATCCCGACCATGAACACGCGGCTTATGCGCACCGGGGTGGCCGCGCAACGGTGGATAACCTCGACCGAGGGCAACGCCGACAGCACCTATTTCAACCCGCTACTGGACGGTTTGCGCGCCGGCGACGTGCCCGAACGCACTTGCTGGTTCGATTTCGGGATACCCGAGGACGCCGACCCCGAGGACCTGGACGTGGTCATGCGCTACCATCCCGCCGCCGGCTACCTGTGGTACAAACCACAGCTCAGGGACTTCCGCGAAGGGTTCGGCGACAACGTGGCCGGTTGGGCGCGCGCGTTCGGCAACAGGCGCGACACCGGCGTTTCCGACAGGGTGATAGCGGCCGACCTGTGGGAGACCACCGCCGTCGCGCCAGTCAGGCCCGCCGAGCTCAACGGCCGGCCCATCGTGTTCGCGGCCGCCGTGGACGTGGACGCCACCAACACCAGCGTGAGCGTCGGCATCGTCAACCAGGACGGCACCGTCACCACCCAACTGCTCAAGGTGCTGGCCGGCACCGGCAACGCCCCCGACGAGATAACCCGTTTGTGCACCGACTACGCGGCACCGCTCGTGATGGACACGCGCGGCCCCAACGCCGACCTGCGCGACCGGCTCGCATCGCTCACCGACAGCTACGGCGACCCGCTCGTGAGGTTCGTGGAACTCTCCGCCGCCGACTACCTCGCGGTCGGCCAGGCCTACGTTTCCGGCTTGCAGAACCACACCGTGACCCACGCGCTCGACATGGAACTGGACATGAGCGTGGCCAAAAGCGCACGCACGTGGAGCGGCGACGCATGGCGCATCACCCGCCGTGGCTCCACCGGCCTCACGTCGCCGCTCGAAAGCTGCATGTTGGCCGCATGGGGAGCGACCCACCAGCCCGAGGAGACCACGCCGTTCATAGTCTGATGGCGCTGCTTGGCTTCGCTTGGCTTCGCCTGGCTTCGCTTGGCTTCGCTTGGCTTCACGGTGCTGGACGGCCCGCCGCCTTCGGCCCCATTCTTGTGGGCATGAACGAACGACTTGGATTCTGGCGCAGGCTCAAGCTCGCGGGCGGCATCGTCACCCGTGGCGCGGCCGCGCTCGACGACGTGCCCGACGGCATCCTGCCCCCGGCCCGCCGCGCGGAATGCGACCCGCTCACCCTGTCCACCGTGTTCCGTGGGGTCCAGGTGCTGCAGACAGCCATCACCGGCCTGCCGATCAACGAGACCCGCAACGGCATCAAGCTCGATACCGTCAGCGCTCTCGTCCAGCGCCCCGACATCAACCGTTCGCGCCGCGACTTCCTCGCCGACATGGTGGCCTCGATGGTCCTCGACGGCAACGCCTTCGTCCGCCTGGTGAGATACGGCGGCGAGATCGTGACCTGCGAGGTGCTGCCCCCGCAGCTCGTGACCGTCAGCGACGACGGCGACGACCCCGCGAGCCCGCGCCTGCGCTACGGCTATCTCGGCCGCGACTACACGCCCGACGACATCGTGCACTGCAAGTTCCTCAACGTGCCCGGACGGCTCAGGGGCCTGGGGCCCATCGGCGCGGCCCGCGAAGAGGTCGAGTCCGCGCAGATGGCCCGCGACTACAAGGCCAAGTTCTACACCGATTCCAGCAACATCAAGGGATATGTGACCACCGAGCAGAAGGTCAGCCTGCCCACGTTGAAGGCGTTGAAGGACGACTGGGGCAAGGACGGCCAGGCCGGCCAGGTGCGCTTCGTCTCCGAGGGCCTGAAATACGTGCCCTTGGACCTCAAGCCCGCCGATTTGCAGTTTCTGGAGACCCAGAAGTTCGACACGACCCAGATCGCGCGGCTGTTGGGCATTCCCGCGTCCATCATGCTCGCGGCCGTCGATGGCAGCAACCTGACCTATCAGAACATCGAACAAAGCTGGATCGAGTTCGCGGACTACACGCTGGCCGCCTACGCGGGCGAGATCGAGGAACTGTTCAACCGTCTTCTGCCGCGCGGCCGCGAGGCGCGGTTCGACTGGGATTCGAGCGGCCGCACGAACACCAGCGAACGGTACGCGGCCTACGCCAGCGCTTTGGAGCACCAGTGGATGACCGTTGACGAGGTGCGCGCCGACCGGGGACTTGCCCCGTTGGCATCCACACCGGAACCAGTGAAGGAGAACCAACAGTGAACGACAGACTGATGGAACGGCGCACGCTCGACGTGCGCGGCATCCAGGTAAGGGACGCGGAAGACGGGGACGGCAGCATCCTGACCGGCATCGCCGTGCCGTTCAACACCAGGTACGCCCTGTGGGGCGACTACGCCGAGGTGTTCGACCCGGACACCGACTTCGGCTCGCGCGACAGCGTGAAAATCAGCCGGCAGCACGGCGAGCTCATCGGCCGTGTCACCGGCATGGATGCCGAGGCGGACGGACTGCACATCACCGCGAAGCTCGCCGGCACCCAGGCCGCGCGCGAGGCCATCCAGCTCGTGCGCGAAGGCGTCTACGACGGGTTCAGCGTCGGCTTCATCCCCGTGGACAACCGCGAGGTGGCCGCCGACGACGGCATCACCGAGGTGCACCGCCGCAAGGTGGACCTATACGAGGTGGCCGTCACCGGCATACCCGCGTATCCGAGCGCGGTCATCGCCACCCAGCGCGAACAATCCCACGAAAACCTGTCCGAAACCGGAAACAACCAAACCGACAACCAGAAGGAGAACCACATGGACGAGGAACTGCGCGCCATGCTCGACGGCATCCAGGAGGAACAGCGTGGCATGAAGGCCGCGCTGGCCAAGGGCGCGGCACCCGAACGCAAGACGATGGGCGGCGAATACCGCAACGCGGGCGAATACCTGCGCGCCCTCGTGGACGGCGACGAAGCGGCCGTGAACCTGTACCGCGAAGGCCGCGACCTGATCGTGACCGGCGACACCGGCAACACGAGCACCTGGATCGCGGACGACCTGCGACTGATCGAACAGCGCCGCAAGGTCATGGGCATCCTCACCCACGACAGCCTGCCCTCCACCGGCATGAGCATGGAGTACAACGTCGTGGAGACCGACACCACCAGCGTCACGGCGCAGGCCAAGGAAGGCGACACGCTCGCGTTCGGCAAGGTCTCGTTCGGCACGAAGGTGACCACCGTGGGCACCTACGGCGGCTACACCACCCTGAGCCGCCAGACCATCGAACGCTCGACCACGCCCATGCTCAACACCGCCCTGAAGGCCCTGCGCAACGCCTACGCGAAAGCCACCGAGAACAAGGTCCGCCAGTTCCTTTACGACACCATCGCCACCCAGCGCGACTCGGCCGACGAACCGAACAAGCTCGACGCGCCCGCCGCGCTGGACGCCATGACCATCGACCAGTGGGCCGGCCTCATCATCGACGCGGCCGAACTCGCCGACGACCGCAACGTCAACCTGACCCGCCTCGGCGTCAGCAAGGACGTGATGAAGGCGCTCGTGGCCCTCAAGGACTCCGGCAGCCGCTTCTTCGACCTAAGCGGCGACGGCAGCGACACGCTGGGCGACTTCGACCTGACCGGCATCGCCGGCCGCTTCCTGCGCCTTCCCGTGCAGATGCTCCCCGCCGCGCCGGCCGGCACCGCCTGCTTCATCGACCCCGAGGCCGTGACCGTCTGGGAATCCGGCGGCCCCACCCAGCTGTCCGCCACCGACCCGACCAAGCTCACCGACAGCTACAGCGTGTACGGCTACCTCGCCGTCGCCGCCACCCTGCCCACGGGCCTGATCCCCATCAAGTTCGCGGCCTGACCATGACGGACGAGACAAGCGAACTCGTGGCCCTGCTGCGCGACGAGGTGAACATGCCCGCCGGCGACAACGAACGCCTGACCGCGAAGATACGGACCGCGACCACCTACGTGGACGCCGCCATCGCCGGCCAGACATGCCCCGCCGACGTGCGCCGCGACTGCATCGTGTCGTGCGCCGCCGACCTCTACAACTCGCGTGACGCGCGGTTCGGCGTGATGAGCGTCGCCGATTCGACGCTCGAACCGTTCCGCGTGTCCACCGACCCGCTGCGCAGCGTCTACCCCAAACTCAACGCCGTGGGCGTCATGGCCGGCAGTCTGGCGGTGGCATGATGAGCAGTCTCGTCATCCGCGAACGCGCCGCGCTCACCCGCCTGCTCGAAGACTGCCTAGGCGACCTCGTGCAGATCGTCACGGCAGACGAGCAGAAGGCCCGCCCCCTGCCGAACAAGGTGGCCGTCTTCATCGAACCGCCCGAACTCGCCTACAAGAAATGGGGCAACGAGCCCGACATCACGTGGCGGCTCGACGTCATCGCCGGCACCATGGCCACCCAGGCCCCCTCGCTCGAACTCGTCATGCGGGCCATCGACCTCATGGCCGAACACGAGCTCAACATCCAGGCGGCACGGCCCGTGACTCTTAGCCTCTCCGGCGCGGGGGACCTCGCCGCCTACCAGCTCACACTCAACCCATTGGAAATAATCTGAAAGGAACATCATGGCAAGCAAGGTGCGCACACTCGGCCCCGGCTCGTTCAACATCACCGACGAGAAGAATGGCCGCGACTTCAGCGCCGACCTGACCAAAGCGCAGCTCAACCCATCCAACTCGTCCGACGACCCCACCACCTACCTCGACGGATCGCAGGAGGCCAACACGTCCACCACCTGGACGATGGAAGGCACCATCGGCGACGACTTCAGCGCCGAGGGCCTGAGCGTGTGGTGCTTCGACCACGCCAACGAGACCCTGCCGTTCGAGTTCGTGCCCAACAAGACCGGGGCCATCAAATGGAGCGGCGACGTGACCGTGACCCCCGTGGGCGTCGGCGGCGACGTGAAATCGAAGAACACCAACGACTTCAGCTTCCCCGTCACGAACCTCAAGCACGCCGCCCACACGGCCACCCCGGGCGCATGAACACCGGCAAGGCTCTGATGGTCGTCGGCCAGAAACGCTTCGTCGCCACGATGCGCAAGGCCGGCGCGGACCTGGACGAACTCAAGGGCGTGAACCGCGAAGCGGCCGAAATCGCCCTCCCCGCCGTGCAGGCCCTCGCCCCCGTCGGCAAGACCGGCAAACTCTCGAAATCACTGCGCGCCGGCGCGACCAAAAAGGCCGGCGTGATCCGCGCGGGCCGCAAGGTCGTGCCCTACGCCGGCCCCATCAACTACGGGTGGCCCGGCCACAACATCAAACCACGCCTGTACGTGAACAACGGCGTGGCACGAAGCGAAAGCGCCTGGATGAAACCATATGAGGCGTTCGTGGAGAAAACCATGAAACAAGTCAAAGGAGCATAAGCCATGTTGAAGAAGACCGCGACCATCGGCTACCAGGACGGCCACGAGGACACCGTGACCCTCACCGCCCGCGCCCAATGCCAGGCCGAGGAACACGCCCAGACCAACGGGTGGGGGCCCGTGGAGAACTGCAAAATCCGGTTCGTCTACTACTTCGCCTACACCGCCGCACGCCAGCAGGGCAAGACCAAACTCCCCTACGAACAATGGCTCGACAGCATCATCGACGTGGTGGTCAACACGCCCGACGACACGGAGGACGCGCAGCTGGACCCTACGAACTAGCCGCGTGGCCAGACGATTCGCTCGGCCGACTCAGCTTCATCCTCGCCAGCCGCTTCGGCGGCACCCCGTGGCAATGGCGCGAGGAGGCCAGCGAACTCGACTGGGGCACCGGCATGCGCCTATTGACCGAGGAAATGGAACGAGCCGAAAAGGAGGTGGACAATGGCGGGGCATAGCGCCATCATGTCCGTGCGCATCACGGGCAACGCGAACGACGCCGTGAAGGCGTTCGAGAAGGCGACCGGCAAGGCCGCCGCGTTCGGCAGCTTCATGGGCGGCGCGGCATTGAAGGGCGTGACCGCCCTGTGGGACACGCTCAAGAACTTCAGCGGCGCGGTCGTGGAGATGAGCGACTCGACCGACAAGTTCAAGAACACCATGAGCTTCGCCGGCCTCGACACCAGCGCCGTGGAGGCCGCCACCAAGGCCACCCGCAAATACGCGGACGACACCGTGTACGACCTCACCACGATCCAGAACACCACCGCCCAGCTCGCCGCCAACGGCATCACCAACTACACCGAGCTGACCGAAGCCGCCGGCAACCTCAACGCCGTGGCCGGCGGCAACTCCGACACGTTCAAATCGGTGGCGATGATGCTCACCCAGACCGCCGGCGCGGGCAAGCTGACGACGGAAAACTGGAACCAGCTTGCCGACGCCATCCCCGGCGCTTCGGGCAAGCTCCAGGAGGCCATGCTCGCCAACGGCGCGTACACCGGCAACTTCAGGGACGCGATGGCCAGGGGCGAAATCACCGCCGACGAATTCAACCAGGCGCTGATCCAGCTCGGCATGAGCGACGTGGCCAAGGAGGCCGCCACCAGCACCAAGACCATCGAAGGCGCGATGGGCAACCTCGAAGCGTCCGTGGTCGGCGGCCTCACCGACGCCTTCGACCTCGTGAAACCCGCCGTGACCTCCGCCATGGGCGTCGCCGCCGAGAAGATCACGGCGTTCAGCGGCAAGGCCACAACCGGCCTGAAAGGCGTGATAACCCTCGTCAAGGACGGCAACTTCAGCGCGGAACTGCGCGAGGCTTTCAACATCGAGGAAGACAGCCCGATAACCGACTTCCTGCTCACTGTGCGCGACACCGCCGCCAACACGTTCGACACCGCGAAAACCGCCGTGACGGACTTCATGACCGCGTTCAACGACACGGGCCCGTTGCAGACGGCCAGCGACATCTTCGGCTACGTGTGGGAGACGTGCAAAAGCCTCGCCGGAGCCGCCGGCGACGTGCTCGCCCAGTTCGCGCCGCTCACCGACTCGTTCGGCGGCGCGGCCGGCGCGGGCACCGCATTGGGCGACGCCTTCAGCGGCGCGGCCGGCATCGTGGCCGACGTGGCCGGCAAACTCACCGCGTTCTCCGATTGGGTGAGCGCGAACGCGGAACCAATCCGCTCCGCCCTGGTCGGCATCGGCACCGGCTTCGCCGTGTTCAAAGTCGCAGGCGTCATCACCGCCGTATCCTCCGCATTGCAGGGGTTCAGCATCGCCAACACGGCCGCATCCGTGGCCCAATGGGCGCTCAACGTGGCGATGAACGCCAATCCCATCGTGCTCATCATCACTCTCATTGCCGCATTGGTGGCCGGTTTAATCTATTTCTTCACCCAGACCGAGGCCGGCCGGAATATCTGGAGCAAATTCACCAGCTTCGTCGGCTCGTGCGTGAGCAACATCATCGGATTCTTCCAATCATTGCCCGGCAGGATAGGCGCGTTCTTCTCCAGCGCCGCCCAGTTCGCGCAGAACACGTGGAACAACGTGGTCAGCTGGTTCAGCGGACTGCCCGGCCGCATCCTGTCCGCCATCGGCAACGTGGGCAGACTGCTGTACGACGCAGGCTCCAGCATCATCAGCGGCTTCCTTGACGGCCTGAAAAGCATGTGGGACTCCGTGACCGGCTGGATAGGCGGCATCGGCGACTGGATCAAGGAACACAAGGGGCCGCCCGCCTACGACGCCATCATGCTCGTCAACAACGGCCGGCTCATCATGAAGGGCTTCGCACGAGGCCTGCGCACCGGCTTCGACACCGACGTGCGCCGCACCATCGGCAACATCAACGGCCGCCTATCCAACGTCGTGTTCAACGGCGGCACCACCGCCGGCAGTCAGGCGGCCAGTACGACCACCGTTTTCAACGTCACGTTCAACGCGCCCGTGGACCGCGAGGGCGTGGCACGCGAAATCAGGAAGATTCTCCGCGACTACGACCGGAAGCGAGGCAACTAGTGGCGCAGCAGTGTTTCATGTTCCTCGACTGGGGCGACGGCTGGGTTGCCGTCAACGACCACGACAACGACGTGGCCGCGTTGGACGGCTTCAGCATCCAGTGGGGCACCGACGGCATCGACCAGCAGCCCGACCCGTCCGTGATGACGTTCCGGCTACGCGACTCGACCGGCTGGCTCACCGGCCGCGCCCTCACCCTGGCCGGCGCGCGCGTGCTCGTGCAGATCTCGGCGCAACCCACATGGGGCATGCTCCGCGACGACATGGGCGCATGGTCGGCGCAGCGCATGCGTTTGGACGCGATGCACCAGGCATACACGCCCGGAAACCCGTCCGGCAAGTCCAGCACGGCGACGACATTGTTCGACGGACTGGTGCAGAACGGCGGCGAAACCCGGCACCACGGCGACGGCTGGCTACTGGAACTCAGCGCCTCCAGCCGCATGATCCTGTGGAAAAGAATGCAGAAACAAGGGCCCATCTCGTCCGACGCACGCTACACGGGCCTGCACTGGGTCGGCACCATGGCCGAACGATTGACGGAGCTCAACCGACGTGCCGGGGAGGCGGACGCGCCGCAGGCCAACGCCAACGGTCTCCCCATCACCGCATCCGTGGCACCCTACCGGACCGACGACTACCCGTCACAGCTCGCCCTGCTCCACCGTCTCTACGCGCACTCACGAATGTGGCCGCTGTGGTATGAATACCCCGACCGCGACGCGAGCCGCATCGACTACATGCCGTTCGGCGCGCCCGCCAGCATCGGCATCGACGACACAGCCCGACTTACCGTGACCGACTGGACGGGCGAGACGCTGGACGGCCTGGACGCCGCCGACGTCATCACCGACGCCGAACAATCATTGACGATCCCGGAACCCGTCACCCAGTTCGTTATTCAGGGCAAGACAGCGAAAGCGTCCGACGGCGCGCTTGAGTTCGACCAGCACGAAACTGCTTTGACGGACATGGGCCGGCTGCCGGCGAACCTGAAGGCCACGCAATCCAGCGTCACCGTTGAGGCCGACGTGGTGACGGCCGACGAGTCGGGCGGCGTATGGGGCCGCGCGGGCGGCAGCGTGTGGGCCCCGACCGACGCGGATCGTGACGCGTTCGCCCGACTGCTCGTCACCATCGACCGGCGGTTACGGCCGGCAACGGTGGTGTTCGACGGCCGCAAGCTGGACCCGGCCACGCACGCGCGCCTGTATCTCACCGCCAGTTCCGGGCCGCTCGTCATCCAGGGCGCCACGTCGTCACGTCTCACCGGCGACGACGGCATATCCGCCACGGGCGGCGCGTGGGCGACCATCGGCGGCACGCTCACCTACCAGTGGTCGAGCGGGCGGCCGTTGCTCCGCAACGAGGTCACACTCTGGCCACTACCCGTAGCCGCCGAGACCGCGATTACCTGGGCGAGCATGGGAGCATGGCCAGCCATATGGAGGCAGTGCGCGCTCACCCTCGCCGAACTCTCTCTCGTCACCCGCTACCAGCAACCAACCACCATCACGGAGGAACCATGAAAACCACACCGATCTACGGCCTGCCCTACATCGAGGCCGACGACCTCGTGTCAAGCGCGCCAGCACAGTTCAAGACCATGGCCGAGGGCATCGAAACCGCATTGACCGAGGTTGATTCACGAAACACGCCCGCCGGCGTGAAACCCGTCATCGCTACCACGCTCGAGGCATTGGCGGCGCAAACCGGCGTGACAGGCCAGACCGGCTACGTGACCGCCGACACGACGACCGCGAACAACGGCCCGTACTACTACAACGGCACCGCGTGGCTCCCTTACGCGACCGGCGCCATGCTTGACAGTCTGCGGAACCAACTGACACAGGGTTATGAGTCCGGCACGTTCAGCGGACAGACGAACGGCGACGCCGTGGCGGAAATCTCGTGGAAGTCCCACACGACCAAACCGGCGGGCATGGTCGTCACGAGACTGCGAATCGACAACCAATCCGACGATTCCACGGTGTACATAGTGCCTTACCTGTGGTCCCTGCGACCCGGTTCGGCATGGGTGCGGTTCCGCAACAACCTCATGAACACGTGGGCCACGACGTACCCGGTGAGTTTCTGCTGGTTCGCCTGGTGGGACTAGGCGAACGTCACGCCGGCCGGTATCGGCAGCGTTCGCGGCGTGTGCAGGCACCTGTCGTTGACCGCCATGCCGCCGATTACCGAAACGCTGCCGTCGGTGTTCCACTTCGCCTGTTTCGCGAAGTTGCTGCCGGGAATGGACCAGAGACAGCCGAGACTCACGGCCCTGGATGGCTTCGGCCCTGATGCGTAGTGGAAGACCGGGAAACCGGCCGACAGCGACACGGTGCTTTTGAAGCCGCTCAGATGCACGTGCAGCAGGCGGTTGGCCCTGTCCACGACGATTTCCATTCCGCCGCCGTAGGAGTCCGGCTGGAAACTGCCGGTGTTCTGCCAGGTGAATTTCGCGGACTCATAACCCTGTGAACCACACCCCCGATGAAAGGAGATCATGACCGAGAACGTAATCATCGCAATAGTCGGCGCTGTCGGCGTCGTCGCCGGCGCGTTCGCGCAGCAGCTCGTGACGGCGGCACGCGACCGTATGGAAGCGTACCGGCTCGCGCAGCAGATGCAGGCCGACAACGCGCTGCTGTGGCAATGGAACCGACAGCTGGTTGACCACATCTACAAGGGATTGGGGCCACCGCCGCCCGAACCCCCTGAAAACCTTTTCGACCACGACGACTGACGGAAGGAGAGAAACATGGTCGGATACGCGAAGGCCGTGTGGCGCGGCAGCCCGAACCACTATCAAGGCCGCAACGGCTACAAGGTGACGCACATCACGCTGCACATCATGGTCGGCTCGCTCCAGGGCACGGATACCGTGTTCCAGCGATCCAGCTACCGGGCGTCCAGCACCTACGGCGTCGGCACAGACGGCACCGTCTACCAGTGGGTTGACGAGATCAATGGTGCCTGGTGCGACGCGAACATGGCCAGCGACTGCTCAGGCATCAGCATCGAGCACGCCGGCGGTATCGCCGGCATCGCGCCGACCGACGCCGAATATGAGGCGTCCGCGCAGCTCTGCGCGGATATCGCCCGCCGTTACGGGTGGACGAAGCTGTGGCACGACGAGACCGGCAACCGCACCGGCAATATCGTGCTGCACCGCGAGGTGCCCGGCACGGATCACGCCGGCTGCCCCGATAGGGCCGTGAACGGCCTGGACGTGGCCCGCGTCATCAACAGGGCGAATCAGATTCTGAACAACCAAGGAGGAACAGACATGAGTTGCGCGCTTATGATCCGCGACGACGACACCGGCGTGGTCTATTACTGGAGCCCGGAGACAGGCCGCATCGGTTTGGGGCATCCCGACCAGATGAAGGTGCTGGAGGACGCTGGCGTGAAGCTGATCCATTCCAGCAAGAAGGCCCCGTGGGCCGCCCGCGCCGATCAGATCAGCGGTTACGTGCAGGCTAAGACCACCGCGTATGAGAAGGCCCAGACGGCCGCGCTGGAAGCTCTGGCGAAATCGGTGGGCGCGAACCCATCCGACATCACCAAGACCGTGAGCGAGGCCGTCAACGCGGCGCTGAAGAACCTCACGGTGACGCTCACGAACAAGGAGGCATGATGGATTACGGAGAGGAACAGGTGGAAGGCGGCGACCCGCGTACGCCAGGCGTCAGCGGTGCGACCATCGCCCGCGCGGCCGTGCTGCTGCTCGGCTTGATTAACGCCTGCCTGGTCATGTTCGGCGTCGATACCATCCCCATCGCCGACGAGACGGTTAACCAGCTCGTCGCGCTCGTGTGGAACGTGGGCGCCGCGCTGTGGGCGTGGTGGAAGGACAACCCCATCACACCCAAGTCGCGCGCGCAGCACGCGGCCTAGCCGGCCAACGTCACCGCGTCCAGACCGACGCGCAGACGGCTGTCCGGCATCGCCACGTAGATTTGCGTGGTCTCCACGCTGCTATGTCCCAGCAGTTTCGAGACCAGCAGCAGATCGTGCGTGGTCTCGTACATGCGCGTGGCGTACCGGTGGCGCAGCGAGTGCGGCCCCCAACCGTCCGGCAGCAGCCGTGTGAGGTGGCGGGACACATACGATTTTTCGACGTGTCCCCGCCACCGGCCGGGGAACAGCCAACCGGGCGCGGCCGTTATCCGCTTCGCCAGGTCTTCGCTTATGGGCACTATGCGCTGTTTGTCGCCCTTGCCCCGCACTATCAGCGACGGGCCGGCGTCGCCTTCCAGCACGTCGCGCGAGTGGACGGCCGCGATTTCGGACAGTCTCAACCCGGCTTCGGCACCGAGGCGCAGCATGAGCCGTTCCACATCGTTCGCAGCGCACATGGCAGCGTATATGTGCACGTCGGGGCACGGGCGGGGATGCGGCCGCGTCTTGCGCACCTTCGGCAGCACGGCGGCCGGATCGTCCGCGCGCCGGCCCGTGGCATGCAGCCACCGGAAAAAACCGACGAGCGTGTTTCGGTAGCCCTTGCGCGTCTCCGCCTTCCATGATTGCGAGGCGGTCCAATGCACTAGATCCTCCGACGTCACGTCATAGGGCGATTTATCCAGGCACCGCGCCGCGTGGCCTATCTTGCACCGCCGCGTGTTGACGGTGTCCTGACTGAGGCCCGCCGCCGTGAGCGATTCGAGCCATAGGGTGATTTCGTCCCGCCACTGAGCAGGGGGCAGCTTTTTGTGCATACTCACGGCCGGCATCCTTGGCGGCCGGCGGCATTACGCCGCTAGGATAAAATCAAATAATCGGGCTTCATGGATTTGAACCGTGGACCTCTGGGCAACGACGTTACCAGAGGTCCACGGTTCAAATCCATGCCCCGCTACGAACGTGGTTATATGGTCGCTGATTTCGGTACCGAAATCAGCGACCTTTCCGTTTACCGTGGCGATATGGATGAAAGGCGATCAGGCAGCTACGGTGCCCAGGGAAGTCGGCGATCATAAACGTCTCGTCATTTTCATCGCGGATCTTCAGTTGTCTAATCCACGGGAGGCGACAGGCGTGAAGTTTCTCAACGAAGCGGAAGCCGGGCACAAGTCGTATGTTACGATCGACTTCGTGCCCAGCTCCCGTTCTTCTGCTCAGAAGCGGAGTGTGGTTCACCATCCAGCCGACATCATCGGCATCATGCCGCAGCGGGTCAACGTATCGGCCAGCGCATCGTCCAGTGCTTGAATCGGTCATAGCGACGACGCCACCGAACGACGATGGACAGTATGGCGCCTATCGCCAGAGCTGACACGGCCAGAACCGAGGCAAGCGACACATCGCCACCCGTGACGGGCAGTGACGGGCGAGGGTTGGGCGTGGTTGCCTCCGCCGGCGCCGGCGGCGTCTCGGGTTTCTCCGGTTCGCACGGTTTCTCCGACTCGCATGGGGGCAACACCCGCACACGCTCCCAGGCATCGTCATACCGGCTGGACGCCGGGGAAACACGGTCATCCCCCTCGAACCGCCAGACGAACACGTACCACCCAGGCCGTTCGGCGGTCAGATACATAGGAGCGCCATGCGCGTCCAACGCCCCGGCGCCGATTTTGAACGTGCCGTTCATCGCGGGAATCTCCCAGGTGGCCAGCAACCGGTGGTTGTCGTCTTCCGTGGGAACCTCTCCCCCGGATGGCTTGTACGCCTCATCGTTGGAGGGGTTGTCGGGATCGCCGGACCACCATACGCTCACCGTCGCATACGGCCGATCCGCCGCGAACTCATACTCTTCGTTGCCGGCATACTGGCCATGATCCGCAGGGAATCCCGATACGGTAATGGTGTCGCTGAGCTCGGCACCGATATCCGCCGAATGCTCAGTGACCGTCGACATGACTTCTAGCTTCCTGCGACTTGTATTGCTTTCCGTAGCCTCCATAAACGGACTTATCCAGTCGCCTATAAGGTATTCCTGCGCCTGTTTGCTCTGCTCGGACCGCCGAAACACCCATACCCATGTGCCAAAACCGCTATTCTGCTTGGTCCGGTAAGCGGCACCGTCATCCGGCTTGGTCATGGCCTGCACACGTGCCTGCTGCCCCACCCCGGTGAAAGAGGCCTTGCCATAGGCCACCGGCTCATAACCCAAAGTCGCCAATCGCGCAAGAAAAGCATCGGCGCTCTCTTGTGCATTCGGCGTAATGACATTGCCCACATCGCCCGTATCAAGACCATCGAAATAGTATCCGCGGGCCTGCAATTCCAAATCGGGCACCCAATAACTGTCCGCATCCGCCACGCCACTGGTCACGTCATCGAACACCGGAGAAGCCACATCAAGCACCTTCTCGGAGACCTTGGTGGATACCGCCGGAACAAAATCCTTACGCACCCGAAATGTCGTCGACGCGCCGCCAGTGGAAGCCATCGAGTCAAAGGCCAGCATGTCCTGAGTGCTGTCCATGACGTGCATCCGCCCATACTCGTATGTGGTGTTCGCCGTCACCTCGCCGGCGCCGGTCGCCTCCCACGCGATCGAGGACCCGGCGCTCGTCGACACCCCCGAGAACGTGTTGCCGCCTTGGACGAACCGCGCCGCCCCCTGCAAGGTGACGGTGAACGGCACTCCCGCGATCGCGTCACCGGCGCGGTTCACCACTTTCACCGAGATGGAACCGCTGCGCAAAGCCTCGGCATCGGTGCGTTCCACCGTCGTGCCCGCAGGCGTCTTGCCGGCCGATTGATCCCATATCCGGGCCGCCTTCGCCACGATCTCGGGGTACCGGCCTTGAATGACCGCCATCTGTCTCGCCCACTCGTCCCGATCGCGCCCGAAGTGATCCTGCACGATGATGCCGATCGCCGCATGGGTGGCGGCATCCGTGTCGCGGTACCGGTCAAGGATCCATGCCATACGCCGGGCGTTCTCATCGGAGGCAAGCACCGTGGTGGGGCCTATCACATAGTCGCTCAGTTTCCCCGCTTCGATGCAGTAGTACTTGTTGCCCGAAGCGTCCAGCCCCGCGACACCGACGTAATATTCCATATCGTTGTATGGAAACGCCACGTGATATCTTTCGTCGGCGGGCGTCAACGTCGCGGCATACGCCGTATTCGCCGAGCCGAACACCACTCCCACCATTATTATCAGACCGGTCAGCATCGCTACGATGGCCATGCCCCGTTGCCGCCATGTCGTTATCATCATTCGTCCTTTCCTGGTACGTTTCCCCGCATACTGCACTGTGTGCGGGTAGGCCACGATCATGGCAGATTTTCATTCGCTACAGCCGGTTTTTCGACCTATGTGGTCCGAGCTTGCCGTTTGCCGGCGAGTTGTGGATAACTCTTCCGCCGAGTTATCCACCTCATGCGGTTGACCGAACGTTTACCTGATAGTTATCCACAATGCGCAACATATGTTCAAAAGCCCTTAGAATAGGGCCTTATGGCAGCAGTACAACATCGCGCGACCACGCGCACTAGTAATACCGATAACAGCACCACGAAAACGAAGTCAAAGGCGACTTCTGCCCGAAAGAGCCCCGCAACCAAGCGCAAGAGAGTCAGCGCCGAAACGGCACGCGCCGCAGCAGCGCTGAAAGGCCTGGCTGTCGAAGCCCCCGCACCGTCCATCGAAGCAAACGAGCCCGGCCAGTTCGGCCGCATCAATGTCATGGACATCACTCCCGCCGAGGAGCGCGGCATCTTCCCCGCCCGTGTGGAACTCGGCGAACCGTTTGAGATGACCGCCCAGGTGTTCATCGAAGGCCGTACCAAGGTGGGTGCCACCGCCATCGTGCGCAACCCGCGCGGCAAGGAAACCATGCGCCGGGCCATGACCTGCGTAAATCCCGGCCTCGATCGTTGGACCGTGATGGTCAAGTGCGGCGAGCACAGCGATCTGAAGCCTTGGGAGGATGGCTACGCGGCCGTCAAGCGTCAGCTCGGCGAATGGACCGTGACCATCGAAGGTTGGGAAGACGCGTACGTCTCCTGGCTGCACGACGCCCGCATCAAGGTGCGTGTGATGGACGACGTGGACAACGCACTCAATTCCGGTGCCGAGTTGCTGGCCCGTTGGGCCGAAACCCCGGACACCGGCCTGACCGCACGCGATCGCAAGACCTTGGAGAAGGCCGCTGAGACCATGGCCGATCAGACGCTGAGCGCCGAGGATCGTCTCGCCGCCGGCGACAACCCGACCATCGCCGCCCTGCACGAGACTCACCCGCTGCGCGACGGCATCTCCCCCAGCCAGCCCCAGCGCTTCAAGGTGGAACGCCCGAAGTCCAGCTTCGCGGCTTGGTACCAGTTCTTCCCGCGTTCCGAAGGCGCCACCATCGATCCGAACACCGGCAAGATCATTCAGGGTACGCTGAAGACTTCGATGGCCGGCCTCGAACGCGCCGCTGCCGAGGGCTTCGACATCGTCTACCTGCCGCCGGTCTTCCCGATTGGCGTGACCAACCGCAAGGGCCGCAACAACACGCTGGTCGCCGGCCCCGATGACCCGGGCTCCCCGTTCGGCATCGGCTCCGAGCTAGGTGGCCACGACACCGTGGATCCACTGCTCGGCACCATGGACGATTTCAAGGCCCTGTGCCAGCGTGCACATGAACTGGGTCTGGAAATCGCGCTTGATTTCGCACTGCAGTGCTCGCCCGATCACCCGTGGGTCAAGGCCCACCCGAACTGGTTCCGTCACAAGCCAGACGGCTCCATCGCCTTCGCCGAGAACCCGCCGAAGAAGTATCAGGACATCTACCCGATCGACTTCAACGCCGACATGCCCGGCATCGAAAAAGAAGTCGAACGCATCATGAATCTGTGGATCGAGGCGGGCGTCACCATCTTCCGCATCGATAACCCGCACACCAAGCCGGTGCGTTTCTGGCAGGACGTGATTGCCGCCGTGACCAAGAAGCACCCGGAGATCCTGTTCCTGGCTGAGGCATTCACCCGCCCGGGCATGATGCGTGCCCTGAGCTACGTGGGCTTCACCCAGTCCCACTGCTACTTCCCGTGGCGCAACACCAAGGACGAACTGGAAGAGTATCTGCCGATCACCAATGGCGACGACGGCTACTACCAGCACAACACCTTCTGGCCCACCACGCCGGATATTCTCACCGCTTACGTGCGAGACAACGGCGTAGCCGGCCACTGCGTGCGTGCGGTGCTGGCAGCCATGGGCTCGCCGTCCTGGGGTATCTACAACGGTTACGAACTCATCGAGAACAAGCAGCGCCCCGGCTTCGAAGAGCAGATCGACAACGAGAAGTACGAGGTCAAGGTTCGCGATTGGAGCAAGGCCAAGCAGTACGGCGTGGCCGAGATGCTCACCGCGCTCAACAAGATTCGTCGCGCCCACCCGGCCGCGTTGAGCTACCACAACCTCACCGTGCTGCCTACGTCCGACCCGAATATTCTGGCTTTCGCACGCCACACGCCGGCCGAACTGACCGGTACCGGCCAAGCGGACACGCTGATTGTGGTCGTGAACCTCGATGGACACAACGCACACCAGTCGATGATTCACCTGGAACTCAGCGAGCTGGGTCTGCCCACCGACCGCCCGCTCAACGTGCGCGACGAGCTGACCGGCCGCGAATTCCAGTGGGGTTGGGACAACTACGTGTCTCTGGCTCCTTGGGCGGATGTGGCCCACATCCTGTCCGTGCAGTGATGCGGTACTGCAACGGTAATGCAACAGTGATGCCGTTGACGTGCATGGGTTTATCGTGCGCGTAAACCGCTAGAAATCCTCCCCTCAAGGGGAGGATTTCGTCTGTTTGGGCATAGTGTCGGCATAATCTCAGCACGGTTTCTTGAGTTCCGCACCTGTTTTGCAGGCGTAAACAGGGTATTGTGGTGAGACGATAACGTAACTGTCGATTTTCAAGGAGAAATGACATGGCAGAAACCTTCAACGTCGTTGTGGAAATTCCGCGCGGCTCCAAGAACAAGTACGAAGTCGATCACGAGACCGGTCGCGTCTTCCTGGACCGTACCCTGTTCACCGCAATGGGTTACCCGGATGACTACGGCTACATCGACGGCACCCTGGGCGAGGACGGCGATCCGCTCGATGCCCTGGTCATGATTCCGAACTCCGTGTTCCCGGGCTGCGTGGTTGAGTGCCGCGCCGTCGGCCTGTACCACATGGTCGACGAGGCCGGTGGAGACGACAAGGTGCTGTGCGTGCCGGCCGACGTCCGTTTCGACGACATCAAGGACGTCGACGACGTGTCCGAGTACCACAAGGCTGAAATCAAGCACTTCTTCGAGCAGTACAAGGCTCTGGAGCCGGGCAAGGAAGTCCTGCCGGGCGACTACTGGACCGGTGCTGACGCCGCCGAAAAGGAAATCATTGCCGCGCGTCAGCGTCTCGCCGATTCCGAGAAGTGATTCGATTCTGAATCGTTGACAGGAGGCCCCTTCGGGGGCCTTTTGTTGTATTTGTGGCAAAGCCGCTCTACTCTCCCTCAGTCGCAGTTTCACTGCGCCAGCTCCCCAACAGAGGGAGCTTGTATTTTGTGATACAGTAATGTTTTGTCTTTTCAACTAGGCGTAGGCGGCGTGTAGGAACGCTGGTCGAGGCCCATCGCACGGTAATCCGGCGATGAACCTTCTGTCACACCATGATTTCGATAATCATTCAAATCCTGCTTATTTCTGTTTCCGTAGCTATGGATGCATTCGCCGTATCCATTGGCAAAGGCCTGACCGTATCCCGCGTACGAGTACAAGACGCCGTGAAAAGCACCCTCTGGTTCGGCGGATTCCAGATGCTGTTCCCTATTCTCGGCTATTTCGCGGCATCTACATTCAGCAAATACGTAACCCAATTCGACCATTGGATCATCTTCGCCCTGTTGGTGTTCATCGGCGGCAACATGGTTCACGAAGCCTTCGAAGAAGATGAGGAAAACTCCAAGGAGACCGCCCAGTTCGATTGGAAGCATATGCTTCCCCTGGCCGTGGCCTGCAGCATCGATGCGTTCGCCGTGGGCGTGAGCCTGGCCTTCATGTTCACCAAAGCCCATATGGCATTCGCCATCCTCAGCATCGGTGTGGTCACCGGACTGTTCTCCGCTGCGGGCCTGCACATTGGCCGCGCGTTCGGTTCCCGCTGGCAGAAGCCGGCGCAGATCGCCGGCGGCGTGGTGCTGATTCTACTCGGCATCAAAGTGCTATTGGAGCATTTGGGCGTTATCGCGTTCTGATTTAGTGCCATAAGCCCCTTCACCAGAAGGGGCTATTTTGTTTGATTTCACCGTTCCAATGCCCGACGTAGGATTGGGATAGAAATTCGATTATCTGAGAGGCGTATCATGACCGAGATCACCCAGGAGGGTTGGAAGAACAAAGCTCTGAGCATGTTGTTGGCCCAACTGACGTCCTATGTACTGTTCATCGCAGCCACGGTCATTCCCTCCCCTGGCACCGTCCCCATCATCCCTTTGATTATCGCCGCTCTGACGTTGGCCGCATTTGTCGTATTCTGGCCGTTCCGCGGCAGCATACTGGATCGTATCGTCACTTTGGTGTTTGGCGCGATTTCTCTGATTTTCGTCATCGTACCTTTCCCGACCAGCGAGGTTCCGCCGGATCAGACCGCTGCGGATGGCTCGGTACTTCCTTGGTATTCATGGGCACTGGCCATGGGCCTGCTGCTGGTGGTGCTGGTGGTCTTCTCCTTCGGACGCCAGATGGCTCGTGAGAAGCGCGAACATCTTATCCGCGCACTCTCTCACGCCGTGACTTCCGGTGTGGCAGCTCTCGCCGTGGCCGGCTGGTGCTTCCTACCTGATTTGGGCGCGATGCTCGCCAAGGGCACCGTTGCGGGAACCGTTGCCCTGATCATCCTCATCGTTTTGGGACTGGCTTTGGCCGTGGCTTCCACGTTGTGGGTGCGCGACGCCGATCCGGACCCGGATATCCGTTATCCGTGGATCGGTACCGGCCTGATGCCGGTAATGCTGATGGGCGTGACCATCGCCGCAACCGCACTGGTGCTCGGCCGTATCATCGGTTGATGGACGTCCACCGTTCCATATTCCGCAAACTTGTAACCTATGTGTCCACTACAAGCGCGTAGAATAATGAAAACCGTGCGAAAGCGGCATAACGCCGCTGACGACTCGTACAGCCACACCGAGCAATTGCGTAACACATTGCAGGATAAGGGGGATTAGCGTGACGGATCTTACGTTGATGACTTTCGCCAGCGACCCCGCCACCGTTTTGCCATCACTCGCCCTGCTTTCTCATCGCGTCCGCGTGCTGCCGATGGATGCAGCCAGCTTGGTGAAGATGCCGGAGAACACCATTCTGTTTCTGGATGCACGCGATGATCTGGCGACCGCCAAAACCTTGTGCCGTCTCATCCACGCTTCCGGCCTGTCCACGCCAATCGTGCTGGTGCTGACCGAAGGCGGCTTCACCGTGGTCAACTCCCAGTGGGGCATTGCGGATGTGGTGGTCGCCACCGCTTCCCCGGCTGAAGTCGAGGGCCGATTGCGATTGGTCTCCGAGCGCGGCAACGCTCCCGCAGCCGCAGCAGCCGGTTCTCCCGCCGAATCCACCACCACGGTGGAAGATGGCCAGATTCGCTCCGGCGACCTCATTGTGGACACCAACGGCTATACCGCCTCCCTGCATGGACGCCCCATCGATCTGGCATACAAGGAGTTCGAACTCCTCAAGTACTTGGTCCAGCACCCCGGCCGCGTGTTCACGCGCGCCCAGTTGCTGCAGGAAGTATGGGGCTACGACTACTACGGTGGCACTCGTACGGTCGACGTGCATATCCGTCGTCTGCGCGCCAAGCTTGGCGGCGAATACGAACACCTCATCGGCACCGTGCGCAACGTGGGCTACCGATTCGACCCGCCGGAGACGGATAAGGAAACTGCCGCCGCACAGCAGGCCGCCAAAGCATCCTCTGCCGCCATCGGCACCGATGACGATACCCCCGATCTCAACACCGCCGCCTGACAGACCAGCAGCGCTACAAACCATCAATCATCGACATTACGCCGCTTAGGTCCATACGATGAGAGAAACCAAATCCGCGCGTCTCACGCGCATGCATGACGAATACGACATTCTGCGCCAGGTGATTCCGGCACCCGCTTGCGCACTGCATTTCTCGAATCCGCTCGAATTGCTGATCGCCACCGTGCTCAGCGCCCAGACCACCGACAAGCGTGTCAACACGGTCACCCCGGAACTGTTCGCCACCTACCCCACCGCCCGTGACTTGGCGGCCGCGAACCCGGCCCAAGTCGAAGACATCATTCATCCGCTGGGGTTCTACCGTTCGAAAACCCAGCATCTCATCGGACTGGCCACGGCACTGGACGAACGGTTCGGCGGCGTGGTGCCGCGCACGATGGATGAACTGACCAGCTTGCCGGGGGTCGGCCGCAAAACCGCGAACGTCGTGCTCGGCAACGCGTTCGATATCCCCGGATTCCCGGTCGATACGCATGTGATGCGCGTAACCGGACGACTGCGTTGGCGGTCGGATTGGCGGTCCGCACACCCTGATCCCGTGAAAATCGAGAAGGAAATCACCGCCTGTTTTCCGCCCGAAGAGTGGACGAATCTCAGCCACCGACTGATTCTGTTCGGCCGGGCCACCTGCCACGCACGTACCCCCGACTGCGCCAACTGCCCGCTGTCCGACACCTGCCCTAGCTATGCGCCGCCCGCCGGCAAGAGCACGTCCAAGCGCTAACTCATACCTCATCATGGTGAATTGCGGATTCTAGGCTGAATCCACCGCTAGACTGAAAACCATGCAGCACAGCAAGCGGGACAATACATGGTCCAAGTGGGGGATTTTTCTCGGAGTCGCCGTGGCACTCGGCGCACTCGTGGTTGTGGGATGGACGTTCATGCAAAACCGGTTCCAGCCGGGATCATCCCTCGATGCCGATGTGACCATTGGCATCGACGATATGCCGCAATCCTTGGATATTCGGTCCGATTCCTCTGCGGCAGCCGAACGCCTGCTCGTCGACAATGTGTATGAGACATTAGTGACCGTCGATCAAGACAACAAGCTTCAGCCGGGACTGGCGACAAGCTGGAAGACTTCCGATGACGGACTGACCGTCACCCTGACACTGCAATCGGGCGTCACCTTCTCGAACGGCCATACGTTGGACGCCTCGGACGCCGTGTGGTCGTTGCAACAGAACGTGACCAACAAGGTGGCGGACGTCGACGAATTGGGCGATCTGGCGTCGGTCGCCAATCCGAACGCCACCACGGTGGTCATTACGCTTGCCAAGCCCAATCCGACGCTGCTGCGAGCGCTATCCGGCAAACTCGGCATTGTCTACGATTCCGAGTCGTCCAGTGCCGATTATCAACGCAAGGCCATAGGTTCCGGACCATTCACCGTGGCCGATTTCCAGCCTGGCCATTCCCTGAAGCTGGCGCGCAGCGATACCTACCATGGCACCAAAGCGGCCAGCAATATCGTTGAATTTATGCAATACTCCGACGCCGATGCGCTCAGCAAGGCCCTGACCGACGGCAGTCTCGATATGGCGGCACCGGTTTCGGCTTCGACGGCCACCGGCTTGAACGGCAAGGATGGCCTGACCGTCAAGGAGGGGGCCACTACGGATAAGGTGCTGCTGGCCTACAACAACGGCACCGATTCGCTGCTCTCCGACGAACAGGCGCGTAAAGCCTTCCGCTATCAAATCGACGCAGCCGGCATCGCCTCCGCCCAACCCGACGCAGCCGGAGCATTGGGCGGCCCCATCAGCCTGCTGGAACCCGGATACGAAGATTTGACCGGACTGTACCCGCATGACGAAAACCAAGCTGGGCAGATGTTCTCCTACTTTGGTGCGCAATACCTGACTACGGTGAATCTGGTGGTTCCCGAAGAATACCGGTCGTTGGCCGAAACCATCAAGCAGCAGATCGAGCGGCAGCCGCGCCCCACGGTGAACCTTGAAGTGCTCTCCGATGAGGATTATGCCAAACGAATCAAGGACGGCAAATGGGAACTGACCGTGATGAGCATGGACGGCACGGATGATGCCGGCATATTCGCCGACCCCGATTCCATGTTCCATTACGACCATACCGAAGCGCAACAGGCCTATGCGGATGCTCGCGCCGCCACTAATGACGCCGATTATGAGGCACGAATGAAGGCGTACGCCCGGCTGATCAGCGAGGATGCGGCCAGTGATTGGCTGTATACCCGCAAATGCTTCACTGTGGCGTCCACCAAGGTCTCCGGCTACCCGACCTCGATGATCAATCGCCGCATGCCGCTGGCCGGGTTGACGGTGAAGTAGGCAACCTTCAGTCACGGACGGGCTACGCCCGATAGTCCTTGGCTCACTATCGTTCGATCGTTCGTACCTCGCCTGCGAACAGCCTACTGGGCTGTTTACTGTACAGTTCGGCTTGTCATGCAACGTGCATAAACTTTGGCCTTATGACTGAAGGCAAATCCATCATCAACGCCAACCTCACCCCGCTGCCCGACAAGGTCGGCGTGGACGGACTTGAGGACAAGTGGCGCACCGTCTGGGATGAAGACGGCACCTACAAATTCCGCAACACCCGCGACCGCAAGGCCGTCTACTCCATCGACACCCCGCCGCCCACCGTCTCCGGTTCGCTGCACGTGGGTCACGTGTTCTCTTACACGCACACCGATGTGATTGCGCGCTACAAGCGCATGCGCGGCTACGACGTGTTCTACCCGATGGGTTGGGATGACAACGGCCTGCCTACCGAGCGCCGCGTGCAGAACTACTATGGCGTGCGCGTGGACGTGTCTCTGCCTTACGACCCGGACTTCAAGCCGCCGTTTGAAGGCACTGATGGCAAGAAGATTGACGCCAAGGATCAGGTGCCGATTTCCCGCAAGAACTTCATCGAGCTGTGCGAGCGTCTGACTGCTCAGGATGAGAAGCTGTTTGAGGCCCTGTGGCGCAAGCTGGGTCTGTCCATCGACTGGTCGCAGACCTACCACACCATCGGTCAGCACCCGCAGCGTGTGGCCCAGAAGGCCTTCCTGCGCAACCTCGCCCGTGGCGAGGCCTACCAGCAGGACGCCCCCGGCCTGTGGGATGTGACCTTCCAGACCGCCGTGGCCCAGGCCGAGCTCGAATCGCGCGAATACCCCGGCTTCTACCACAAGGTGGCCTTCCGCTTTGAGGACGGCACCCCGATCTACATCGAGACCACCCGCCCCGAACTGCTGGCGGCCTGCACCTCGCTGATCGCCAACCCGAACGACGAACGCTACAAGCAGTACTTCGGCCAGTACGTCTACTCCCCTCTGTTCAAGGTCAAGGTGCCGATTCTGGCGCACCCGGCCGCCGAAATGGACAAGGGTGCCGGTATCGCCATGTGCTGTACGTTCGGTGATGTAACCGACGTCGAGTGGTGGCGCGACCTGAAGCTGCCCACCCGCCCGATCATCCAGCGCAACGGCCGTATCGTGATGGATACCCCGGACTGGATCGAGGACCCGGCCGGCCGCGAGGTCTTTGCCGAAACCGCTGGCAAGACCACGTTCTCCGCCCGCAAGATCATCGTCGACAAGCTGCGCGAGTCCGGCGATCTGGACGGCGAGCCGACCCCGACCAAGCGTATGACGAACTTCTACGAGAAGGGCGACAAGCCGCTCGAGATCGTCACCTCCCGCCAGTGGTATTTGAAGAACGGCGGTACCGACGCCAAGCTGAACGCCGAGCTTATCGAGCGTGGCAAGGAACTCGAGTTCCACCCCGACTTCATGCGCGTGCGTTATGAGAACTGGGTGCACGGCCTGAACGGCGACTGGCTGATCTCCCGTCAGCGCTTCTTCGGCGTCCCGTTCCCGCTGTGGTACCCGGTGAACGCTTCCGGCGAGCCGGATTACGATCACCCGATCACTCCGTCCGAGGATCGTCTGCCGATCGACCCGACCATCGACGTGCCGGAGGGCTACGACGAGTCCCAGCGTGATGTGCCCGGTGGTTTCACCGCCGAAAAGGACATCATGGACACCTGGGCCACCTCTTCGCTGACCCCGCAGATCGTGACCCACTGGGCCGAGCCGGACGAGGCCTCCAAGGCCCTGTTCGCTTCCACCTTCCCGATGGACCTGCGCCCGCAGGGTCAGGACATCATCCGCACCTGGCTGTTCTCGACTGTGGACCGCGCGCACTTGGAGAACAAGTGCCTGCCGTGGGCCCATGCCACGCTGTCCGGCTGGATTCTGGACCCCGACCACAAGAAGATGTCGAAGTCCAAGGGCAACGTCGTGGTGCCGAACGAGCCGATCGAGAAGTTCGGCGCGGACGCCGTGCGTTACTGGGCCGCCGCCGCTCGCCTAGGCCTCGATGCCACGTACGACATCGGCCAGATGAAGATTGGCCGTCGACTGGCCATCAAGCTGCTGAACGCCACCAAGTTCGCGCTGGCCATCGGCCGTGAGGACGAGAACCATCACGTGGGCGCTGCCGCCGAGGCCGCGTGGAACCCGGCCGATGTGACCGAACCGCTGGATCGCGCCGCTATGGCCAAGCTGGCTTTGGTGGTGCGTCAGGCCACCGAGGCGCTGGAATCCTACGAGCATTCCAAGGCGCTGGAAGTCATCGAGTCCTACTTCTGGCAGTTCTGCGACGACTACATCGAGCTGGTCAAGAACCGCGCCTATGGCACTCCGGACGAGCACGGCAATGTGCCGTCCGAGAAGGCTGTGAAGTCCGCCCGCACCGCTCTGGGTCTGGGCCTGGACGCCTTCGCACGTCTGCTGGCCCCGTACCTGCCGTACGCCACCGAGGAAGTGTGGAGCTGGATGCACGCCGGTTCCGGTTCCGTGCATCGCGCCGCCTGGCCGGTCGTGGACCCGTATGTCGAGGCCGCCACCGGTGCTTCCCCCGAGCTGCTGACTTGGGCCGGCAAGGCCGTGGAGCAGCTGCGTAAGATCAAGTCCGAGGCCAAGGTCTCCATGAAGACCCCAATCCTGTCTGTGGCACTGTCCGCTGCTTCGGAAGGTGTGGAAGCGATTCACGCCGCCTTGGGCGATATCGCGCAGGCCGGTCGCGTGGTCGGCAAGTTCGACTTGGTGGCCAAGCACGCCGAGGAATCCGCCGCCGAAGGCACGCCCGAAACCGAGGTCGCCGTCGAAGCCAGCGAGCTCGGTGAGCCGCCAGCTAAGAAGCCAAAGCACTGAACGTTACGCACAACAACAGTAGGTCTCACGGCAATGCCGCTCGTTCCGAGCCTACGGGAAGCCCACCGGGCTTCCCGCTTAACGGCTCGGCCAGCTAAGAAGCCAAAGCACTGAACGTTACGCACAACAACAAAAGAGGGGAACCTATTGAGGTTCCCCTCTTTTGTTTTTTGACGTTCGGATGACACGACTGTGGGACGGCACGCAAATATCCCGCATACACCATCACACCGTCGGAATCACGATGAGATATCGGGTTTCGGCGGTTTTTTGTTGCGTATTGGGGCTGTCGAGCTGCGCGACGGCCTGCGCCAAGAGCGTGCCAGCATCACTGATTTTCACGGTCTCATTAATCAGCGCGTTCATATCGTGCTTGAACAGCGTGCCGCCAGTGCCAAAGCCGAACAGTACTGGAGCGGTGTCAAGATTGTTGCCGGAATCGCTGGCGTTGGAGGCCTTGCCGTTGCCGGAATCGCCAGTGTCGCTCGACTTGGCTGAGTCGTTCGTTCCCGAACCAGCGCTCTTAGACGAGTCGGACTTATCACCACCACCGATGGCCGAAGTAAGACCACCCGCATAGTTCATCACATCGCCAGCAGACATGGACATGGTGTCATCGACCAGTGAGGCCTTGGAATGCTGCGACTGCTGCTGTTGCGCGGCTTTGGCCTGCTTACGGGCGGCATCGGCCTTACGCTTGGCTTGGGCGACCCGGGTCTTGCCGTAGAACGATTGCGATTGCGAATCGACCAGGCCGGTCAGTGCCTGAGCCTCGGTCACCGGATCGGAAGAGACATCACCGGACGAACCATCACCATCACTGCCGGAAGCCGAGGACGCGCCGCCTTCGAACTGATCGGAGAATCGCAATACAATCTGGCGCAAGGCCGTGGCTTTGCCCGTATGCTCGGAGGCGGTGGCAAGCGTGCTCATCGCGGCATCGACCTTGGATTGAGCGTCGGCGAGTTCATCGCTACCGTTGGTTTCGGCGATGGCTTGGCTCTCGTAAGCGGTGGCGCCCGAGGACGTGCCGCCGGTCAGGGCGCTCAAATTGGCCGTGTAAACGTCCGTGTATTTCATCGAATACGGAATCATTGCGGCGGAGAGCTGGCTCTGGCCATCGGCGTATTGCTTGGAGCCTTGAGTGGCTTCCTCCGAAGCCTCGGCGATCAGATCATCCACCAGTCCGGTGGTGCCTTGCTGCTGGATGCGGCGAATCACCTCGTCCAACGCATCGACCGCACCGGCATGCTGATGTGCGGCACTGACGTTGTTCACCGCGTTGGCCAAGTCGAGTACGGCTTGAGCCAAAGGCGTGTCCCCGGACAGTTCGCCGGCCGTGCCCATCAACGCCGGCAACTGGGTGGAGGTGCCAATCGATCCAGACAGGTGCGTGGTATATGAGCCCACATACGCGGCCATATAGTCTTCAAACGTCCGCTTATGGGCGGTTTCGCGTTCGGCCACTACAGACTTGTTCAGCGCACGTTCGTTATCGCGCAGGGTTTGAAGCTGCTCGATGAGCTGTTGCTGTTCACCAGAACCGGCGTCGGTCAGTGAATCGACCAGTGTGGCGGCAGAGGCGGTGAGTTGGGCGACATCCGTATCGGCAGCAGGCTGTGCGGCAGCATTCGCAGCATTCGCGGCATCGGGATTAGCACCAACTGCCGGACTGCTGGAATTGGAAGGCAATACGGCGAGCGCCACGGAACTCATGGAGAAGTCTTTGGCGTTCATATAGCAGCTGAATTCCAAGCCGGTTGCGGCTTTTCCAGCTGCGGCGACTACGGTATTGGAACCTTGCGTGGTCACCGTAATGGAGTTGTCAGCGGAAACATCATCGGCTACCTGCGTAGGCACGGTAAAGGCGACAACCGGGATCGTACGGTTGGCTTCCTTGGTTTGCGGCTTAATATCGATATACACGCCGATCAGTCCAGACGCGCCGGCAACCTCGTTTGCCTCGACGTTCGGACCGTCAAGCGAGTAGGTGACGCTGACTTTCCATGGCAGGGTGGCGGCGGAAGCGGGGATACGAGAAACCTTGGACGTGCCGGAATTACTATTGGCGGAATCGGTATCAGTGGAACCGCTATTGCCGGAATCGGCACTGGCGCCATTGCCGGCGCCGCCCTTCCCTACCACATACCAACGGACCGGCTCCCCTTCGGCATCGGTGACGGCGTACATATCACTTGCCGTAGCGAGCACCGGACCGTAATCAACCGGAGTCGGACGAGACATCCAAGCACCGCCGAGAATCGAAGCCACGCACAATGCGCAACTGACCAGTGCGGCACCACATCTCATCTACGTATCCCATTCATACAGTCGACCACTACGGGCATTCCATTCCCGTATTAATGTAGTCGCTGCAGGCAACTTGCCCTATAGACGAATATCCGAAAGGTGCCCATTCGCTGCGGGCGAATCAGGCGAATACGTCGAGTACGCCCGGGTCACCACCGGCATCGGCTATGCGCTGGTGGCGCTTCTTGGCTTCGGTAACCACGAATTCACGGTACATTTCGGCAATTTCCGGATCAAGCCCGGCATCGATGGCGATGCGGTGGAGGCGTTCGATCTGATAGTCCTCACGCTTGGTGTCTTCGGGCGCGAATCCGGCGTTGGCTTTGAGCACGCCGACCTGCGAGGTGGCCTTGAACCGCTCGGCCAGTAATGCGATGACCGCCGAATCGATGTTATCGATGGTTTGGCGCAGCGCTTTGATGCGCGCCACCGCTTGTGCGGTTTCCGGGTGGGCCGCCGCCTGGGCGGAGTCGATGGTGGTCCTTTGCCAGTCGCTGCTCGTTTCGCTCATAGATTCGAGGATACTCCCGATTACGGCTTTGCACGATGCGCAAAGTCAGATATCTCAGATGTCATAGTCGCCGGTGAGGATATGGCTGGCATCCGCATCGCCGAACATGGCCGCACCACTGCCCACTCCCAAAACAATCGAACCCAGTGATGCCTCTTTCATCTCATATATCGTCAGCGTGCATGTGAACGTTGACGGCAATACTACAACTGCAATGTGATAGTTGATGTATTTGCATCAGATACGACAAGGGCTGCACCCCGTATCAATCAGGGTGCAGCCCTTACACTATTGTTCAGCGGTCTGATCAGTTGCCGTTGACCGCGTTGCCGGTGTTGGCCTGCTGCACGATGGCGGCGAGGAAGTCGCGGTTGGTGGCGGTCTTCTTGAGGCGCGGCACCAGCGTCTGGTAGGCCTGCTCGGGCTCCATGCCGCCCAGCAGTCGACGCAGACGGTAGATAATCGGCAGTTCCTGCGGGTTGGTGATGAGCTCCTCGCGGCGGGTGCCGGAAGCGTTGATGTCGATGGCCGGGAACAGTCGCTTGTCCGCCAGCTCGCGGGACAGGCGCAGTTCCATGTTGCCGGTGCCCTTGAACTCCTCGAAAATCACCTCGTCCATCTTGGAGCCGGTTTCCACCAGCGCAGATGAGATGATGGTCAGGGAGCCGCCGTTTTCGATGTTGCGGGCCGCACCGAAGAACTTCTTCGGCGGGTAGAGGGCCTGCGCGTCCACACCACCGGACAGGATGCGGCCGGAGGCAGGGGCTGCGATGTTGTAAGCGCGAGCCAGTCGGGTCATGGAATCGAGCAGTACGACCACGTCCTGGCCGAGCTCCACAAGACGCTTGGCGCGTTCGACGGCCAGTTCGGCAACCGTAGTGTGATCGGAGGCCGGACGGTCGAAGGTGGAGGAAATGACCTCGCCCTGGACCGTGCGCTCCATATCGGTGACCTCTTCGGGTCGCTCGTCCACGAGCACCACCATAAGGTGGACCTCGGGGTTGTTGGCGGCGATGGAGTTGGCGATGTTCTGCAGGGTGATGGTCTTACCGGCCTTCGGCGGGGAGACAATCAGGCCACGCTGGCCCTTGCCGATTGGGGAAACGATGTCCATGATACGGCCGGTGAGCTTGTTCGGGGCGGTCTCCTGCTTCAAACGCTCCTGCGGGTACAGCGGCGTGAGCTTGGAGAACTGCGGACGGTTGAGCGCTTCTTCAACGCTTTGGCCGTTGATGGAATCGATGGCCTGCAGCGGCACGAACTTCTGGCGCTGGTTGCGGCGGTCGCCTTCACGCGGGGCGCGAATCGAACCATGCACGGCATCGCCCTTGCGCAGGCCGTACTTCTTGACCTGGCCCATGGAAACGTACACGTCGTTCGGGCCGGGCAGGTAGCCGGAAGTGCGCACAAAAGCGTAGGAGTCGAGCACGTCGACGATGCCGGCCACCGGCACCAGATCCTCCTGCGGCTCTTCGCGGCGGCTATCACGGTCATTGCGATCGCTACGATTATCGCGATCATCATAGCGACGATCATCATCGGCGTTGTCGCGATCACGGCCACGCATGCGACGGTTACGGCGATCGCTGCGATCATTACGGGTATCGCGATCGTTGCGATCGCTACGGTCGCGGCGGTTACGACGCACGAACTCGTGATCGTCGTTCTGCTCGCCGTCTTCGGACGTTTCCTCGTGCTTCTGCGTGGGCAGCGTGGCCAGGATATCGTCGAGGTCACGCACGGTTTCTTCGCTGTTTTCCGCAGTGCGACGACGGCGGCGAGGCTGCTCGTCCTCATCATCACGGACTCGGCGAATCAGCGGAACTTCCACGTCCTCGTGACGCTCGCGGCGACGCTCGGTAGGCGCTGCATCTCCCAAATCGAGCGTGGCCAGCAGATCGCCGGCCTCATCGGCCTTCTTGCGCGGCTTGCGGCGAGCGAAATCGGGCTGGTCGTCATCGCGACGACGGCGGGCCGCACGCGGTTCGGATGCGGCATCATCGGCGGCCTTACGACGGGTGCGTCGCGGTTCGGTCTCGTCCTTCTTGGCATCGTCGGCCACGGGAAGCGGCAAATCGAGCTGCGGTTCCGTGGCAGCCGGAGCCGGAGCCGGCGACTGGGTGGCCACGTCAGCATTGTCTGTGGTGTTGGCCTCAGCGGCATCGGACTGCGGAGCCTTGACGACCTTGGCGGTTTTGGCGGCCTTGGGGGCGCGCACGGTCACACCGGCCGGCGGCTCTCCACCATTGCGCGCCGCCTGCAGGGTGGCGAGCAGCTCGGGCTTGCGCATGGTCGACGTGCCGCGCAGGCCCATCTGTTTAGCGAGCTCTTTGAGCTCAGGCAGCTTCATATCCTCAAGATTCTGGCTATTTGCCACTGGTTGCCCTTTCCATACCGAACAGACCCATGCCTATCCAGGCGTTAAGAGTGATTATTGCGGTTGCACCGCTCATGAATGTTCGCTGCGTCTCTGAGTCTCTGCGAACTTCGTTCACTGTACAACGCCAACTCGACCAACGCAAAACGGCCCGCCGAAAACCAAAAAAGCTCCCTCTGTGACGAGGGAGCTCAACAAGGTTTATTCACTTTTCTTCGTGGTAGGACTTTTCGGTGTTGACGGACCACACGTTCTTCTTGGACGTCTTGCCGGTCTTGATGTTGCCGACGGCCTCCATGGCGGTGGCCATGGAGTGGTCCATGTTGTTGTAGCGGTGCTGGCCGTTACGGCCCACGCAGTACAGGTTGCCGAAGCCGTCGAGGTACTCGATGAGCTCGTCCATGTGCTCATAGGTGTCGAAGTAGGCGGGGTACGCCTTCCTGACGCGCTCACGATGGGAGTCGATGACCTCGTCCGGACCGTTGATCACACGCATGCGGGTGAGCTCGGAAATCGCGAACTTGGTGACATCCTCCTCGCTCATGTTCCAGAACGAGTCGCCCTCCTCGCAGAAGTACTCGAGACCGATCCACACGGTGTCGTCCACGTCCTTGACCAGGTACGGGCTCCAGTTGTTGAAGATCTGCAGACGGCCGACCTTGTAGCCCGGGTCCTGCACGTAGATCCAGCAGTCCGGCACGATCGGCGGATTGCCGAGGGTGGGGATGCTGGTGGTGTTCTTGAGCTTCAGGTGCTTGACCAGCAGGCCCACGGTCACGAAATCGCGGTACGGCAGGCCGTTGGCCACCTCGGTCATATCGGCCGGGGCGGGCTTGGAATCAACGGCCTCGGGATCGGCGCCGGCCGCGTCGATGGCGTTGACCAGGTCCTTGACCGGCATCGAGGAGATGAACTGGTCGCCGGAAAGCTCGGTGCGGTTGCCCTCGGAATCCTCGTACACCACGGAAGACACGGCACCATCGGTCTGGCGGACCTCGACCACCCTGGCGTCGGTCAGCACCTTGACGCCGGCGGCCTCGCAATTGGACTCGACGGTCTCCCACAGCTGGCCGGGACCGTACTTCGGATACCAGAACTCCTCGATCAGCGAGGTCTCGACCTCCGCGTTGGAGCGCTTCTTGGGCAGCAGCTTCTGGAAGGCGTTCTTGAGCACGCCCATGATGGACAGGCCCTTGACGCGCTGGGCGCCCCAGTCGGCGGAGATCTGGGAGGGGTGGCGGCCCCACAGCTTCTCCGTGTAGCCCTCGAAGAACATCGAATACAGCTTGCGGCCGAAACGGTTGATGTAGAAGTTCTCCAGATTGTCTTCCGGCAGCTTGTGGAACATGGACTTCAGGTAGCTGAAGCCGGCCACCATGGTGAGCTTGAAGCCCATGGCCTTCAACGTGTTGGGGCTCAGCGAAATCGGGTAATCGAAGAAGTGGCGGTTCCAGAAGATACGGGACACTCGGTGGCGCTTGAGCATCACCTTGTCCTCCGTCTCCGGATCGGGGCCGCCCGGCTCCATGTCGTGGTCGCGGCCGAGCTTCTTGTCATCATAGGAGGGTGCGCCCTGCAACGGCAGAACGGTCTTCCACCAATCCATGATGCGTTCGTCTTTGGAGAAGAAACGGTGGCCGCCGATATCCATGCGGTTGCCGTTGTGCTTCACGGTGCGCGAGATACCGCCGAATTCGCGGGTCCCCTCCAGCACGGTCACGTCGTACTTGTCGGCACCGCCGTCCTTGATGAGTTCCCACGCGGCGGTAAGTCCAGCCGGACCGCCGCCGATAATCACTACGGATTGCTTGTCGGTCATTATGCTCCTTATAAACGCAAAATCAGAGACAGTCTACTAGAAGCCCCGGAATCGCACACCGAAAGATGAGCGAATGCTTACAGAATTCTCCCGATATACGACCGATGCGCCGTCTTTCCATCAGCAGAAAGGCGACGCATCGAATCGTGAGGTAGGGGTATTCGGCAACGTTGCGTCACACACAGCGCGGCGAATCGGTTTGGTTTTGGGCTAATTCGTCAGCGACGAACTTTCCATAGATTCAGCGAGATGCCTGCAAGTGCAAGCAGCATCATAATCCCCGCAACACCAGTAACGGCAACACCGGTACGACTCAACTCGTTTTCCGTACCATTAGCCTGAGTGTTGCTGGGCTGATGAGTTCCCGCACCATTGTTATTCGGAGTGGTACTCGTTCCCTCACCAGTGTTAGGTCCTGTGCCCGGCTGCGTTGTGGAATCATCAGTCAGATGCGCATCGTCGCCTAGGGTTTGGTGGTCGGAGGCCAAGCAACTTTTAAGCTCAGTGAGCTTGTACCACGTGGAACCATCGGCAATCGGCGTGCATTCGGAGCGGAAGGCGATTTCCTGCTCGTTGTAGAGCATACGAACGAGCGGCGTGTAGGCACGGCCGGTCTTCGGGTCGTTGCCGGATTTGACGGCAACATCCCACTGCACATTAGCGGCCATCGGAGTCACCGATTCACCGCGCCATTCATTGTTGGCGTAGGTGTACACGTCGGTGGTGCTGGCGGCCGCCTGCTGGGTGGAACCGGGAAGGCCAAGCAGCGCGGCGAACGGCATCATCGTTTCGGCATGGGCAAAGCGGAAAGTAGCAACGGTGGATCCGCCGTTTACGCGCTCATCAATCGACGAGAAGAAATCGTCAAGCAGCGGCTGTGCGATTGTGTAGGTCTCGTCTTGGCCGGCGTAGCTCGGGCCCTTCTCGTAGAAGTCCTCGGCGTCAAGCGCCCAGGCGAACAACTTGGCGTCGTCTGCCTGCTCACCTTGGAAGTACTGGTTGAAGTCGAAGGTATGGCTGCCGGTGTTCTCGTTCTCCATATCAGCGGCGATGATGTACAGGTTGTACAGATCCATCGCGGCATCGTATTCGGAGGCGATCTTCTTCTTGGCTGCGCCGCAGGCGTCGGCATCCTTGCTGGGGTCGGCTCCCGGCGCGCAGTTGGCCTCGCCGCCCTTGGTGCCATCGACAGTGTTGTACCAGGCGTACGTGCCGTCGGCCAGTTTGGCGAGGAAGTCATCGGTGAAGATTTGTGAAAGCAAATCGTGAGAGGCTGTTTTCACGTCCTCGTTTTCGGCGATGGTTTGCTCAGCGCCTGCGATAATCGCATCGTTTTCCACGAAGTTCTGGTAATCGTCGGCACGCTGCTTGGCCTCACCGGTTTTCTCAGTGCCGTCCGGGTTTTCGGACTTGTGGAAGTACAGCGTGTTCGGCGTCTTGTCGAAAGCCGCCGCCTCGCCGGTGCCGGCCGGATCGGCGGGCGTCACAGTGCTGTTCGCCAGTTTATTGTTCGAGGCCGCGTTGAAACCGCGAGCAAAATTCTCGCCTGATTCAGTAGCGCGGGCTTCGCCGGAGGACTGATAGGCAATCTTGCCACCGTCCTTGGCTGCGTTGTCGAACAGCGTCTTGTTGCGCTCGTAGGCACGTGCGCCAATGCCCTGATGTTGGTCAGCACCCTGACCGGTGAGCATACCGTAGCCATTCTCCACATTTGCGGCGGTGATGGCTTTGAGATTCTTCATGAATTCGGACTTGATGGCATCAGACTTAAAACCGTTATCCGCTTCGGCGGATTCGGCCATCTTCATAAGCAATGCGTCGTATTTGTAGCTGGACAGGCCGCGTGAACCGTGGCGAGCCATCGACTCGGTGTATACCGTTTCGTAGCCTTCCGGCGCCTGGCTATAGCTGGCAGTGGTCGCTTCGCTAGGTGCCACATATGGCTGCTTGCTGCTGTAATACTGGCCATCGACCTCCAAAGCCATGGCGTGCGGAACGGTCAGGATGCCACCGGCCAGCAATGTGGCGGCAGCAACCACGCCCGCGATGGAGCCCTTAAGGCCCTGCTGCATATGGTATGTGTTCATGCAGCATTTTCTATCAGCCGCAAGCAAACAAGACACACGATGGCAAGGTTACGAGTCTGAACTTTTGCTATGCGTTGTATGAACAATGCGCGACGCCCCGCCGTAAGATGACGGAATGCCGCGCATTGTCAATACAGGCTGTATCAGACGATTGCCTGTCAGTGAATATCGTCGGGAATGTCGATATCAGTTTTCTGGACTTCTTCGACGTTCACGTCCTTGAAGGTCACGATGCGCACGGACTTGACGAAACGGCTGGAACGGTAGACATCCCATACCCATGCGTCAGTCAGCTGCACATCGAAATACACGTCCTGACCAGCGGAACGCACGTTGAAATCGACCTTATTCGCCAAGTAGAAGCGACGCTCAGTCTCCACCACATAGGTGAACAGCTTGATGACGTCACGGTATTCCCTATACAGCGCGAGTTCGGCGTCGGTTTCGTAATTGTCGAGATCCTCGGCACTCATGCTTGTTTACTCACTCACTTTCCGTATCGCGTTTGCGGCCGCGGCCCAGCGTACGCCACCATGCTTCCTTTGAGGGCTTGCGTTCTGCCTGACCGTACGGCCAGTTGCTTTCCTCTTCGAGACTGTGGCGCGTGTTCTTCTGCGTATCGTCGTGGTGCTCGGCCTGTGGCTCGACTGGCTGCGCGGCCGCCGGCGTCTGGGCCTGGGACTGCACGTCACTCGTCGTGGCGGCGGCTGCCTCACCACGCTGTGCCGGCTCGGGTTCCGGCTTGTTCTGCTGGATGGCGATGGAATGCTCGCGCGCGGACAGCGCTTCCTTGACACCCGGGTTGTCCTCAATCAAGTGCATGCCAAAAGCGTCAAGCGAACGAATCGGATCGTACTCGTCAGCCAACGTGTCCATGACGATAAGGTCCTGGTATTTGTTGTTTTCGGCATCCCACAACGCGTCGCGCGAGGTGCCGGACGGCACGAAGCCGAGCGACTGGTAGACCGAAATCGAGCGGCTGTTCTTTTCCGGCACGCTCACCCAGATGCGGTGCATGCCCAAGCCGGCCGGTTCGGGCGCGAAACCGTAGGTCATCACACGCGGCATGGCGTCACGGGAGTAGCCGCGGCCACGGTATTCACGGCCCAAGATGATCTGGATGCGGGCGGACTTGGACCAGCCGTCGATGTCGATAAGGAAAATCATGCCGATGACATTATCGGTGCTGGCCGCATCGAGCTGACCGTCATCGTCATGGTCGGCGTCAGTCAATACGGCCCATGCGATGGTGCGGCGGGATTCCGGATCACCCACACCGGATTCGGCGGGTGCCTGACCGGCTTCCCAAGCCTGGGAGCGGCGGACCCACGTGTGTACGATGGCGCGTTCGGTGACCGCATCCTTACCTGTGATCTTGGATGCGCCATAGAAGGCATCAAGTTCATCCAAACGAGGCAGGTCCTCGACGGTGGCGGGGCGCAGGTGCACCATTTCGCCACGGATTGGCGGAATGACGATGCTCTGTGGCAGATCGCGCTTCAGTTGCGCTTCGGTAGCCATGCTCAGCGTCTCGTTGGTTGCGGTCATCGGTATACATCCCCCGGTTCGGCTTGTTTCGGCTCACGGTCCAGTGCCGAACATATCTTACTCGACTGGGTGAACGCTGGAAATGCTCTGAGTCGACTTTCTTACAGAATCAATAAAGGCTCCCGCTGGCGGGAGCTGTCCGCGAAGCGGACTGAGGGTGGTCATCCGTACATGGCGACCACCCTCAGTCTCACTCCGTTCGACAGCTCCCACCAGCGGGAGCCAGTGAATCTAATCAGCCCTTGATCTTGCCCATGACGACCTTGGTGACGGCCTTGGCGTCGGCCTGACCGCGCGTGGCCTTCATCACGGCACCGATGATTACACCCATCGGCTTCATGTTGCCGCTCTTGAGCTTCTCGACAACGTCCGGGTTGGCTTCGAACGCCGCGTCGACGGCCGCCTCGATGGCACCGTTGTCTTCGACGATCTTGTAGTCGTGCTTCTTGACGACTTCATCCGGAGTGCCTTCGCCCTTAAGCACGCCTTCGACGGTCTGCTTGGCGAGCTTGTCGTTGAGCTTGCCGGAGGCGATGAGCTTCTCGACCTCGGCCACATCGGCCGGGGTGATCGGCAGCTCTTCGAGGGACACACCCTTGGCGTTGGCTTCGCGGGAAAGCTCGCCCAGCCACCACTTGCGGGCACCGGCAGCCTTGGCACCGGCCTTGACGGTTTCCTCAATCAGGTCGAGGGCGTCGGCGTTGAGGATGTCGCGCATCTGCAGATCACTCAGGCCCCACTCGGACTTGAGGCGGTTGCGGCGCTCGCGCGGCATTTCCGGCATCTGGGCCTTCACCTCCTCGATGTGCTCCTTGGTGATGTGGAGCATGACGAGGTCGGGGTCCGGGAAGTAGCGGTAGTCGTCGGCATCGGACTTCAGACGGCCGCCAGCGGTGGTCTGCGTAGCCTCATCCCAGTGGCGGGTCTCCTGCAGAATCTCCTTGCCGTCGTCCAGACGAGCGGCCTGACGGCGAATCTCGTACTGGATGGTCTTCTCGATGCCGCGGAACGAGTTCACATTCTTGGTCTCGGAACGGGTGCCGTACGGAGCGTCCGGGCTCGGGCGCAACGAGACGTTCACGTCAGCGCGCATGTTGCCCTGCTCCATACGAGCGTGGGAGATGTTCAACGCGCGCACGATGTCGCGGATGGCGCGCACATAGGCACCGGCGATTTCGGGAGCGCGGTCGCCCGCCCCCTCGATCGGCTTGGTGACGATCTCAATCAGCGGCACACCGGCACGGTTGTAGTCGACCAGCGAGTGGTCGGCGCCTTCGATACGGCCGTCGGCGCCACCCACGTGGGTGTTCTTGCCGGCGTCGTCCTCGATGTGCGCGCGCTCGATCGGCACGCGGAACACGGTGCCGTCTTCCAGCTCGACGTCCAGGTAGCCGTTGCCGTTGGTGGGCTTGTCGTACTGCGAGATCTGGTAGTCGCGCGGCATGTCCGGGTAGAAGTAGTTCTTACGGGCGAACTGGCTCCACTCGGCGATTTCGCAGTGCAGGGCCAGACCCAGCTTGATGGCGTAATCGACGGCGGTCTTGTTGATCACCGGCAGAGAGCCCGGCAGGCCAAGGCTCACCGGGGTCAGCTCGGTGTTCGGCTCGCCACCGAACTCGATGTGGGCCGGGCAGAACAGCTTGGTGTTCGTGGACAGCTCCACGTGGGTTTCCAGACCGAAGACCACATCGTACTTCTTGGTGGCATCGGCGTACTTCATCAGTTTTTCAGCCATGATGTTGTTTCTTTCCTTCCGATGCTCACTTGCCCAGACCGTCAAGCCACGGGGTCTTGAGGTCGTTCCAGATCGGGCCGTTCCAGCTGTCTTCCAGCGCGGCTTCGAGGGCCGCGGCCGGCTTGTACATGACTTCGTCGCGCTGCTGCGGGGCGATGAACTGGAAGCCGACGGGCAGGCCGTCGTCGGACAGGCCGGCCGGGATGGACATGGCAGGCACGCCGGCGAGGTTGGCCGGAATGGTGGCGATGTCGTTCATGTACATGGCCAGCGGGTCGTCCATCTTCTCGCCGAACTTGAAGGCGGTGGACGGGCTGGTGGGGGCCACGAGCACGTCGACCTGTTCGAAGGCCTTCTTGAAGTCTTCGATAATCAGCGTGCGGACCTTCTGGGCCGAGCCGTACCAGGCGTCGTAGTAGCCGGCGGACAGGGCGTAGGTGCCGAGGATGATACGGCGCTTGACCTCGTCGCCGAAGCCGGCTTCACGGGTGTAGGCCATCATGTTGGCGGCGGTCTGCGGCACGCCGGTCGGCGGCATCACGCGCAGGCCGTAGCGCATGCCATCGTAACGGGCCAGGTTGGAGCTGACCTCGGACGGCATGATGATGTAGTAAGCGCCTAGCGAGTAGCCGATGTGCGGGACCGAGACCTCAACGACCTCGGCACCCATCTCCTTGAGCTTGTCGACGGCCTCGTTGAAGCGGGCCTCGACGCCGGGCTGGAAGCCGTCGCCGCCGAGTTCCTTGATGAGGCCGACCTTCATACCCTTCAGATCGCGCTTGGCGCCTTCGCGGGCGGCGGCGACCATCGGGCGCGGGCCTTCGGGGATGGAGGTGGAGTCACGCTTGTCGTGGCCACCGATGATCTCCTGCAGCAGTGCGGAGTCGAGCACGGTGCGGGAGACCGGGCCGATCTGGTCGAGCGAGGAGGCCATGGCGATGGCTCCGAAACGGGAGACGCCGCCGTAGGTGGGTTTGACGCCCACGGTGCCGGTCAGGGCGCCGGGCTGGCGAATCGAGCCACCAGTGTCGGTGCCGAGGGCGATCGGTGCCTCGAATGCGGCGACTGCGGAGGCGGAGCCACCACCGGAACCGCCGGGCACGCGCTCGGTATCCCACGGGTTGTGGGTGGTCTGGTAGGCGGAGTGCTCGGTGGAGGAGCCCTGGGCGAATTCGTCGAGGTTGGTCTTGCCGAGAATCGGCATGCCGGCGGCCTTGAGCTTTTCGATGACGGTGGCGTCGTACGGCGGCACCCAGCCTTCGAGGATCTTGGAGGCGGCGGTGGTTTCGATGCCCTTGGTGACGATCATGTCCTTGATGGCGATCGGCACACCAGCCAGCTCAGGCAGGGCGGCCTTGTCTTCGGCGGACTTGGCGTCGAAGGCGTCGGCCTGCTCGAGAGCCACATCGCCGGAAACCTTCAGGAAGGCCTTGATGGACGGCTCGGCAGCCTCGATCACCTTGAGGTGGGCTTCGACGAGCTCGCGAGAGGTGACGTCGCCCTTCTTGACGGCAGCGGCCTGCTCGGCAGCAGACAGTTTGACGAGAGTTGCGGTTTCGTTGCTCATCGATTACTCCTCGCTTCCCAGGATTCGCGGTGCCACGAACATGCCGGCCTCGGTCTTCGGGCCACCGGCGAGCGCCTCTTCCTGCGTGAGCGGGGTTTCGGCGACGTCCGGGCGCAGGTAGGCTTCCAGCGGAACCGGGTTGGCGGTCGGCGGCACATCGTCGGAGGCGACTTCCTGGACCTTGTTGATGGAGTCTGCGATGACGTTCAGTTCGCCCTGCAGACGGGTGATTTCCTCATCGGTGAGCGCGATTCGGGCCAGATCGCCCAAATGCACGATTTCTTCGCGTGAAAATGTTGGCATGGCCATAACTATATGAGCCGTATGTGACACGCAGTTGTCGGGAAACCGCATTTTCCTACCCTTTGAGACCATTTCAGCAGGGCAGGCACTCGGGTCATTATTTGATATCCGCTTTTCTGGTGACGATGAGACCGCCGATCCATGCGGCAGGATTGTCGACGCATGGCTACACGCCTGATACGGCGTGTTGGGCAATCCATGCGTGCATGGCCACGGCCGCCGCAGCGCCTGCATTAATGGAGCGCACGGAACCGAATTGAGAGATGTAGACCACATCGTCGGCCAATGCGAGGGCCTTCTCGCTCAATCCGGGGCCTTCTGCACCGAAGAGCAGCAGGCACCGCTTGGGGAAGGCATAGGCTTCCATCGGCACTGCGCCGGGAATAATGTCGAGGGCGATGACGCGGGCGGCTTGAAGCTCCTTGATGCGTGCATCACAAGCATCGATTTCGGCCAGCAGCTCATGAAGGTGCTTGTTGTCTCCATCCACAGCCACATCATGCGCATGGACGGCGGCGGCACCGGCCTTGGCTCGTTCATAGGCGATTTCACCGGCGATGCGATGATGCCAGCTTTCCACCAGTTCGGCGATGGAGGGGTGGTGTTCGACGTGCTGGTACAGTTCGGTCATCAACGCGCCCTTGCGATTCCACTTATGTGGACCGACAATGTGTACGCGCTTGGTCTGGAAGGCATTAGCGGTGCGGACCATGGAACCGATGTTAAAATCGTGGGTCCAGTTTTCCACCGCAACTTCGAAGTCGTGACGCCCTCGAGCGTCAAGATCGGCCTTAATGGCAGCAACGGTCCAGTAGCGGTAACGGTCCAATACGTTGCGGCGGTCTCCGTCGTTCAACAGCACCGAGTCGAAACGGCCGTCATAATTCGAAGAAGTCGGATCATCGGGACGAGGCTCACCGGGATGGGTCTCAGACCACGGCCCAAGGCCGATTTCACGGAATTCCGGTTCACCTGAAGCCTTGGCAGCCAAAGAAATCTGGTTGGGTGCGTGCAATCTTTCTCCTCGATAACGCTATTCACCGGTTCCTCTTAGTCAGCTTCGCTGCTCAGCCCGGCTGACTTTATGCGAGGGAAGTCAAAGGTGGATTTACCGCAGTTCGGATTCGTCGAAGACCTGGATGAAGGGGAGCGTTTGCTCGTCGCCGGTGGAGGGGTTGACCACATTGATGTCTTTGGCACCGCCACCGACCAGCGAGGCGATGGCCACGACCTTGGCACCCAGCTGCTCCACTATGCCAAAGTCGAGGCTCAGCTCATTGCCGTTGCGCAGGGTGACCAGCGAGCTGGTCTGCACGTACGACTTTTCGGACAGCCAAGCATCCAACAGCACCACACGGCGGCCTTCGATGGAGGGGCCCTTGATGGACGGGTAGACGAAGTCCATCACGAATCCATCTAGGTCCTCGCCACGAGAGGCGGCGGCCTGGATCATGGCAGACACCATGGGCACAGATGCTGCGGTCAAGGCACCAACAGCATCGAAGTCATCAATCGAATAGCCCGCATCTTCCAAAGCGTCAATCAGTACATGGCCCATGACAGTGGCGGCACGGTGGTCGAAAGTCACCGCGGCAAGTTCGGAGAACGGACGGCCCACCACATGCTCCTTCAGCAAGGTGGCTAGCTGTTCACGCGGCTCCAGCATGGCAAAGTCATTATGGCTCTTCGCGACGGCAAGGTCCGGGGTACCAGTGGGGCGGAATCCAGATTCAGTCATGACTCCAGACTATCGCCTGAGGCAGTCAGATGAGTATCACCTTCATCGGCCGGCACCACTTCAGGGGCGGACAGTTCGCTCACATTGCCTTTATCTGATTCGATGATCGGTACTTCCTCGATGATCTTGGTCGGTTCGATTTTTTGCAGCTTGCGAGCGGTGGGCAACACACGGCGTTCCAAACTGGACGCGAACTTGTTGTAGGCACTGACCGTCTTAGTAATCTGGGTGCCCAATTTGATGGCATAATCACCCAGCGTGGAGAACCGTTCGTACAGTTCTCGGGACAGATCGAACAGCTGCTTGGCGTCATCGGTGAGCGACTGCTGCTGCCAGGCATAGGCCACGGATTTCAGCACGGCCCACAGCGTGACCGGCGAGGTGAGCGCCACTTTGCGAGAGAACGCATCATCCATCAGTGTGGGATCGGCTTCGAGCGCGGCCTGCAGTAGTGCCTCATTGGGGATGAAGGCCACCACAAAATCAGGTGCTACATCAAAGGCATTCCAATAGGCCTTTTCGCCGAGAGCACGTACATGCTCGCGCAACGCCTTGGCATGGGACCGCAGCAAATCATCGCGGCGGGCAATATCCTCGGGGCTGGCGGTGTCCGGGATTTCGCAGGCACGCTGGTAATCGGCATAAGGCACTTTGGCATCAATCGGAATGGTCTTGCCTCCCGGCAGATGCACGATCATATCCGGGCGCAACGTACGCCCATCGGCATCCGTGACCACCACCTGGGTGTCGAAATCGACATGTTCCAGCAATCCGGCGGACTCGACAATGTTCTTGAGCTGGGCCTCGCCCCACGCGCCACGCACCTTGTTGTTGCGCAACGCGGCGGACAGGGAACTGGTTTCCTTGTCCAAACGGGCCTGCTGATCGTTGAGCCCCTTGAGTTGGGCTCCCAATGCGCCCATTTCCCTCTTGCGGCCCTCTTCGATCTGCGTGACCTTGTTCTGCAAGGTATCAAGATTCTTGGCCACTGGCGCAAGCGCCTCGAGCACCTTGCTCTGTTCTTTCAAACGTGCTTCCTGTTCAGCACGCTTGACCTCGGCGGCCTGAGCATCCGCCTGACGCTTCCGTTCTGCCTCCGCAGCTGCACGCTCACGTTCCTGCTGAATGCGAATCTGCTCAGCCTGCTGCGCCTGGGCAAGTTGTGACTTGGCGAAAGCCAATTGCTGGTTCACGCCTTCAATCTGAGCCTGTGCGGCAGCATTGCGAGCACTGAGCTCAGCGTTCTCGAATCGCGCATTCTCCAGCGAGGTCTTGGCCTCCTCCAGCTCCTCGCTTTTGACGCCTCGAGCCATCTCCTGACCCTTATGACGGCCTAGCACGAAGCCGGCGAAGAGGCCAAGCCCTGCACCAACCACTAGCACGACGATGACGATAATCACGGTTCCTATTTGCTCAAACATGGTACCCAGTATGTCATCGATGGTGAATGACGGTAAAACTCGTCACGATTTGACGAGACGCGCAATGGCCGCGGAAGCCTCCGCAAGTTTTTCATCGGCCACCTCGCCGCCCTGAATCGACGCCTGCCGCACGCAATGGTTGAGATGATCGTCCAGCAGCAATAACGCCACGGATTTCAGCGCCGAATTCGACGCCGAAATCTGCGTCAGGATATCGATGCAGTATTTGTCATCCTCCACCATCTGCGTGATGGCACGCACCTGTCCTTCGATACGGCGCAATCGTGCGATGACCTTGGCCTTGTCTTCGTCATAACCATGCATCGCAAACCCCCTGATACTTATCCGTCAGCTGAACACACCCCATTATATACCCTCTAGGGGTATAGAGTATACACTGTTGTTCAGTACAACAAACAAGGGGAAGGAACGGTTATGGAGCTCAGCATCTTCTCGGCCGCCACGGCGCTGATAGCGGCGGCCGCATTGACATGGCTGGTACTGCGGTTCTTCTTCGGAATGCAGAAAGCCACGGCCGGGGCCATGGACGCCTCCGGCGAACGCCAATCCGCAACAATCACCGTCAAGGGCGGGTACTCCCCCGCCGTGATCAGCATGCGCACGGGTACGCCGATTACGCTGACTTTCGATCGACAGGAGACCGGCGAATGCACTTCGCATGTGGTGTTCGCGGATCTGGGGCTTGACGCCATGCTGCCGGGCAACGCCACCACCGACGTGGAACTACCGGCGTTGCCGGCGGGCGAATATCCGTTTGCATGCGGCATGAATATGGTGCATGGGTTGTTGAGGGTTGAGGGAGAGGACGGCTCGGATGAGAACACGCCCCTTCCTCATCCTAATGCTTCGTATACGGCACCTGCCGCCGTGGATGCGGCGGAGGCCGAGCGGCGAGAGGCGGCTGAACGCGCCAATGAGATCAAGGCGCTGACGAAGCTGGTGATTGTGGGCGCGGTACTGACGTTGCCGGTATTCGCCGTCACCATGCTGCATATGGCCAATCCCGCGCTGGCGCCGCATTGGATGGTGAACCCGTGGCTGCAGGCCATTCTCATCACGCCGGTGATGTTCTACTGCGGGCGTCCGATCCACACGGTCGGCTTCCCCGCGCTGGCGCACCGCTCCCCCGACATGAACTCGCTGGTCTCGCTGGGCACTTCGGCCGCCTACCTGTATTCGCTGGTGACCTGCATCGCCCCGTGGGTGTTCCCGGAGGGCTCGCGCGAGCCGTATTTCGAATCGGTGGGCGTGGTCATCACCCTGGTGCTGGTCGGCCGCCTGCTGGAGACCAAGGCCCGCGAAGGCACCGGCAAGGCGGTGCAGTCGCTTATCAAACTGCGCCCGCGCACCGCGCACAAGCTCAACGCCACTTCCGCAGACAATGTGGACGGCATCGAATGGCGTAATCCGGCGCATTTCACGGACACCGACATCGACGCCATCGCCACCGGCGACCTGCTGGTCGTCAAGAACGGCGAGCGCGTGCCCACGGACGGCGTGATCGTGGCCGGCGAGGCGCGTATCGACGAATCGATGATCACCGGCGAATCCAAGCCGGTCTCCAAAACCGCAGGCGACCCGGTGACCGGGGCCACCGTGCTGCTCAAGGGCGGCTGCGTGATGCGCGCCACCCAAGTCGGCGCGGACACGGTACTCTCGCAGATCGCGGCGATGGTGGCCCGCGCCCAGGCGACCAAGGCGCCGGTGCAGCAGCTGGCCGATAAGATCGCCCGGTATTTCGTGCCGGCGGTGATGATCATCGCCATCTGGACGTTCGCCATCTGGAGGTCACTGGGCCCGGCGCCGCAACTGGCGCACGCGCTGGTCACCGCGGTCAGTGTGCTGATCATCGCCTGCCCGTGCGCGCTGGGACTGGCCACGCCGCTGTCGGTGACGGTCTCGCTGGGCTTGGGCGCCACCAACGGCGTGCTGGTCACCAGTGCCAAGGCGCTGGAACAGGCGCGTCGCATCGGCACCGTGGTGTTCGACAAGACCGGCACCATCACGCGCGGCGTGGTGGACGCGGCCGCCGACTGGGACAAGCCGAGCTACGAGCAGGACACGGTCAAGGAAGGCTCGCGTGAGGCCGTCGCGGCGTTGCGCGCACGCGGCATCCGCACGGTGATGCTGTCGGGCGACAAGGCCGAGGTAGCCGGGCGCATCGCCCGCGAAGTCGGCATCGATACGGTGATCTGCGAGGTCAAGCCGGACGGCAAGGCCTACTGGATCGCCAAACTGCAGCGCGAACGCGACGAGGCCACCGCCAAATCCGCGTACGGCACCTCCCGCACGGCCGCGCAATCCCGCACTCTGATTGCGATGGTGGGCGACGGCATCAACGACGCCCCCGCGCTGGCCCAGGCGGATCTCGGCATCGCCATCGGCACCGGCACGGACGTGGCGATGCAGTCGGCGGACGTGACCTTGATGAGCGGCGACTTGCGCGGCGTCATCAAGACCATCAACCTGTCCAATGCCACGATGCGCAACATCCGCGAGAATCTGGGGTGGGCGTTCGGCTACAACGTCATCGGCATTCCGGTGGCCGCCGGCGTACTCTACCCGTTCACCGGCTGGCTGTTGAGCCCGATGATCGCGGGTCTGGCGATGGCGTTGAGCTCAGTGTGCCTGGTGCTGAACGCGAACCGGCTGCATGGAGCGAACATCAACGTGGGCGTTGCCGATGGTCCCGCCGGTTCGGGCAGCAGCATGGCGGATGTCGAATCAGCCGGATCGGCCGAATCAGCCAACGCCGCCAACATCACCGGCTCCGCCACATCCAACGCGCCTCACGAGCCGACCGTCATCATCGATGATCGCACCACGCTGAATCAAACCAATCACGTATCTGACCAATCCAATAATCCAACCAACAAGGAGAACACTATGGATATGGGAATGCACATGCACCACACCGCCCCCGCGGACGGCGAAACCGCCACCGACCCGGTGTGCGGCATGACCGTGGCTGTGAACGCCGACGCGATCACGCGCGAGTATGAGGGCAAGTCCTATTACTTCTGCGGCGAACACTGTGCCACGAACTTCATGAAGGCCCCGCAGGTGTTCCTGGAGCAGTAGTCTCTGCGTTTACCTGATTCAACGACAATGGCCTCCGCCCAAAACGAGCGGAGGCCATTTGCATATATGAATCAATCAACGAATCAGTTGGCGAAGAAGAACACGAACAGCCAAGCGCCGATAATGGCGCCGACAATCGGGGCCACAACCGGGATCCAGGCCTCGCCCCAGCGGGAGGAGCCCTTGTGCGGGATCGGCAGGATGGCGTGCAGCAGACGCGGCATGAGGTCGCGGGCCGGGTTCAGGCCAGGGCCGGTCGGGCCACCCATGGAGGTCACGAGGCCCCACACAATGAAGCCGACGACGATGGAGGCGGCGGCGTAATCCTGCTTGCCCCAAGCCAGGGACAGGCAGCACAGGGCGCCGAAGACGAGCACCAGGGTGCCGAACATCTCGTTGAGGAAGTAGTTGGCCTTCTGGTTGTCCGCGTCAGTGGTGCAGAAGGTGCCCAGAATCGCCTCGGCGTCCTCGGTCTCCTTGTAGTGCGGGTAGTAAGTGATGTAGACGATGAGCTGGCCGAGCAGGGCGCCGAGCAGCTGGGCAACGATGTACGGCAGCACGTCGCTCCACGGGAACAGGCCGTTGACGGCCTGGGCGATGGTCATGGCCGGGTTGATGTGCGCGCCGGAGACGCTACCGAACATGAGCACCGGGAACATGACGCCGAAGCCGTAGCCCATGGCGATGTTCAGCCAGCCGGCGTGGTGGCCCTTGGTGTTCTTGAGCTCAACGTTGGCCACGGAGCCGTTGCCGAAGATCATCAGAATGGCGGTGCCGAAGAACTCGGCGGCCAGCTTGGTAAAGAGAGGATAATCCACTGCTTCTTCTTTTCTCTTCGCCGCGCAACAGGCATGGCTGACTGTTCACGGCATTCTGTGTGACTGGAAATCCGTTCGCGGAGCCGGCGACGCGATTTACGCTGGGCGCGAAAGCAAACGTGGTGATTGTACACTTTGCCCCACGACGAAATGCCGGCAAGATGCGATGTCGAATGTCCAGCCGAATGCAATGCCCAAAAAGCCATCGGAATCAGCCGAAGCGACCTTGAATCTCAGTGGTTGCGAATGACGTTGCGCAGAGGCAGGACGCTGGTGGGCGAGACGGACAGTTCGTCGATTCCTAGGCGCAGGAACGTATCGGTCAGGCTCAAGTCTGCGCCAAGCTCGCCGCAGATGCCGCACCAGATGCCATGACGATGGGCAGCCTCGATAGTCATCTGGATCATGCGCAGCACAGCTGGTGAATGCGGGTCGGCAAAGCGTTCGAGACTCGGGTTCTGACGGTCACAGGCCAGCGTGTACTGGGTCAGGTCGTTGGTGCCGATGGAGAAGAAATCGACTTCGGCGGCCAGCTCGTCGGCCATAATGACCGACGCAGGCGTCTCAATCATAACGCCGATCTGGATACTCTCGTTGAAGTCGATGCGCTCGCCGCGCAGCTCGCTTTTGGCTTCTTCAAGAATCCGCTTGGCGTCGCGTACCTCCTGCACAGAGGTGATCATGGGCAGCATAATGGCGATGTTGCCGTATGCTGAGGCGCGCAATAATGCGCGTAACTGGACTTTGAAAATCTCCGGGCGGGTCAGGCAGATGCGGATTGCCCGGTAACCAAGCGCGGGATTATCCTCGTGGCTCAGATTGAAGTAGTCGACCTGTTTGTCCGCGCCGATGTCGAGCGTACGGATGATGACCGGACGGTCGCCCATCTCCTGTGCGACTTGTCCGTATGCATCGAACTGAAATTCCTCGGTCGGCCAGTCCTCGCGTTCCAGATACAGGAACTCACTGCGGAACAAGCCGATGCCCTCAGCATCGTTGGCCAGCACGGCGGCTGCGTCAGAGGGACGGCTGATGTTGGCGTACAGGTGGACCCGCTGACCGGACTTGGTTTCGGTGGGCTTGCCCTTGAGCTTCCGCAGGAGGCTTAGGTGCTCCTCAGCCTCGGCCTTCCTGCGCCGGTATTCGGTCAGCGTGGCCTCGTCCGGGTCGACGAATACCGCACCGCTGGTGCCGTCGATTACGGCAACGTGACCATCATCGGCCGGGTCAAAGGCGTCGCCGATACCTGTGATGGCGGGCAGGCCCATCGTGCGCGCCAGAATCGCGGTGTGCGAGTTCGCTGAGCCCTTGGCGGTCACGAGGCCCAAAACCTTAGCGCGGTCGAGCTGCGCGGTATCGCTGGGAGCAAGATCTTCGGCGAAGATGATGTGGCTTTCGCCGTTCTGCGCGATCCCGTTCTGCACAATACCGTTCTGCACAGCATCGCCTTGTACACTGCCATCCTGCGCCGTGCTATCGCGTTTGCCTTGCAGCACGTTCATCACGCGGCGAGAAACATCCTTGACATCAGCGGCTCGAGCCTGCATGGTCGAGCTATCCATCGCAGCGAACATGGCGGCGAACTGTTCGGCGGCGCTCTTCACCGCGAATTCGGCGTTCACCTTGTCTTGCGCAATCAAACCTTCGACGCATTCCGCATAGTCCGGGTCCTGGAGCATAAGCCGATGGGCGTCGAACAGTTCGGCCTTGTTTTCGCCGAGCTCAGCGGCGACGTTGTCACGCAGTTGCTTGAGCTGAGCGACGGCCGTGTCACGGGCCGCGCGGAATCGATCCATCTCGGCCTGCGGGTCGTCGATTAAGCGGCGTTCTACGGCATAATCTACGGCGGCGAGCACGCGGACCGTGCCGATAGCAATGCCAGCGGATACGCTGACGCCCTGTATCGTTCTCATTACAGGTGCTCCTTGAGGAATCGCTCGAACTCTGCAGCAGCGACAGCTTCATCGTTGCCCTGCACCCGAACCGTAACCTCGTCACCTTGTTGAACATCAAGTCCCATAACACCGAAGATACGCTTGGCATCCACGGATTTTCCACCGTAGGCAACGGTGATGCTCGATTCATATTCCTGCGCTTTGGCAACCAATCGGCCAGCCGGGCGGGCGTGCATGCCTTCGGGGTCGGATACGGTGAACGTGAATATCTGAGGCATGACGTTGCTCCTTACACGTCCGGCCGTCACGCGCGAAGACGGCCTTTCCGCACCAGCTACGGACTGATACTGGAAAAAACAAAAAACCGGAATCTTTCGATTCCGGTTGTCTGTGCCCCCGCAGGGATTCGAACCCTGGACACGCTGATTAAGAGTCAGCTGCTCTAACCAACTGAGCTACAGGGGCTTGGTTAGATGCTGAAGTATTCCTTGCAACAGGTGATAAATATACTCAGATTTGAAGCGAATGCAACTCTCGGCGTGTCGCGCCTATTTCCGGCGTTTTTGCTAATACAAAAATCCCCCATGCGGCGCAAACCGCACGGGGGATGATGCTTAAGCTCAGACTCTTGGTCTGTGTGATTCCAGCACTAGGCCGGAATGACTCACTCGGCCACGACCTTCACGAAGAAGGAAGCGGTGATCTCCGGGTGGAGGGCCACCTTGGCGGGGAAATCGCCGGTGGTCTTGATGGTCTCGACCTCGATGGCCTTCGGGTTCACCGCAGCCTTGTCGGACAGAGCGACGGCGATGGCCTCGTTGGAGATACCACCGAACAGCTTGCCGGACTCGGACACCTTGGCGGCGATCTCGACGGTAGTGCCCTCGATGGCGGCCTTAGCGGCGACGGCGTCCTCGCGGGTAGCGACGGCCTTGGCCAGACGAGCGCGCTTCATAGCGACGATCTGAGCCTCAGCGCCCTTGGTCCACGCGAAAGCGAGGCCCTGCGGGAACAGGTAGTTGCGGGCGTAGCCGGACTTCACGTCGACAACGTCACCGGAATGGCCCAGGTTGGACACGGTCTTGGTGAGAATAACCTTGGTTTCAGCCATTGTTCAAAGCCTCCCTAACTCAGCGACCCGAGGTGGCGTACGGCAGCAGGGCCATCTCGCGGGCGTTCTTGATCGCCTTGGACAGCTCACGCTGCTCCTGCACGGTCACGCCGGTGATACGACGGGAACGGATCTTGCCGCGATCGGAAATGAACTTACGCAGCAGCGCAACGTCCTTGTAATCGATCTCGGTGACCTTGGCGGCCTTCAGCGGGTTCGGCTTCTTCTTGAACGGCTTGACCGGCGGTTGCGGCCTCTTACGTGACATGATGTTCTCCTTATAAATCTTGATATTGATTGCTGCTGGCAGCGGGGAGGCAAGTACTGATCAGAACTCCGGGTCGGAATCGTCGCCGCCGAAATCGGAGGAAGCGCCGAACGTGGAGAAGCTACCGGCATCAGATGCACCGGCATTACTCCACGGGTCGACCGCAGGAGCGGACGGGTTGGCGGGAGCGGCAGACTGCTGGGAGTATCCAGCGCCACCACCCTGATAGCCACCGTTGTAACCGCCCTGGCCACCGGCATAACCACCTTGGCCACCCTGGTTGCCATAGCCCTGATTGGGCTGCTGACCACCCTGGAAACCACCGGAACGACCCTGGAAGCCGCCCTGACCGGACGACTGGCGAGTCACCTGTGCGGTGGCGTAGCGCAGGGAGGGCCCGATTTCATCGAGCTGCATCTCCACGACGGTTCGCTGGGAACCATCCTGTGCCTGATAGGAACGCTGCTGGAGGCGACCGGTGGCAATCACGCGCATGCCCTTCTTCAGGGACTGGGCGCAGTGGTCGGCCAGATCACGCCAAGCGGAGCACCTCATGAACAGCGCCTGACCATCCTCGAACTGGTTGGTCTGACGATTCCAGGTTCGCGGGGTGGAAGCAATCGTGAAGCTCGCCACGGTCGCACCGCTGCCAATAGTGCGCAGCTCGGGGTCCGCAGTGAGGTTGCCCACGATGGTGATGACGGTTTCACCTGCCATAACGGTCCTTCTTACTTACCTTGAATACCAGCTGTTCAGCTGACTAAACGCTTGATTCAGCCCTTACGAAGAATCTTCGTACGGATCACGGATTCGTTGAGGTTCAGAACACGGTCAAGCTCATCGCTGGTAGCGGGCTCGGCGGTGTACTTCACCACGACGTAGTTGCCTTCGGTCTTACCGGCAATCTCATAGGCGAGCTTGCGACGGCCCCAGTAATCGGGCTCATCGAAAGAGCCGCCTTCCTTGGTGACGAGTTCCAGATACTGCTCGGTCAGCTTCTTCAGACCGCGCTCATCCAGCTCAGGATCGGCGATGAACATCAGTTCGTACTTGTGCGCAGACATCACCCACCTCCTTCGGACTATTCGGCCACGGACGTTCCGTGGCAGGAGTGTGTATGCGTGTTAGCCCATGACGCAGCACCAAACCGGCACCGCCTCTTCGGGCAACTTGGACAGTCTATATATGAGGCGGGACAGGGTATGCCCATATTCTTGCCGGTTTCGCGATGTCCACCGTTTTGGCCAAGCCCACGCAGCCCGCGGCTCCCATCACTCCCGGAGCGGCACCGGTAGCCGCACCTGGCGCGACCTCCACCACCATGAATGAGCAACAGAAGAAAATCTTCATCATCGTTGGTGCCGTGGCCGGCTTCCTCGTGCTGTTCGGTATCGTGTATGGCGTGCTGTCTTCCGCCGTGTTCAGCGCGAAGAGCGTTGCGAACAGCTATGTGGCCGCCATCTCCTCCGGCAACTACGACAAGGCCAACACCATCGCCGATCCTCACGTGAATACGAACCAGCGCGCACTGCTGACCAGCAAGGCATCCTCGGGCGAGAACACGCGCATCACCAACGCGCGCATCTCGCAGACCTCCAATAATGCCGATGGCACCGTGAGCGCCCAGCTGACGTACACGCTTGAAGGCAAGGAGGTCAACGGCAACTTCACCATCAAAGACAATAAGGTCAGTGTCGAGTTCTCCGAGTAATTTCGGCAATCTCAACACTCTTACGAAATAAGCACCCCGCCGTGGCGTTCGCTGCGGCGGGGTGCTTGTACACTGGTTAAGGCGTAAATCACACAGCGACTCAAACAAAGGATGCGAACGCATGTCGGCGATTCTTGAAGGCACTCCGGATAAACGACTCGTATTGGTCACGGGCCGCGCCTACCCCGAGCTAGCTGAGAAGGTGGCCGAATGTTTGGGAACCGAAATCCTCGAAACCACGTCCTATGACTTTGCCAATGGCGAGATGTACGTGCGTTTCACCGAACCGGTGCGTGGTGCGGACGTGTTCGTGCTGCAGTGTCATTCGGGCGATATCAACAAGTGGATCATGGAACAGCTCATCATGATCGACGCTTTGAAGCGCGCCTCCGCCAAGTCGATTACCGTGGTGGCGCCCTTCCTCGGCTACTCGCGCCAGGATAAGAAGCACCGCGGTCGTGAGCCCATCACCGCCCGTCTGATTTTCGATCTGTTCCACGCCGCCGGTGCAGACCGCATTATGACGGTCGATCTGCACGCCGCTCAGGAGCAGGGTTTCTTCGATGGTCCGGTCGATCATCTAACCGCCATGCCGGTGCTGCTCGATTACGTGCGTTCCACCCTTGATCTGGGCAACACCACCATCGTGTCCCCGGATGCCGGCCGTATCAAGGTGTCCGAACAGTGGGCCGCCAAGCTAGGCAATCTGCCGCTGGCATTCATCCACAAACAGCGTGATATTACTCGTCCGAACCATGCCGAGGCACATGGCATTATCGGCGATGTCGACGGCCGCGACTGCGTGGTCATCGACGACATGGTCGATACCGCCGGTACTATCTGCGAAGCCGTGCGCACCCTGAACGAATCCGGCGCCAAGTCGGTGACGCTGGTCGCCACCCATGGCCTGCTCTCCGGCCCGGCCGTGGAGCGCCTGTCTCACTGCGGCGCGCATGAAATCGTGTTTATGGACACCGTGCCGATTCCCGAAGAGAAGCGCCTGCCGAATATGACCGTACTGTCTTGCGCACCGCTGCTGGCCGCGGGTATTCGCTCCGTGTTCGAGGAAGGTTCCGTGGCGATTCTGCTCGACGGCCTGCCCGAGGACATGCGTCCGCGCAATATCTATGCGTGATTGATACGCCGAAAATCCTTACGAAAAAACGCCGCTTGGCTATTGATCAAGCGGCGTTTTTTCGTATAGCTCCAATCAGATGAAGGCGCGCTCGCCGAAGATGGCGGTGCCGACGCGCACGATGGTGGAGCCTTCTTCGATGGCGTAGGTCATGTCGTGGGTCATGCCCATGGACAGTTCGGTGCAGTCGGCCGTGCCTTCGGCACCGGAGGCAATAATCTGGTCGCGCGTGCGGCGCAGATGCGCGAAGCCCGCACGAATCGTGCGCTCATCATCCACATGGGCGCCAATGGTCATCAATCCCTGCAAGCGCAGTCCGCCCATCGCACCGATGCGCTGGGCCAAGTCGATGGCGTGGCTGGGTGCACAGCCGGACTTCGATTCCTCGCCGGATTCGTTCACCTCCAGCAACACGCCGACCGTGATGCCGCGCATGGTGGCACGGCGGGCGATCTTTTCCGCCAGTTCGATGGAATCCACGGATTCGATGGTGTCCACTACCGGCAGCACCTTGCCAATTTTATTGGCTTGCAATTGGCCGATGAGATGGAAAGGAATATGCGTTGCAGCTGCGGCATTGGCCGTGTCAGCCTCAGCGGCATCAATCACGCCTAGCGAATAACCACGCTCCCCCAGTCGTTTTGCCAGACCGTCAGCCTTGACAGTAATCTCCTGTGGACGATTCTCACCAATCACGCGAATACCAGCATCGATAGCCGCCAGAATCTCGCCGACATCGCGCGTCTTGGTGGCAGCCAGCAATTGGACCGAACCGGCAGCACGCCCGGCTGCGGACTCCGCTGAGGCAATCCGGTCAAGCACGCGATGCACACCATCAGTAATCTCTTGTGCGCGCGCCTGATCGATAACTTCGTTGGCGAGATCCTTATGGTCCATGTATGCCGTCATTGCTGCCCCTGTTCGTAGATTCCCCACCATCGTAGTCTCATACGCGCACATAATGCTTGTTATTGAACAAAAGTGAAGCCCCCGCTGTTCATGCGCGGGGGCTTGGTGATGCTAGGCCGAGCGAGTGGGACTAGCAGGTACCGGACTTGCGGCGCTTGAGGATGATTACACCCGCAACAGCAAGTACCACGGTGAGGATGCCAACACCAAGCACGGCTGCACCGGTGTCAGGTATCTTCTTGTGCTTGCCGGAGTCTGCATCACCCTTGTTCTGGTTGGAATCGTTGCCTTGGTTGGGCTTGTCCGTGCCGGAACCGGGCTTATCGCCACCCTGGCCAGGCTTCGTGGTGCTCTTCTCAACCAGACCCGCGATGGCATCGCTGATTGCCTCAGTCGCAGCCTGTACGTCAGACTGGGCGGCCTGACCATCACTCGTCAGCGCATTCGCCATAGCGACTGCCGAATCAAGCACGGCCAGCGATTCATCAGTCCACTTTGTGCGATCCACGGCAGCAGCGGCATCGAGCTGAGCGCTCAGCGCGGCACGATCTTGCACCGTAGCTACAAGCACCAGCTTCTTCGCTGCCTGCTTCAGCTGGGTTGCGGCATCCACCACCGCAGCTTCGGTGGCATCCTCAGCCTTATACACCTGCTGCGCCGAATCCAATACCGCCGCGTACTCCGCCCATGAAGTCTCGGTGTACTTGGAGGCATCGTCAGCCTTAGGCGAGTCAGCGAGCGCCTGCTTGAGCTCGGTCTTGTCGATCGGTGTGGGCTCAGGCGGCTCAGGCGTACTGTCGTCAATGGCATGAACCTGCCATTCGGCAACAGCCGGAGAAGCCGAGCCGGACGTGATAACCATACGCAACTTGGTAGTCTTGACCGGAGTGTTCCACGTGCCATCAGACCACCCCTTGGCATCGCCGGTGGCCCAGCCAGCAGACGGTGAATTGGCGGTCACAGTGTAGGTGGCGTCGGGAATATCCACGAAGTTGCCGGCACCGTTGTTCGCCAAGGCGTCCCAGTACTGCAATTCCCACGATGCCGGAATACCCAATCCGCCATCATCCGAGGTGAATTGCACGCGGCTAGAGTCGATAGTCACTTCACGGTCCCACTCGTAGTCGAGGCGCATCTCACCGGTGTTGGGCCAAGTGCCCCAGACATCCTCGTTGGCAATGGTGATATCGGGAATGATCTTGCCGTCGTTCAACGCGGCGGCACCCTTGACCCAGCCGGATGCCTTGCCGTCCACATCGGTGGCGGTGGCATCGCCCTCAATGTAGCCGGTCAGCGGCACGGAAGTGTCGGATGGAATGTCGGTTTTCGCCGAAGCGGACACGTTGCCGGCCTTATCGGTGGCGCGGTAGTACACGGTGGCGCGCGACGCGCTCGGTGCAGCAATCGGCTTGCTGTACGTGGCCCATTGACCGTCTGTGCCAATGCGGTATTCAATTGATGCGACACCGGAACCGGTGCCGTCATCAGCGGTCAAGGTCAGCGTGCGCTCCTCCTTATCGGCGGCGGCGGTCACGGTTGGCGCGGCGGAGTCCACCTTGCCGCCGGCCTTGGCCACGTCGGAAACGTTGCCGGCCTGATCGGTGGCGCGAGCCCACACTTCGACATCGCCCTGCTGGGAAAGCGTGGCAATGGCCGCGTTTGCATTCGCGGCGATGGTGGTCCAGCTCTTGCCTTGATCAGCGGAAATCTCCAGCTTGGCGATAGGTGCGGTGTCGTCCGTGGCCTGCACGGTGGCGAACGGAGCGGTGGTGAGCCACTCGCTATTGCCTGCGTTAGCAGTAACGGCAACGGTTACAGTCGGCTTCGTGGTATCAGCGGCAGGCTGGTAGCCGTCCTGCACGGTGACATTTACCGACACATTGCCCTGCTCGCTTGCCTCACCGGGCACGCCGGCGACCACGCCGTAGGCCGTAAACGAACCGACCTTGGCATACGAGGAAGCATCAACTGGACGCCAAATTACTGGGGAGGCAACGGTTGGGTTCCCGTACTTCACATCCACTGTGGCCGGCAGAGTAGGCGCAGTACCGGTGGCGGTGGTCACGCTCTTCGGCGCAGTGATTGCCGGCGATTCGCTGGAGTCGGAGCCGACTTCCCATTCAGCAACGGCCACGGAGGCATAGCCGCCATCCACAGCTTGACCGGTCATGTCGAGCTTTAAGGCAGTAGTGGTCACCGCATCGAAGGTGACGGCGTTGGGGTTGGCCTTGCCTGTGGTCGTTGTATAGGCACTCGGGTTGGTGACATCCTTCCATGTGCCGTCCGCGTCCAAGTACTGAATCTTCCACGAGGCGGGCGCGCGCAGAGCGTTGGAATCCACGTCGAACCAAACCTTAGACGAGTTGACGCGCACAGTGCCATCCCATTGGTAGACCAGAGAATCGCCGGACTGCGATTGCGGGATAGAACGGTAGTTGGTCCAGTGATTCGGCGGGACCACAGCGGTTTGCAACACACGGCCGTCGTTCACCGAACCCTTCCAAGCAGGCGTTTCAGTGAACGTGGCGCTCACCTTTGCGTACGGAGCCACGTTGGTGGAGGGCTGCGTTTTCTCGGCCTTGGTTGGATGGGCGGTGGAAACCATCTGGCCGTCGGCGGTCCAATCGACTTCATCAATGCACACGGCACGGCGGAAATCGGTGCCGCCTTCCTTGTCGCCGGTGTGATAGGTCACATACCATTTGTCGCCGAACTGGAGCACCGAGGGGTGCATCGTGGTGGCCGAGCCAGAAGGCACGATTACGCCTTGGTACTTCCATGGGCCGAGCGGGCTGTCGGAAGTGGAGTACTGGATGCAAGCTTGATAGTTCGATTCCACGCAGGTGGCCGTGCCCGAACCGGGCTTACCGCCGTCGTACACGTTGTAATAGGTATCGCCCTTACGGAACACCCACGCCGCCTCGAAGAATCCCTTCGGGCCGTTCGCGTTGCTGTCCGCGTCCTTCATGGTGTGGAGGTTCGGCGTGGTGCCATCAGCCTTGGTTTCCACCTCGGTGTATGAGGTGCGGCCGGTTGTGGCGTCCTTCTTCATCTTGATGGCGAGCTGAGTGCCGAACGTACCAAAGTGCAAATATCCGGTGCCATCCTCGTCCACAAAGAATGCCGGATCGATGGTTTCAATCTGGGTTTGCGATGTGGTGAGCAGCGGCTTGCCGATGGCATCCTTCCACGGGCCGAGCGGACTCTTCGACTTGGCCACGCCGATGGCGAACGGGTCCTGTCCAGCCGCCTCAGAAGCCTTGTCCTTCACCGGCACGTAGTAGTAGAACCAATCATCGGAAGTGTCGCTCGGGGTGCCGTTATCGTCGGCTACGACTTGGCCGGCGTACGCGCCATCGCCGGTGGCCCAGCTGAACAGGTCTGCCTTGGCGATGGTCTTGTAATGTGTCCATTTGCCTTGATTCAGGCCGTCTTCATCGGTGACGTATACGCCCCAGTCCTTCATGTTGAAGGAGCCGTAGTCGGGCGAAGCCTCATCGTGACCGGTGAAGACGAAGAGTTTGCCGTCATAGCTCAGCGCGGATGCATCTGCAGAGTAGTAGTTCTGCGAAAGATCGTTCGGGGTGTCAATACCCTCGTTCTGCCCGATGGGGTTGCGCATGTAGCTGGGCAGTGCGCTATTGTCGATTTGGGTGACGGTGACATCAGGATTGTTATACGGCAGTTCGTTATACGCGTGACCGTCAACGCTGGGCGCGTTGTCAGCGGTGGCTGAATCGGCGGCCATTGCGGTCGGCGCAAGGGCAAGGCCTGACAGCAATGTCGCTGCGGCGACGAGTCCACCGGCCACCGCGCGAACCGATTGCGCGGATACATGGAAACTCATAGTGCTCCTCATTGAGTGAGTGAAAAGAGTAATGATGGGTAGAAGGAAAAGGCTAGAGCCCCCTCTGTGAGGGGGCTCACTCGGCAGAATGACTCCGTTGCGGGTCAGGCCGAGTGGCGAGCCGAACCGTGGTCGCCGGACTGGCGACGCTTCAGGATGGTCACACCCGCGGCGGCGAACAGCACAGCGAGAATTCCGACACCGAGCACAGCCACACCCGTGTTGGTCAGGCTGCCCTTGTTGTCGTTCTGCTTGCCGTCGGTCACGCCGGGCTGCTGGGAGCCGGGCTTCTGCTCCGGCTTCGTGGCCCAGAACGCCTTGTCGAGAGCATCCTGTGCGGCATCGACGTCGGCCTGCTTGGCGTCCTTGTCGTCGTACACCTTCTGAGCGGCGGCAATCTGGCTCTGCAGAGCCTGCCATGCCTTCTCGGTGTACTTCGACTTGTCAGCCTTCTTGGCCTGCTCGATGGAAGCCTTGAGAGACTCCTTCTTCACCGTTTCGACGGCGGGCTTCTCTTCCAAGGCCTTGACGGCCTTGTTCAGCGAAGCGGACGCTTCCTGGACGGCGGCCTGAGTGACCTCACCGGACTCATCGCCCTTGAGCACACCTTCCGCAGCCTCGATGGCCTTGTTCAAGGCCTCGACACTCTTATCCGTGTACTTGCCGGAAGCGGCCTCGGCCTTGGCCGTGTCGATGGCCGCCTGCAACGTGGACTTCTCCACGTCGGTGGCGAGCGCAACGAGCACCTTCTGGCCGTCCTCGAGCTTGGTCACCTGCTCGGCGACCTGTTCTTCGGTGGCATTGACATCGTCGTACACAGCCTGGGCAGCGTCAATGATTTGCTGGAACTCAGCCCATGAAGCGGCGGTGTAGCGGCGTGCATCGAGGCCGTTGGCTGTGTCAAGAGCCGACTTGAGCGCGGTCTTGTCGACCGGGGTAGGTTCAGGCTCGGTGCCGTCAATACCATGCACGCCCCACTCGGCCACGGCGGCCCCGAAGGTGCTGCTGCCGGTGTACGGAGTGAGCACGAGTCGCAGCGACTTGGTGGTGACCGGCTTGAAGGTCACAGCGCTCCAACCCTTGGCATCGGTATCCGCACGAGAAGCCGGCGAATTACGCACGACGGTGTAATCCTCGGTGGGCTCGACGTCCTTCCAAGAACCATCCTCGGCGAGGTACTGAATCTTCCAAGCGTCCGGGACTTCCAGACCACCCTTCGAATCGTCAGTCTCAGCGAAGTTGGCCCAGAACTGGGCGCGGCTCTGGTCAATGGTCACGGACTGACCGAAGTCGTACTGGGCGTACATGCCGTCCTTTGCCTTGCCCCAAGAACCCCAGACCTTGTCGTTGACGTTCTGATCATCCATGGTCGGCCAAGTATCATCGACGACTACGCCGTCGTTGAGCTTGCCTTCGGCCGGTGACCAGGTCGCCTCGGAATCAGGCGAAATGGTGGTCCTGGTCGCCTTGCCTTCAATCCAACCGACCAACGGCTCAGGCTCAGGCTCCGGAGTGGAGGAACCGTTCGGGTCGGCAACCACGTGGACAGTGAGCTTGGCAGCTGCGGAAGATGAACCGTCGTCGACGGTACCAGCCACCTCGTAGTCACCAACCTTGGTCAGGTCGATGGCCTTGATGTCGGCATCCTTCCACGTGACCTTGCGGTCGTCGTTGTATCCGTTCGGGAACTTCACCGGAACCGTGGCGGGCAGGTCGATGGACTTGGCGTTCTGGTAGACGGTCTGCTCAACCGGCTGCGCATTACCCACGGTCTGCGATGCGGTATCGGAACGAGCCGCGATGTGTGCAACCGTACCGTTCAGCGCACCGGCGACGGTGCCCTTGACATCGAATACGGCATCGGCGGCCAGCTGAGCGTCGGTCACCTTACCCCACGTGACGGCGAGGTCACGGCGAGAACCGTCGGTGTATACGGCGCTCACGGTGGATGGCAGCTTCAGATCATCAGCCTTGGAACCGGTCTGCACCAGTCGGTTGACTTCGTCCACGCTCACCGGCTCGATGGCGTACGCCTCGAACTCGGAAGCACCCACGATGGCGCCCTTCGGGAAGACCACGCGCAGCTTGTCGGTTTCGACGGCGTCGGCGAACTTCACTTCGTTGCCTTCGTTCCGGTTGACCGTGTAGGACTGGCCGTCAGCCAGTTTCACATCCTGCCAGTTACCGTCAGCGTCAGCGTACTGGAGCTTCCAAGATGAGACCATCGGCACGCCACCGCCATCGGTCCAGAAGAAGACCTTGGCCTTCTTCAGCGGCACCTTGCCGGCCCACTTCAGTTGCAGCCACGGCTCCACACCAGTGGAGTCGCCCCAGTTGTTCCAGGTCTCGTTCGGCGTGTTGGCGTATACCACCTGACCGTCGATGACCTTCTTGGCGTTGTCCTTCGGCTGGTAGCCGTTGGTGTAGCTGGCAGATGCGCTCGACTGCGGGGCTACGTTCACGGTACCGTCAGAGGGGATGCCGTGAACGGTGATTTCCTTGGAGCCTTCCTTCTCGCCATCGGAAGCGGTGAGCTTCAGGACGTAGTCACCCTCCTTGTTGAAGGTGACGGTGGTGCTGGCAGCGGAGGCGTCCACGAACTTCGCAGTACCGCCTTCCGGACCGGAGACCTGGGACCATGTGGTGGTGACGTCGCCTTCTGCGGGCAGACCGTCATCCTTCACCGTACCGACGAGCTTGGCACCAGATGAGGTGCTGGAAGACACGTAAGCATCCACCTGCGGAGTCTGGTTCTCGGAAGTGCCGTCAGCCTTGATACCGGTGTTGTAGGCTTCGATCTCCTTGACACCGACGGCCATGCCGGCCTGCGGCGTGAAGGTGACGCGGATGGTCGTGGTCTCCACCGGAGTGAACTGGATACGGTTGTAGTTCGCGCCCGCGTAGTTCGGGGTGCGCACCTGATCCGCAATCGGGGCCCATGTGCCGTCATCCTTCTGGTACTCCAACTTGTAGTTGGCGGGCTCGGCATAGCCGGAGATGGTCTGGCTGGACGAGCTCTGGTAGAAGTACAAGCGGATGTCGTCGATCTTCTGCTTGCCGTCCTTGAACTTGATATTGAGCGTGTCGGTCTTGTTCTCAGAGCCCTTGGTACCCCAGAACGATTCCATCACGGTCTTGCCGTCCACCGCGTTCTTGGCCGGGTAGTTGGTGTCCTTCTCGGCGTAGGTGGTACCGGTCACGTCCGCGTCCTTGGCCACGTTCGTGGTGGACTTGGAGGCGGAGTCGACGTTGGTGCCGGACTTGGCGAACAGGTCGGTCACGCGCTGATCGGCATTGAAGGTAACCTGATTGGCGGCCTTCACGTTCTTGACGGCTTCGGCGCCGACGGTAACCTGGGCACTGGAATCGTCCTTGACCTCGACCGTTCCCGCAGCCGGGTCATAGATGAGGTGCGCCAGCTTGTCGGAGGTGAAGGCGAGCTTGCCGCCCACGTACAGGCTGTAGCCAGCAGGACCACCGTAGTGGCTGCCGTCCTTGTCCCATACGATGGAGACATCCTGATCGTGGTAGCGCAGGTTGTTTACCGTGAAGTAGTTCCAACCGGGGATTTCGATCGGGTTTAGCTCAATCTTGTTGTCCTCGCGCGGCACCATACCGGCTACGTCCTCGACCATCGTCCAGTTCGTGGTGCCGAGCTGGGTGTGGTGGATCCAGGAGCGGTAGGTGATCTTGCCGCCGTTCTGTGCGGCGTCAAGGTTCTTGTCGAGGTTGTTGATCACGCCGTCACCGTTTACATCGCCGACGTTGTTGTTATCCTCGTTCCAGAACTCGTTTTGATCAAGGTAGTTGTTATCGCCGCCCTGATAGTGCGCGAACGCCACCCAGTACAGCAGTTTCTTGAACTGCTCATTGGTGATGTAACCGTTCTTGGCTGCATCGTAGTTGCGAATACCGGCCGAGTAGACCTGCAGCAGCGGCTGTGCGTTGATAATGGAGAAGTTGTTGGAACCGGGGAAGTTCAGCGCCGCCTTGTCCGCCTGGTTGGCGGTGAAGAACGGGAAGATCGGGAACTCGTTGGAATCCTCGAACAGGCGCAGAGCCTTGTTGTAATCTTCGTTGCCGGTAGGCATCAGGCCTTCGGAGTACGGGTAGTAGTTATTGATCTCCTTGTACTTGGCGAAAGCACCGTCGTTCAGCCACTTGTGCTTGAGCAGGTTGTCGGACTTGTCCCACAGTTCAGTGGTGACTTCTTTCTGGATCTTGTCGGCGATGGCCTGCATCTTCTCGGCGTTGGCGGTATCGCCAGCGGCCTTGTAGGCCTGAGCAGCCGCATTGGCGTTGGCCCACATATTGGCGGAACCATCGGCGCGATCCATGCGCTGGCCGGAGCGACCCGGCTCAGAGAAGGAAACGGCGTCGGCATCGTTACCGGTCATCGACCACCAGGACCAGTCAATCAAGCTGTTGTCATTGTTGTTCTGGTTGTCGTTGTTGTCCGGCTCGCTCTTGGAAGCGAGTAGACCTTGCACGTCCTCGGCACCCTGGTCGGCCAGCTCCTCGGCCACGGTGGACGGACCGCCGTGCACCTTGTAGGAGTCCCAGCCGGCGCGCGTGATGTACTGCGTGTAGCTATGGTTCCAGTTGGCCGGGTCGCCCGGATTGTCGTGGTAGTAGTAATAGCCCGCCTTGCTCTTCTTGGCGGTATCGCCGGCGGAAAGCCAGGTGCCGTAGGAGTACTCGGGGTTGCGGAACCACTTGGTGTCCATCATGAACATGCCGGAGGTGAGCACGATTTGGTTGTTGTAGCCGAGCACACCCTCGATGGAGGTCGGGTACTGGAAGGTGTTGCCAGGCATGTTGGCGTCGAGCATGTTGAAACGGCTCAGCCACCAGCGGTAGACCACGGTCTTATCGATATTGTCTTCCGGAGTGTCCACGTAGGGAGCGTTATCGACCCACCACTTGTTGTAGGTGGTCACGGAATCCTTGTAGGAGGCGGCAGCATCCTTAAGGTCGCCGGTGTAACGGGCCTCATATTCCTTGGTGGAGTCAGGCAGTTCGTTGGCGATCAGGCCGAGCTGAATCTTGACGGTCTGCGGTTCGTTGGCCTTGAGGCTCAACGTGCTGGTGAGTTTGCCACCGCTGACGATCCAGTTGGAACCGTCCTGGTTGTTGGCGGAGAAGCGCGGATAGATGGTCGTCAGGTTGTTCTTGACGTTCACGCGGCCAGTAAGTTCGGTGGCACCATCAGCACCCTCGGCGGCGAACGGCGAGGCCGTGGTCAGTGTGACATCGCGGTCCTGCGTGCTTTCCACGGTGAGGTTCGCAACCATCACGTTGTTGTAGGTGATGTACTTGACTTCCTTGATCTTGAGGCTCTTGCCACCGGTCTGGAACAGGGAGGTGAAGTAGCTCGGCGTCTGCTTGCGCTGGGAGGCGTCTTCGTTAAGGGTCTGGTTTGATCCATCAGCGTTTACGGTAACGGTGAAGCCGCTCCTGCTGGTCTGGTCCCAGTAGGCGGTATCACCCACAAAACCGAGCTGATTAGGCGTGTGCGTGTACATGTAGGCGGCGCGACCACGGGTGAACAGGTAGTTGTTGCCGTCGGAGCCTTCATACGAGTAAGCACCCTTGTCGTTCGTGCCTTTACCAGTTGGCTGTGCACCAGTACGGGTGAGAATCTTATCGATCCAGAAGTCATGGTCGGTGTCGATGCCGGCCAGGTTCTTCACGTCGTTATCGAATGTCTCCTGCAGATAGCTGACGGCAGGGTTATATGTGGTGTTGTTCGCCGCCGTCTTCATCGGATCATCAGATCCCTTGAACGACGGATATGCCACATCCGCATTCTTGATGACGGGCGCATCGGCTGCCTGCGCGGTGACTGCACCGCCGGTGGCCAGTGTGGCGACCGCTGCAACCGCGCCGATTGACGCAAGCCACCGCTTTCGTGTTGATTGATGCATTCCTGCTTGGACCTCTCCGCCCCGGTCTTTCGCGTCTTCGCTCAGGCTACGTCGCATCTATGCGACCAGGACTTCTTCTGCGGATGCTGGGCCGCAGAGCCCGTTCTCCGTCAGTTTCCTTTATTGGCTATTGGGTTCACCGGAATGAGTATCTTCAGTGAATCTGGTGTGATATCCGCCATGGATATCACGGTTGGAGCAATTCACCGAAGCTGATTCCACATCATAACCGAGCGAATACGGTTTCGCAACTTTCCCTCAGCGATATCAACCATCTTATACAACAAAAACCCGGTAATTTCTCAGCTTTCGCATTTATTTTCGCATTAGAGCATTGCTGCGTTTCGCCGTGTCGCAGTATCTACGGCGCAACGATTCAGCCTCGCTGAATCAGGAACCAACAGGCTCCCGCTGGCGGGAGCTGGCTCGCAAAGCGAGACTGAGGGTGGCTTACACGGTACCGCTTATGACCGCCCTCAGTCGACTCCGCCGACAGCTCTCACAGCAGGAGCATATAATTAAAAAATAATCTCCTGCACGGGTATTACCCCGCACAGGAGACCTCATTCCCCGGATGTGTTTTCGGCTCCAATCGATACTGACATCCGGCCTATGCCGTCATCGACTTATTACAGACGATGGCGGCATAAGTATTTTTTTGCCGGCCAGTTGCGCGCAGGCCGGCATATCGCCGATATTTATCGACGCTGGAAGACACGCATCTCGCCTATCTCGCGGTTGGCCCACGAGTAGTACGGCACCAAGCGCAGCGTCGCGGGTTCGCCCGCACGCGGTTCGTCGGCATCCACGTACAGCGGCGCGTCATCCTCGTCGGCGTGCTCGCGCACTGCCGGCAAATCAACGGTATCGACTCCACCCAGCAAGTCGGCCTGGAAAGCCACAGCGGCATCCGCACCGGTGACGCCATCGGCCAGACGATAGTTCCACAAATCACCGGGATTATCGACCTGTTCGGCGCAGTAGACCAGCGGTCCGCGCATCACGGCCACCTGACCGGCATCGGAGCGCACGCGGGAGTTGGCGCGCACGAACTTCACGGACATGTCGAGCTCGAGCGCAATCTCCAACGTATCGCCGGCGTTGACCACAAGGTATACGAAGCCGTCTTCCAGCGAGCCCACTGCGGGCTTGCCGTTCACGGTCAGCGTGTAGGAGCCCCGCGACCAGCCGGGGATGCGCAGTCCGAAACGGACCGAGCTGTCAGTGGCGCTGGCGGGCAGGCTCACCGTGTATTCCACATGGCCATCCCACGGGAAGTTCGAACGCTGCTCGACCGTCAGGCCGGAAGCGAATTCGGCTGTGTTGGCGATGAACTGGTGGCTCAGCACGGTCTTGCCGCCGTCGCGCTCGGTGTAGATGTAGCGGTCCACGGAGGCGATGAGTCGGGCGATGTTGGCCGGGCAGCAGGCGCAGCCGAACCAGTCGACGCGGTGGGAGAGCACGTGGTGGCGGTCCGGGTTATCCAGTCCGTCAGGCGTGGTCTCCAGTGCATTGACGTAGTAGTACTGCTTGCCGTCGAGCGAGATGCCGGCAATGGAACCGTTGAACAGTTCCTTCTCCAGCACGTCGGCGTATTCGCCCTTGGGCTCGAGGTCGAGCATCTGCTGGGCGAACATGCTCATAGCCACGGAAGCACAGGTCTCACCGTACATCGTGTCGTTCGGCAGATCATAGTCGTAGGTGAACGACTCGCCCACGTGGGTGGAACCAATCGCGCCGGTGACATACATACGACGGGTGACGATGTTCTTCCAGAAACGCTTGGCGGTGTCGATCAGTCCCCGATCGCCGAGCAGTCGGCCCACATGGGCCACACCAGTGCACAGGTAGCCGACGCGCACGGCGTGGCCATCCGCGGTCTGCTGGTCGCGCACAGGTTCGGCGGCCTGGAAGTAGGTGGGCTTGTAGAAGCCGAGGTCGGGGAAGATGTTGTCGCCGTTCAGGGCCTTCAGCTGCTTGGTGTAGAACTGAGGGTCTTGGCCGCGCACGTCGATGAGGTATTGGGAGAGCGTCAGGTAACGCTTTTCGCCGGTTTCCTCGTACAGTTTGGCGAGGGCGAGTTCGATTTCCGGGTGGCCGTCGGCGCCATGAATCTTGCCTTCTTCGGGACCGAAGTTGGCATCCAGGCAGTCGGCCATCTTCTTGGCGACTTCAAGGGCCTGCTCGTTGCCGGTCACCTGATGGTAGGCGACGGCGGCTTCGATGTAGTGACCCATCACATACATCTCGTGGCTTTGCTGAATCAGGCTGAAGCGCGGGCGGTCGGCCCATACGCCGGACTTGATCTGGTACGGAGTGTCCAAGTAGCCGTCCGGCTGCTGAGCGCGGGCGATGAGATCGACCGTGCGATCGCACAGCGCCTTGAGTTCGGGATCCGGATGGTAGGCCAGCGCATAAGCGGCTTCCTCAAGCCACTTGTAGACGTCGGAATCCTGGAACACCATGCCGTGGAATTCGTCGTCCAATTCGCCGGCGGCAACCTTCAGATTGGCGACCGCGTGGCTTTTGCTGTCAGCCAGCTGGTTACCGGCCGGGTCGTCGGGCACTGTGGTGTCGATTTCGTCGTTCATCACGCCCCACTGGTAGGGGATGACGGATTCGACAATCTGGTCGCGACGCCGCTTCCAGAACGGGGAAGTGATTGTAACGTTCATGATCAGCCCTTCACGGCTCCAGCCATAAAGCCCTTGACGTAGTACTTCTGGAGTGCGAGGAACAGGATGGCGCAGGGAATCAGCAGGATCACGACGCCGGCCTCAGTGGCACCGTAGTCGATAACACCCATGGTCTGCTGACGCATGTTCACCATCGCCAGCGGAAGGGTGGACTTGGACGAAGAGCTCAAGTACAGCGGAATCATGAAGTTGTTCCATGCTTCAAGGAAGGCGAGCAGGCCAACCGTAACCATCGAAGGCTTGACCACCGGCACCAGGATCTTGAACAAGGCCTGGAGGCTGTTGCAGCCGTCGACCATGGCGGCCTCCTCCATGTCCTTGGGGATCGCGTCGAACGCGTTGCGCATGATGAACGTGCTCATAGGCAGCTGGAACAGGGTGATGACCAGGCCCACGCCCAGCAGGCTGTCGTTCAGGCCGATCTGCTTGTACCAGACCATCAGCGGGATCAGCAGCGAGGCGTACGGTACCATCAGGATCGACAGGGTGACCATGAAGCCGAGGTTGCGGCCCGGGTAGTCGAAGCGGGAGAACGAGTAGCCGGCCAGTGTGCAGACGACCACGGAGAACACGACCGCGACCAGAGTCACGATTACCGAGTTGAACAGGTACTTGGGCAGACCTTCCTGATAACCGAACAGGGTCAGGTAGTTGGCCACGCCCCAGCCCTTGGACTGGGCCGAACCGGCCTGCGGGCTGAACGAGCAGATGATGACCCAGACCAGCGGGCTGATGAAGATGATGGCCAGCAGGGCCTCAAGGATCCGGGCGATGATACGCTTCCACAATGGGGTAGTCATAATGTGTTACCTCCCCTTTCTCACTTGGTGTTGTCGCGCATGCCGCGCATCTGGATGGAGTTGATGATGACCAAGGCCACCAGCACGATCAGCGAGAGCGCCGCGGCCATACCCAGATCCTTCTTGGAATCGAAGGCGAAGTTGTAGATGAGCTGCACCACGGTCATGGTGGAGTTGTTCGGACCACCCTTGGTCAGAATGAAGAACTGATCGAACGCGAGGATCGAGCCGGTCACGCAGTAGACCAGGCACATCACGATGGTCGGCTTCATCAGCGGCAGGGTGATGGAGCGGAAGATACGCCAGGAACCGGCGCCGTCCATGCGGGCCGCCTCGTACAGATCACCGGGGATGGCCTGCAGACCGATCATCATCAGCAGCATGTAGTAGCCCGAGAAACGCCAGACAATCACGATAATCGTGGCCCACAGGGCCGACTGGCCGGTGGCCAGCACCGAACCACCCTCCTGCATCAGGCCCAACGAGCTCAGAATCTTGGTGACAGGGCCCACCTGCGGGGAATACAGGGCGTAGAACAGCAGGGACGCGGACGCCAGGCCCGTCGCGGACGGCAGCAGGAAGCAGGTACGCAGCACGTTGTTCCACTTCGAGCTCTCCTGCACGATCATGGCCATGCCCAGGCCAAGGACCAACAGGAAGATCGTGACGATCACGGTGTACTCGAGCGTGAACCAAATCGAGGGCCAGAACAATTTGTTCTCGAACACCTTGACGAAGTTGTCCGGGAAGTTCACGCCGCGGTTGCCACCCAGCAGGCTCCAACGAGAGCAGGCCATGACGACCAGTAGAACAATCGGCACGAAGAACAGGACGATAATCATCAGCCAGTCCGGAAGTGCGTACAGCAGACCTCGCCTGGTCTGCGCCGCCTTCGCCTTGGACTTATGCACGGGCACAGCCCCGGCGCTCTTGGAAACACTCGACATGTTTCTCTCTCCTTTGGGAAATTACTGTGAAATGGTAATCACGGAATCCGAATGCAATCCGATGTCAGGGCTTCGAGGAAGGAGGACTCCGAAGCCCCGCCAACACACCGCATTCATAAGGTATGTAGTGATGAAGGAAGAGAAGGAATGAAGAAGAAGATAGAAGTTCGATTATGTGGTTGAGCCGGCTCCTGCCCTCACAAGGGAGGGACCGGCTCAATCTGTTCAGTTGTTATTCAGTTATTGCTGTGATTTGATGAGTGATGGTGAGGAGCATCACCACCGAATCACTGGGCAGACAGGACGTCGGTGACGGCCTTGTTGTCGGCCTTGAGGTCACCGGAACCCCACACGGCGTTCTGCACGAGCAGCTGCCACGGGGAGCCAGCGGCGTTGAAGGCTTCGTTGAAGGCCGGGGACTTCGGGGTCTGGCCGTTGCCGTCGATAATCACGGAGTTGATGGTCTGGATGCGTGGGTCAGCGTCTTTGTAAGCGGTCTTCAGGGTCTGGATGTTGGAGGCGGTGTCGCCTTGGTCAGCGAAGACTTCCTTCTGAGCGTCAGACTGCATCAGCCAGTAGAGGAAGTTCCAGGCCTGAGCAACGTGCTTGGAGTCCTTGGAGATACCCATGGCATCGCCGCCGAGGAACGTGGAGGTCTTGCCTTCCTTGGTGCCCGGGATCGGAGCGACGCCGACCTCGAAGCCGCCGTCCTTCTCAGCATCGAACAGAGCAGTGGTGGAGGTGTTCGGGTAAGGCATGACACCGATCTTGCCGTTCGCGAACGGAGCGGTCCAGGTGGCGCCGGTCTCTTCCTTGGAGCCTGCACCCAGGCCGTTGGTGGTGTTGGCCAGCTCCTTGTAAGCGTCCAAGACGCCCTTCATGGAGTCGTTGTCCAGGGTGGCCTCGGAGCCATCCTTGTTCATGACGGATTCGCCGTCAGCCCACACGGACGGGAAGAGGTCGAAGACCAGAGCACCACCGGACTGACCGGCGAGGTAGGAGCCTGCGACGCCATCCTTGTTGAGGGCGGCGACCTTCTTGGCCTGCTCGACGAACTGGTCGATGCTCTTCGGACCCTGCTCCGGGTCCAGACCGGCTTCCTTGTACAGGTTCTTGTTCCAGACCATCACGGAAACGTCAGTGATGAACGGCAGGGTGTACTCGGCGCCGTCAACAGTACCGGCTTCGATGTGGCCCTGCTGCAGGTCGGCCTTGTTGTCCAGGCCATCGATTTGCTTGGTGATGTCGGTGAAGATGCCCTCGGAAGCCCAGTACGGAATACGGACCACGTCGCCGGCGAGGATGTCAGGCAGGGAGTCGGTCTGCGAAGCGCCGCCGACCTTGCCTTCCATATCGTCGTTCGGGATGATCTCGAGCTTGACCTGGTTCTTGTGGCTCTTGTTGTAAGCCTCGACCACGTTCTTGGCCTGACGCTCCAGAGGGGAACGGGTCCACAGGGTGATCTCGGTACCATCGTCGGTGCCCTTGGCCGGGATACCTTCGGCGGTGGCAGTGCCACCATTGCCGGAGCCACCACAGGCGGCCAGCGGAACGATCAACGCGGCGGCAGCGATGCCAGCAAGAGTACGGGTCAGTTTATTGAAAGACACCATGTTCGCTTCTTTCTCTATATATCCGCTCAACTATGAGAGGCGGTGGCGGACGGTCCGCCTCCTTGGTTTCGCCCTGCTCGCTCCTTTGCCCGGAGCAGGTAACACTGCGAAAGCCTTTTCTCAATATAAACGAACATGGAAGTTTTTGCAAAAGCGCTTTCGCATTTTCGCGTTTTTTCTCACATCAAACGGGTTCGAGACTGTGATTCGACTATGAATAACGTGCTTGAATTGGCTTAATATCAATGATTATTCCGGCGTGTCGAGCAAATCAAACAAAAGCGAACATGGAAGTAACGCTTTCTTTCACTTACCTTGCACTTGAACAATTTCCCTGACTACGCCACGCCGAAAAAAAAAGATGTTTGCGAAAGTTTTCGCATTGAAGCTACAATTATTCCCAGATGCAATGGCGCACCACACCGTATGAGGTATTTCATCGCAAAACAATGCGCTATATACTGCTGAAGAACCAAGGAATCGAGGCATGATGACCCAGCCAGCAACCGGACGGGCAGCGCGACTTGAGGATGTGGCGGCATTGGCCGGAGTCTCGACGGCCACTGCATCCAAGGCACTGCACAACAAACCCCGTATCAGCGAAGAAACCAAGCAGCGTGTACTGGATGCCGCCAAGCAACTCAACTACTCTCCCAACAAACTCGCTCAATCCCTAGCCCGCGGCACCACCGGCACTATCGGCCTGGTCACCTCCGATCTGCAGGGTCGTTTCTCCACACCGATTCTTATCGGCGCGGAGAACGAGTTGCGAGCCCAATCGACCTCAGTATTGTTGGCCAACGCTCGTGGCGACGCCGCCTTGGAACGTCAGCATGTCGAGAAACTGCTGTCCCTCAAGGTCGACGGACTGCTCATCGTGCAGTGCGAGACCAACCCCAGGCCCACGCTTGGCCATGACTGGGGCGTGCCACTGGTCTACGTCTACGGCCCCTCCACCGACCCCAAAGACTGCTCGGTCACTTGCGACAACGTGGACGCCGGCCGCATGGCCATCAACCATCTCATCTCGTGTGGCCGCCGGCACATCGCCATTATCGGCGGCGACGAAACCTATACCGCTGCCACCGACCGCACCAAGGGCGCGCTCGAGGCACTCTCCGAATTAGGTATTGAACCCGCCGGCCCAATTCGTTACGGCAAATGGGACGAAGGCTGGGGCCGCGCCGCCACCCGCCTGCTGCTCGACCAAGGGGTCAAGTTCGATGCAGTGGTCTGCCAGAACGATCAGTTGGCCCGCGGCTGCATTGACGTGCTCAAGCAGCAGGGACTGCGCATCCCGGATGACGTCGCCGTCATCGGCCACGATAACTGGTCGGTACTGACCTCCAGCTCGAGGCCCGCACTGACGTCGATCGACAACGAAACCGAAACCATCGGACGGCGTGCGGCACGATACTTGGTCGATGCCATCGACGGCAACCCGCATCACGGTGTCGACTACGTACCCTGCCACCTTATCCAGCGCGAATCCACCCTCCCGCTGGACTGATATCAATCGATGCCCTACCGCTTCTTGGTTTTGCGCCCCTTTAAGTAGATGTCGATGACGATCCATACGCCGAGGGCGAAGGCCACGACGTAGCCCATGAAGCCGATGACCGGAATGCCGAAGATAATCGGCTTCATGCCGGCGTAGTAGACAATCGACGAGCCAACGAACAAACCGACCACAATCAGGGCCATCGTCAGACGATTCACCATATCCGAAAGCAGCTGGAACGGCTCTTCAGAGCCGACCAGTTCCATGTTGACGCGCAACTGACCACGGGTCAGCATACGGGCCACGGTCTTGAGTTCGGTCATGGTGCCGAGCGTGGCATGCAAAGCCTGATGTCCCTCAACGCCCAGCGACTTGATCTCGTCTTTGGTGGCGTTCTTCAGCGATTTCGACGTGGCGATATGGTCGGAAATGATTTCGATCATATTCACATCAGGAATGAACTCGTCCAGCAAGCCTTCGAGCGTAACCAACGCGCGGCCGACGGTGGTCACCGTACTGGGCACCTCGATGTTGTGGCGGCCGGCCATCTGCGTCAGTGCGGTCAGGAAGGCGGCAATGTCCAGTTCGGCCAGATCCACAGTGCCGAATTCCTTGACGATCACGTCCAGATCAGCCAGCAGTGCTGGGTAGTCCTCCGGATCGGCCTCGGTGCCGGCAAATCGCAGCAGCCCCTCGGCCAGAGCGGGCGAATCCTGTTTGGCGACGGCGAAAATCATTTCTTTGAGGACTGCACGGGTGCGCTGGTCGAGCCGACCGGTCATACCGAGGTCGATAAGTACGATCTGGCCGCCCCGGATGATGATATTGCCGGGATGTGGGTCAGCGTGGAAGAAGCCGTCGTCGAGAATCTGCGTGGCGTAATTGTCGACGAGCTTGGTGCCGATCTCCTTCAAGTCATAACCAGCATCGACGAGCCGGCCCGGGTGGGAGACGGAGATGCCGTCGATGTACTCCATGACCACCACATGCTCGGTGCACAGTTCGGTGTACGCCGTCGGGCAGTCCATGTATTTGAATCGGGCGGCGAAACGCTTGAATTCGGCGAGGTTGCGGGCCTCAATCAGAAAGTCAGTCTCCGATTCGAAGGTGTCCCACAGCTCCTCGACCACGCCCTTCAGGTCCACGATCTGTGAGGTGCGAATCACCTTAGTGGCGGCCTTGGCTATGGAGCGCATGATGGAGACGTCCTGAGCCATGGTTTCGCGCACACCCGGGCGCTGCACTTTAATGGCCACATCTTCGCCGGTTTTCAGCGTGGCGCGATGCACTTGCGCCAGTGAAGCAGAGCCCAACGGCTTGGGATCGATATGCGCGAACACCTCGTCGGCGGGACGCCCGTATTCGGCGGCAAGCACATCCAACACCGTGGAATACGGCATCGGGTCGGCGTCGGCGCGCAGTTTGGCGAGTTCGTCGCAGAAGCTTTGCGGCAGAATCTCGGAGCGCATCGACAGAATCTGGCCCACTTTGACGAACGTGGGGCCGAGCGCCTCGAACATGAGGCGCATTTTGACCGGAGTCAGGCCGTGCAGCACGTCGAATTGCTCGACGATTCTGGTGATCTGCCCCAGTCGTTTGATCTTGCCACGGCGCGTCAGATGGTAGCGCGTGGCGAAATCGTTCCTGCGTCCGAACAGTGCCAGCGTTTCGTCGGATACGCTCGGAGTCGCCTTGGTAACGGTCTGCTTGAGCGTGTCCGACGTGTCGACGGACCGGTTCGCCGCCGCCTCACGTTCGGCTTTCGCAGGCGTCAGAATAGGGTCGACCCTGCTGGAAAGCGGGGTCGACCCTGATTCCGGCGTAGCGCGTGTGGGCTTGGTCACTCGGCCTTGCCCTCGTCAGCGGGCTTGTCGGCGGCACTGGTGTCGGCTGCGGCAGCAGCTTTGTCGCCGGCTTCGGCGGCGGCCTTCTTGGCGTCATCCACCGTCTCGCTCACCTTGCGCTTGAGCTCGGTGTTCAGCGCCTTGCCCTGCTCGACCGTAATCTCACCCTTCTTGACGAGTTCGTCGACGAGCTCGCTGCTCTTCTCGTATCCGGTGGCAAGGGCTCCGATGCCCGCCAGCAGGACCTTGCGCAGGCCATCACCCAGAAGATCAAAATCAGCCATGATACCCCTCCTTCGAGGTCCGACATGGCCTGGTGCCATGTCTCGTACCACCAAGCCTAGCGCAAACAACAGGGCAATGTACTAGACCCTCAGACTGATTTCGACTGATTTTTCGCTGATTGGTACTTACCGAGGACTCACCGAGAATTCACCGAGGACGTTCGGCGGCAGCCTTGCGCGCGTTGGTGGCTACTTGATCGAGCCGGGCGAGCTCCTTGGCTTGTTCGGGGGTCTGATCGGACGTATCGAACGTACCGTAACGACGAGTCACGGCAGTTTCGATAAGGAAATCGCTGATGGCGGGGTTTTTAGGCAGCAACGAGCCGTGCATGTAGGTGCCGATCACGTTGTGCACGCGCGCGCCCTCGGTATGGTCTTCGCCATTGTTGCCTCGGCCGTCCTGATTGACGGTGCCGAGTGGCTGAACGCCTTCGCGCAGGAAGGTCTGGCCGGAGTGGTTCTCGTAGCCAATCACATCGCCGAACTGGTCGGAATGCTCAACAAGATTGCCGATCATACGCACGTTCTGGCCCACGGTATAAGCACCGATAACGCCGATGCCGTCCAGACGGGTGCCGTCCACGGTTTCAAAGTACTCGCCGAACAGCTGGTACAGGCCGCAGATCATCAGCATCGGCGTGCCGTCTGCGGCAAGCGAACGCAACAGGTCGGCGCGATGGTAGAAGTCGTCGATGATTTTCTTCTGGCCGGTGTCTTGGCCGCCGCCTCCCAGAATAAGGTCCACCTGGTCGGGCCAGTCGTCGCCTTGATTGTACTGGTGGACGGCCGGTTCATAACCGTACAGTTCCAGACGGCGGCGGATAGTCAGCACGTTGCCGGAATCGCCGTAGATGTTCATGTCTTTGGGATACAGGGACACCACATCAATTGTTCTGGCCATGTCACGTTCTCCTTGTCGATGTCTTCCCGCTGACGGGAAGCGTCTTATTCCTCACCATGTCCTCCCGCAGGCGGGAGGTGGCGCGCGGGCGCTAGAGGATAGTTACTTGCCCACGCCCGCGTCCCGTACTTCGGTGATGCGGCCCAGTACGGCGCGGGTTTTGAGCATGGCGGTGTAGGTGCAGTAGATGTGCTTGCGTGTGCCGGGATTGGCGTTGACGAATGCGGTGACGGCCTGTTCGAGGTCGGTGTTCGTATCGGCGACTGGCACTTGGTCATACCCCAGGCGCAATGCCATGTCCCAGGCACGCACGCCGGAGACCATGGCGACACCGGACGCGCGCAGGGAAGTGAAGTCCACGTCCCACAGCCAGCTCATGTCGCGGCCGTCGGCATATTCGTCGTTGATGGCGATCATGGTGTCCGCGTTGGCCGGGTCGAAGCTGGCGAGCGAGAGGCGGAAGCCCATCGGGTTCTTGACCAGCAGCAGTTCGACCGGGGAACCGTTGACGTCGATGACCTCGCCACGGCCGAAAGCCGGCGTGACGCGGGAAACGGCGGCGATAAGCTCGTCGGCGGACACGGCGCAGGCGTTGGCTGCGGCGGTGGCCTTGGATGCGGCGGCATTGTCTTGCATCACCGCACGTACCACAGCGAGCGCGGCGGCCGCGTTGTACAGGTTGTAGACGCCTTCAAGCTTGACGTCGGTGGCGTAGCCCTGACCGTCCATCTGGAAGGTGGCCTTGTGGTCGCCCACGGCGGTAAGTGTCACGTCGGCGGGAAGTTCTGCCGTGCCTGTGGAAGCTCCTCTCAGTTCGCTTCGCGGACTGAGAGGAGTTCTGGCTGAGGGGAGCGGCCCGGCCACACCTTCCACCGACACGGTCGTGGCCATGTCGTCATCGGACGGGAAATAGCGGCGCAAATCGTCGGCGAGGCCGAAGTATCGCACGGTGGTGCCAGCCGGGGCCTTCGCGGCGAGCGCGGCGATACGCGGGTCCTCGCGGTTCAGTACCACAGTGCCGGTAGTCGCCGCAGCCACATGGCTGAGCAGTTTGGCCGTGGTGTCGATTTCACCGAATCGGTCAAGCTGATCGCGCATCACGTTCAGCAGCAATGCATAACGGGGCTTGACCTGCTTGACGAAGTGGACGGCGTACGCCTCATCGAGCTCGAGCACGGCGATGTCCGCGTCCAATTTGCCGCCGAGCGTGACTTCGGTAAGCAGTGCGGAGACCACGCCGCGCACGAAGTTCGAGCCGGTCGGATTGGTGAACACCTTCAGCCCCAGATCGGAGAGCATCGAGGCGACCATGCGGGTGGTGGTGGTCTTGCCGTTCGTGCCGGACACCAATACCACGCCAAGCGGCAACTGCCCGAGCGTACGGGTCAGGAAGCCGGGGTCAATCTTTTCTACGACTTTGCCGGGCAAAGCCGAACCGCCATGTTTGGTGACGCGGGATGCAAACCGCACGAAGCGGCCTGCGGCCACGGTGGCGAACGCATACCACGGTTTGCAGGTCTGCACCACGGACGATTGGTCTTGCGAAACATCGCGTGAAACGTTGCTTGCCATCATCACACCCCCTGATTGGCGTTGTAGTCCTGCGGCATGTCTTTGAATTTGGACGTGGCACCGAGGAAGGCGAGGTGGAAGGTTTCGGTCGGGCCGTTACGGTGCTTGGCCATGATGATATCGGCCTCGCCAGGGCGGTCTTCCTTGTCGTAGAAGTCAGGGCGGTGGACCAGGAACACCACGTCGGCGTCCTGTTCGATTGAGCCGGATTCACGCAGGTCGGAGAGCTGCGGCTTCTTGTCGTTACGCATTTCCGGGCCACGGTTCAGCTGGGAAAGGGCCACGACCGGCACTTCGAGTTCCTTGGCCAAGAGCTTCAGGGCACGGGAGAATTCGGACACCTCTTGCTGGCGGGATTCCACGGCCTTGCCCGAGGTCATCAGCTGCAGGTAGTCGATGACTACGAGTTTCAGATCGTTGGTCTGCTTCAGACGACGGCATTTCGCACGGATCTCCATGAGGCTCATGTTCGGGCTGTCGTCAATGAACAGTGGCGCGTTCTGCATCTTGGTCCAGAACTGGTTCAGGGTGTTCCAGCGTTCGGGGGTGATGTCGTCGGCGCGGCGCAGGGCGGCCATCGGAATATTGGTTTCGGCGGAGATAATACGCTGAGCGAGCTCCACCTTGCTCATCTCCAAGCTGAAGACCACGGAAGTCATGTTGTGGTGCAACGCGGCGGCGCGGGCGAAGTCGATGCCGAGCGTGGACTTACCCATGGCCGGACGTCCTGCGACGACGACCATCTGTCCGGGCTGCAGGCCCTGGGTCACGTCGTCGATGTCGCGGAAGCCGGTCGGCACGCCCTTGTTGACGAGGCCTTGCTGCAGTTTGTCCAGCTGGTCGAGCGCGTCGTGGACCACCGGGCCGATGGCGGCATAGTCCTGACGCACCTTGCCCATCGACATCTCGTAGATCTCGGACTGGGCGAGGTTAACCACATCCTCAGCCTGCGATCCCTCGGCGGAATAACCGAGCTGGGCGATTTTGGTGCCGGCGGCGATCACATTGCGCAAAATGGCCCGCTGATGGACGATCTCCGCGTAGTACATGGCATTAGCGGCGGTCGGTACGGATGCGACAAGGCTGTGCAGATAGTCCGCGCCGCCGACCTTGTCGAGGTTGCCATCCGCCAACAGCTGGTTGGCCACGAGCACCACGTCCACCGGCTGACTGGCGGAAAACAGATCGATGATCGCGTTATAGATCGTCTGATGCTTGGGCTGGTAGAAATCGGTGACGTCAATGGTCTGCGAGACCTCGCCGATGGCATCCTTACTCATCAGCATGCCGCCGAGCACGGCCATTTCCGCGTCGTCATCATGCGGGGGCACGCGGTCGAAAATCGGGTCGCCGGCCGCCGCCGACGTCTGCGTGCCGCCCCGGCCCGCGCGGTCGCCACGATCGCCACGATCCAGGCCACCGCCGAACCCATTCTGATACGAGTGTTCACTTCCTTCTGGCATAGCCTCCAAGTATAGGATGTGGCGTGGCAGGTGAACGATATCGTATGGAAACGAAACGGTTGCCCGCATCGGTTCATTCCTTATTCACCTATGAGTCAGCGCCACGACACGCAGAAAGCAAAATGTGGATAGAAAAATAAGTTATCCACATTTTGGGGATAATTCTGGGGATAATCCACTAAGTTATCCACATACTGGGGATAACTTGGTGGATAGTCTGGGGATAACATTCCGCGCCCACAACAGGTGCTTGCGCAACGCAGTCAGGCGTGATATGCGTGTGAGCGTGCCCATAGACTCTTCCGACGCCAAAGCCACCAGTTCCGGCGATACTACACGCCGCGATGGCTTCGGCACCCCGCATGCCGGCGCAAACACAAACGTCAGCAACGGCCCGACCGACGCCCGCTCCACCAACCGCCGGATCATGGCGCTGGCCCTGCCGACCTTCGGCCAGCTCATCGCCGAACCGACCTTCATCCTTATCGACACAGCCATCGTCGGCCATATCGGGGATGCGGCGTTGGCCGGCCTGTCAATCGGCTCCACCATCATCCTCACGGCAGTCGGACTATGCATATTCCTGGCCTACTCGACCACTGCGCAGGTGGCACATCTGCTGGGAGCGGGTCGTCGTCGCGAGGGACTGCAGGCAGGCATTGATGGCCTGTGGCTGGCCTTGAGCATCGGCACCGTACTGGGATTGGGATTGTTCGCGGCTGCCGAGCCATTATGCCGGGCACTGGGCGGTCAGGGCGAAGTATTGGAACAAGCCGTGACCTATACGCGCGCAATCGTGCTGGGTGCGCCAGGCATGCTGATGGTATATGCGGCGAACGGCATTTTCCGAGGATTGCAGAAGGTTCGTATCACGCTGATCGCTGCGGTGGGCGGCGCGGTGGTGAACACGGTGCTTGATGTGTTGTTCGTTATTGTGCTGAATTGGGGCATTGCCGGCTCCGGAGTGGCGACGCTGGTAGCTCAGTGGTTCATGGGGCTGTTCCTGGTAATCCCCGCCATTCTGTGGTCCCGGGCGGATGGTGCGAGTCTGCGGCCTCGTTTGGCCGGTATTGCGGCAGCCGGGGGCGACGGACTGCCATTGTTCATTCGCACATTGGCGATTCGTGCGGCCATGGTGACTACGGTCGCCTGTGCCGCGCGCATGGGTACTGCCGTGTTGGCCGGGTTCCAGGCCGTGAACTCCTCTTGGAATTTTGCGATGAACATGCTGGATTCCGTGGGCATCGCCGGCCAGACGCTGGTGGCCACAGCGCTGGGCGCTGGCAGCGTGCAGCAGGCGCGGCGGCTGACGCGGGCGACCGGGCGTGCGGGACTGGTCACCGGCGCGGTAATCGGCACGGCTTTTGCGGTAGTCGGCCTGTTCGCCGGGCACTTCTTCTCCCCTACGCCACATATTCAGACGCTGATCGCCGTAGGCATGGTGACGATGGGCATCTTCTTCCCACTGCAAGGCTGGATGATGGCAATCGACGGCATTCTTATCGGCGCGCGCGACTACCGCTATCTGGCCGTCACATGCACGCTGACCGCCGTGGTGTATGTGACGCTCATACTCATACTGGCCAATATGGTGACGCCGGCGCTGACGAGCGACCTGATGCGTACCGCCGTACTCTGGGCCGCGTTCAACGTGGTGCTCATGGGCGGGCGCGGTCTGTCCAACGGGCTGCGCGTGCGCTCGGACGCATGGATGAGGTAGGTATCGGCCGCGCGAAGCGCTGGGCGATTCCGTTTACATAGCGGCGCGGGCGGCGGAATACATGCCGCGGACGATTTGTTCGCGCCACTTGGACCAGCCGTATTGCTTGGTGATGGTCTCACCGGCGGTGGCACCGAGCGAGGAGCCGTCGGCCCGGGTCAGGTCGAACAGCATATCCAGCAGCATCTTGTCGTGGTGCAAGCGGTCGGCCAACTCCTCCGCCACGGCCGGATCATAGGGGTCCTTACCCGTGGCAAATTCGGATAGCGTCAAATGCTCACGCACCAGCACGGTAGCCCAGTCGACGATGTCCGGCGCGTAGCCCATACGCTTGAGAATCACCGGCACATGGCGGGCACCCTCGGCGGCGTGATCGGCCACGAACGCGCGCTTGCCGATGTCGTGGGTGATACCGGCCAACAGCAATGCCTTGAAATGATCGTCATCGTACCGTCCACCGGACGGTGTCTCACGACCCAGACGCGACGTGACCTCCACCATATGCCGATCGATGGTGTACCGGTGGGCGGCCGAGGCGGACGGACGGTTGCGGACGCCGAGCCATTCCGGCATCCATCGACCCGGAATGTCCACGAAATCGATGCTCTCCCACACTTCCATAAGATTCGATCCGCACGCAAGCAGACGGATAAACAGCTCGCGCGATTCGTCATCCCACTGGTTGTCGTGAATCGGGCAGCGCTTCAGATTAACCAAGGTAGACGGGTTGATGGGAAGACCGAATTCGCCGGCCGCCACGGCCATACGCAACGCCAGCTTGGCATCCTTGGCAGGCTCGGCACCGGGCGCCAACACCAATTCGCCTTCGTGCTTGGCCACGCCGGGAGCCACCACGTCGAATTGCGGGGCTTCGCGCTTGCCACCAGAGCGCTGAGAGAACATCTGGAAGAACGCGAATCGCGGCTTTTCGTGGGTCAGCGAATGTTCGGCGCGGGAAGCGGTGGAATCAAGCGAGAAGGAGATGCGCCGACCGATACGGGCAAGCAGTGTCTGCAGATCGTCGATCGAGTAGGCGGCACGCTCGTTTTCGGGCCAAGTCGGATCGGCAAGGCCAAGCATGGCAGCCACTTTGGCCTGATAGGGCGTCAGCATCAGGTTGGTATCCTTGCCGGCCACCAGATGGATGCAGTCGCGTACGTCGAGCAGACGTTCCACAGCTTCGTCGTAAATGCCGTGCGGGCGGTCGGCCAGCCATGAGGCGGCGAGCGCGGAGACGAGCACCGAATCGCGCAACCCCCCACGGGCCTCTTTGATGTCGGGCTGATTGACGTATTGGAGCCGGCCGAATTCGTCGAGTCGGGCTTTGGCGGAGTCGAGCAGTTCGGGCAGGCGCTTGCGGGCGGCCTTGCGCCAGCGTTCGAGGATGGACGTGGCGGTGGTGGTGATCAGAGCGGTGTCGCCGGCGATGGGCTTCACGTCCAGCCAGCCCATGGCGGCGGGAAGGTCATGGTCGGTGACTTCCTCGCATTGGGCGCGCGTGCGGATGGAGTGGTCGAGGTCCAGACCGCTGTCCCATAGCGGGTACCAGAGTTTGTTGGCCAACTCGTTGAGCTGCTGGTCGTTCAACGTGCGAGGCTCGTAGATGATGACCAGGTCGAGGTCGGAGCTGGGGCCCAGTTGGCCACGTGCCAGCGAGCCTACCGCGGCGAAGCCGATGCCGGAGTCGGGCACGGGGAAAGAGACATCCTTGCAGGCCGCATTCCACAGCTCAGTGAGGCATTGCATGGCCAGTTCCGTGCGGGCTTTGCGCTTGGTCGCACCATTCCGGTAGACGCCGTCGTCATCCGGCTGGCTCATATCCATGAATCGTTGTTTCAAGCCATCTACTGCTGAAGTCATTGCTTCATCTTTCATTGCCAAAAAAAGTCCCCGCACGGCGTCAATTCGCGGCGTGCGGGGACCTTTCCTATGCAGTCCATCCCCTTCTAAGCATGGACGTCTGTGTTATCAGATCGCGGCGGAACCGGTCTCACCGGTACGCACGCGGGCCACGGAGTCCAGCGGAGCGACCCACACCTTGCCGTCACCGATGGTGCCGGTGCCGGCGGACTTGATGATCACACCGACCAGCGTTTCAGCATCCGCGTCATCGGACAGCACTTCAACGCGAATCTTCGGAATCAGGTCCACAGTGTATTCAGCGCCACGGTAGACCTCGGTGTGGCCGCGCTGGCGGCCGTAGCCGTTGGCCTCGGACACGGTCAGACCGTGCACGCCGGCGGCCGCGAGGGCCTCCTTGACATCGTCGAGCTTATGGGGCTGAATGATAGCGGTGATCAGCTTCATTTCACTTCACCTCCTTGAGAACGGAGCTGGCAGTACCAGCAAAATCGTAAGCACGTTCGCCCTGGTCGGCAAGATCGATGCCGCCGACTTCCTGGGCTTCGGTGACGCGCCAACCGATGGTCTTCTCCAGAGCGAAGGCGATGATCGCGGTGATCACTGCGGAGTAGAGGATGGCGACGAGAGCGATGACCAGCTGAACGACGAGCTGCTTCCAGTCGCCACCAGCCAGCAGACCGGTGCCTTCACCGAAGAAGCCGATGAGGATGGTGCCGGTGAAACCACCAACGCCATGCACGCCGACGACGTCGAGGGAGTCATCGTAGCCGAACTTGAACTTGAGACCGCAGGCCAGGCAGGTCAGGACACCAGCGATGGCACCCATCACGATGGCCCACAGCGGGGAAACCACATCGGCGGCCGGGGTGATGGCGACCAGGCCGGCGACCATACCCGAGGCGGCACCCATGGCGGTGTAGTGACCGGAGCGAATCTTCTCGGTGAAGCCCCAAGAGAGCATTGCGGCTGCGGTGGCGGCGGAGGTGGAAACCCAAGCGTAACCAGCAGTACCGTTGGCGGCGAAGGCGGAACCAGCGTTGAAGCCGAACCAGCCGAACCACAGCAGGAAGGCGCCGAGCATCACGAACGGCACGTTGTGCGGGCGGAACGGCTGCGTGCCGAAGCCCTTACGCTTGCCGATGATGAGCACGATGATCAGGGCGGCGACTGCGGCGTTGATGTGGACGACAGTACCACCTGCGAAATCGTGGGCGGCCGCGCCGATGGCCTTGGAGATGGCGCCGTCAGCAGACAGCAGACCACCGTTCCAGACCATGTGGGCCATAGGAGCGTAGTCGAAGGTGACCCACAGCGCCACGAAAATCATCCAGGTGCTGTACTTCACACGCTCGGCAATGGCGCCGCAGATCAGGCCGACGGTAATCATCGCGAAAGCGACCTGGAAGGCGACGTCCACGGAAACCGGGTAGTTGTTGCCGTTCAGACCGGTGGCGGTGAACACGCCGTCCTGGGCGACCATGGAGTCCTTCAGCAGGAAGCCGCTGGCCGGGTCGCCGAAGATGCCTCCGATGTCGGAACCGGCGTAAGCAATCGACCAACCCCACAGGGTCCAGATAATCATGGTGACCGACAGGGCGGCCGCCTCAAGCATCAGCATGTTCAGGACGGCCTTGGCACGAACCATACCGCCGTAGAAGAACGCCACACCAGGCGTCATGAGGAAAACCAAGGACGCGGATGTCAGGATCCATGCGGTGTTACCGGAATCAATCGCTCCCATGTCTACCTCCCTCTCTTTCGTTCAGGGCACCGGGGGCTTTGCGCGGCCGGCGTCGACTTTGTCTCTACAATGCCGTCCCCCTTGTGGGGGCTAACAGTTCGTCAGTAAAAGCCGGTCTCGTTTTGGTTTCGTTACGGCAAGTTACGCGATTGTTAAGCGCACCTGACAGTTAGGTTGGCATCGGATGGGCTGATTCCGGCATGATTCCAACGGATATGGGAAAGCCCCGAATCATGTTTCGAATATGCTTCGGGGCTAGGTTTGGTGCGTTGCGGGCGTTTCCCGCGCCCACAACGTGGACGGACGCAGGGCTCCCCTCGCTGAGGGGAGCTGTCGAGCAAAGCGAGACTGAGAAGAACTCGACCGTCTACGCGAGAATGCCGTCCACGAAACCTTCGGGATCGAAAGGTGCCAAATCGTCCGGACCTTCACCAAGACCGACGAGCTTGACCGGCACGCCGAGCTCCTTCTGCACGCTGACCACGATGCCGCCCTTGGCGGAACCGTCAAGCTTGGAGAGCACCACACCGGTAATGCCGATGGCTTCGGCGAACACCTTGGCCTGGGCCATGCCGTTTTGGCCGGTGGTGGCGTCGAGCACAAGCAGCACTTCATCCACCGGCAGGTTCTTTTCGGTAACACGGCGAATCTTGCCGAGCTCGTCCATCAGGTTCGACTTGTTCTGCAGTCGGCCGGCAGTATCGATGATGAGCACGTCCGCGTTCGCTTCCTTGGCCTTGGCGGATGCCTCAAAGGCGACGGATGCCGGGTCGGCACCGTCCTTGTCGGAGCGGACGACGGGCACATTGACGCGTGCGCCCCAGGTTTCGAGCTGGTCGGCGGCGGCCGCGCGGAAGGTGTCGGCCGCGCCCATCATGACCTGCTTGTTTTCGGCCACGAACAGTCGAGCCAGTTTGCCGGCAGTGGTGGTCTTGCCGGTGCCGTTGACGCCGACCATGATGATGACGCTGGGCTTGGCGGCACCCGGCTTTTCGGCATTGAGGCGGCGGTCCGTATCTCGACCGACCAGATCGAGCAGCTTCTCCTTGAGCGTGGCGCGTACTTCGGCTGGGTCGGCTTTACCAGTGATGCGGGCGTCGGTTCTCAGGTCATCGACCAGTTGGGCGGAAGCATCCGCACCGACGTCGGCAAGCAGCAGTGTGTCTTCGACGTCTTCCCAATCGGCCTCGGAGAGATTGTCTTTGGCGAGGATGTCGAACAGGGCCTTGCCGAACGGGTTGCCGGACTTGGCAAGTTTTGCCTTGAGTCGGGTCAGTCGAGAGCCGACCGATTCGGGGGTTTCAGGTTTGGCGGGAGTGGGCTTGGAGGCAGGTTGGGACTCGGGCTTGGGCGCAGCTGCCGGTTCGGGTTCGGCCTGCGCGGCTGGCGCAGGCTCGGCTTTGGCCGATTCGGCTGACTTGGCCGGCTCGGCGGCAGTCGCAGCCTTAGCTTCCTCGGCTTCGGCGGCCAGCCGAGCGTCGGCGGCGGCCTTGGCGTCGCGGGTCTTCTTGTTGTCGGGGGCAACCTTGCCCATCGCACGATCCAAATCGCGCTTGCGGGACTTGCCCAACCAGATGCTCAGGGCGATTACGATAACCGCCGCCACAATCACGCCAAGAACGGCGAGCACAGTATTCATATCCATACCTGTCAAGTCTAGCCCGCAGATGGAATCCCCTACGAATTCGGCAGTCTCAGGCCGACAATTCCACCCGGCGACTTAAGCTGAACCGCATGGCACATTCTTCACGTATGACGTCGCTGCAGCGCCGCGAGCAGCTGATTGAAGTCGGACGCTCGCTATTCGCCGCCAAAGGCTTCGAAGCGGTAAGCGTGGAGGAAATCGCCGCGCACGCCAAAGTCTCCAAGCCGATTGTGTATGAGCATTTCGGCGGCAAAGAGGGCCTGTATGCCGTCATTGTGGATCGTGAGATGCGCGCGCTGACCGGTACGCTGACCGCCGCGCTCGACGATCCGACCGTGCACCCGCGCCAGATTGTGGAACGCACGGCGCTTGCGCTCCTCACCTATATCGAAGAGAATGCCGAGGGGTTCCAGGTACTGGTACGCGACTCGCCGAGCACCGACCCGTCCGGCTCATTCAGCTCGCTGATGGGAGACATCGCCGTACGCGTTGAAGACATTCTTTCCGAAACATTCAAACGGCAGAAGCTGTCTGCCAAGGGCGTGCCGTACTACGCGCAGATGCTGGTGGGCATGACCGTATTCACCGGGCAGTACTGGGCCGACCGGCCAAAGGTGAGCAAGGAGCAGCTGGCTGCATACATTGTGGATTTGGCCTGGCATGGCCTGAGCCGGCTTGACTCCAAGCCCCAGTTGTTCTTTGAGGGCGCCAAGGCGCGGAAGGAGGCCGAGCGCCGAGCCAAGCGCGAGTCCGATTCCGGCAGCCCGGATTCAGACCAGACGAGTTCTGCCCAATCGGATCCCGAGCACGCCACCGGGGAAGATTCAGGGTTGCAGAACATGCGTTCAGGGGCACAGGTTACGCAACACTCTGCCGAGTCGGGAGGCGAAGTGCTACGGTTTGAACAGGAAACTGAACATAACGACTAAATATGTGAGGACGTAAGACTTTCATGGCCAGCACGGCAAAGACGCTCACCTTTGTGATCCCCGCATACAATATGGAGTCCTACCTTGACCGTTGCGTGAACTCGCTGCTTTCGGCAAGCGACATCAGCGACCTCGAGGTGCTGATTGTGGACGACGGTTCGAAAGACGGCACGCTGGAGTACGCGCGCAAGCTGGAACGCACCAATCCGGGCGCCGTGCGCGCGATTCATCAGGAGAACAAGGGCCACGGCGGCGCGGTGAACACCGGTATCGCGGCGGCGACCGGCATGTACGTCAAAGTGGTGGATGCGGATGATTGGGTCGACCCGCAGGCCATCGACACGGTTCTGGCCACGTTGCGTGCACAGCATGACACCGACGAACCGATTGACATGCTGGTGACCAATTACGTGTATGACAAGGTGGCCAAGCGTCACAAGACCGTAGTGAACTTCCGCCGTGTAATGGAGGCCGGCCGCGTGCTCGGCTGGGATGACCTGGGCAAGTTCGGTCTGGCGCAGTACATCATCATGCATGCGCTCACCTTCCGCACGCAGGTGGTGCGCGATTCCGGGCTGAAGCTGCCGGAGCACACGTTCTACGTCGATTTCTATTACTCGTACCAGCCGTTCCCGTGGGTGAAGCGCATCCAGTACCTCGATGTGCCGTTCTACCACTACTTCATCGGGCGCGAGGGTCAGAGCGTGCAGACCGACGTGATGATTAAGCGTGTGGACCAGTTGCGGCTCGTCAATCGGCTGATGACCGAGGCCACGCCCGAACGCGGTACGGTGCCGGAGGGGCTGTACCGGTACATGATTCACTTCCTGGCGATCGAATCGTGCGTTACCTCGACGTTCCTGATTCTCTCGCGCGATCCGGCCAACTACGTTAAGAAAACCGAGCTGTGGGATGCGATTGACGCCTATTCGCCGGCCATCGGCAAGGATGTGCGCTCGCAGCTGATGTCCCGCGCGCTCAATCTGCCCGGCAAAACCGGCCGCTGGATCGTGCGCAACGGCTATCTCATCGCCAAACGCATCGTCGGCTTTAACTGATTCGGATTGTGGTTTTGCCCTGCTGACGCGTTATCAGCAGGGCATCCCTATTACCTCCCCAGTCGAGGTTTTGCTACTCGGCCCAACGGTCGGACATCGCGAAGCTGTTGTGCATCAGGTTGCTGGAGGTGTATAGCACGTCGTTCAGCAGCTTGGTTGTGTGCTCGCGCAGGTAGTCGGCCATCTCGTCGTTGGCCGCTTCGAGCACATCCGCCACGCCCTGCACATCCTTCTCATCGCCGTGGCCGCCATCGAGCGGCCATGCATTCGTATCCGTCGATTCGGCATCGCTTCGAGCAAGCAACTGCTCATCCGTGCGCTCGATGAGCCGGTGTCCGAACGCGCGCACGCCCTCGGCATACCCTTCGATGAACCGGTTCGTCTCATACCAGTGTGCGTCGGCCACGACGGCGATCAGGCGGTTCGTCCAATACAGGTTGCCGGTGGAGACTTCGGGCGTGGTGTCGCGCAGGTAGGCAGGCGTGTCGTTGACGTTCGCGTAGAACGGCGCGGCGGCGGTGAACGGACCAGAGCCGAACGATACCCACATCACCGTGCGATTGGCCGCCGGCACATACGGACGGACCTGAATCGCCACCATATGGCCGGTGCGGTTCACGCCGATCGGACGGTAACGGTGGCGCGATTCCGCCGTGCCGGTCGTGCCGTACGGGTCGTACGGCGTGCCTTCGAAGTGCGAGGACAGCAGGAAATCAACGTCTTCGAGGCTCACCTTGTCTTCCGGCACGCGGCACCACGGGATGTCGTCGGATTCGGGCGTGTAGCGGGCGGCCGGCGAATCCCAGTCCTCGCTGGGGTTGAGGCGGCGTTGCATGTACCAGGCACGCGGCGTGTTGTAGATATGGTCCTTCGGCGTCGCGGTGCCGAAGGCCTTGCGCGGGTTGAAACGGGTGGGAAGGGCAACGGTTGTTCCGAATCCGGCGCTATGCGCGTGACGGCCGTTGGAAGAGACCGGCGTTCCCATTGTGCGGTCGAGGTGATGCGTGGCCATGAACTCGCGCAGGTCGGCGCTGCATAGGTATTCGCGCTGCTCGCCGAACGCATCGGCGAGGTCGAAGTCGTCGATGCCGAGCTGGTTGGGGATCGTGGCATAGCAGTCATCGGGCACTCGGCGGGCGATCCAATGGTGGCCGCCGATGGTCTCGACGTACCAGATCTCGTCCACATCCGAAATAATCACGCCGTTCGATTCGTAGGTGCCGTAGGTTTCGAGCAGTTCGCCCAACCGCGCGACGCCCTCGCGCGCGGTGGTGACATACGGCAGCACAAGGGTGATGATGTCTTCCTCACCGATACCGCCGGGCTGCTCGGCCTGATAATCGGTGCTGTCCGGTTCGCCGACAGCCGGCCGCAACTCGACCATCGGGTCCGCACCGAGCACGCGCTCGTTGACAGCGATGGTTTCGGTGGCGCTCATCGCCACGTTGTGTTCGTTGGCACCGGCTTCGGCCAGAATGCCACGATTATTCAGCACGTTCGGTGCGATGGTGTACCGGCAAGGATTGTCCGGTAGTTCGATTTCGACATGGCTCAGCACGCTGCGGTAGTGGCGCGGCTGGTCGTCGGGGGCGACAGCGACGAAGCGCTTGGGATCGTAACGGCCCGAGCCCGAATCGTCATCGCGGGCGATGATGGTGGAACCGTCGTAACTGGCATTTTTGCCGACAAGAATCGTGGTGCATGACATGGGACACCACTCTAGGAGCCAGGCTGGTCGAAACAAAAAAATCCTTGGAACCATTGCGATTCCGAGGATTTGTTGTGCCCCCTGTGGGATTCGAACCCACAACCCACGACTTAAAAGGACGCTGCTCTAACCGTTGAGCTAAAGGGGCAACTCTTCTAAAATACACACCGTTTTGGGATATTTCAACTACGGCGTTGCGTACACGTTTGCGTACGCGATTGGCCCAACGCACGGCACAGCACACGCAATGTGGCCCAAATCGCAGCCCAAATCGCATATCGCCTCTAGCGATAGATAGCCGCCGGCGACTACCCTTGTACATTATGAGTGAATCCCCCAATTGGAGCAATCCCCTGCGCGACTCGTGCGACCTCAGACTGCCCCGTATCGCCGGCCCATGCAGCCTCGTCATTTTCGGTGTCACGGGCGATCTGGCACAAAAGAAACTACTGCCAGCCGTCTACGACCTGGCGAACCGTGGCCTACTGCCGCCGAGCTTCGGTCTGACCGGTTTCGCCCGCCGCGACTGGACACAGGAACGGTTCATCGAATTCGTCAAGGCCGCCGTCCAGGCGCATTGCCGTACGCCGTTCAAGGAGTCGACTTGGCGCAATCTGGCCGCCGGCATCCGCTTCGTGCAGGGTACGTTCGACGACCCGGAGGCCTTCGAGCGTCTGAGCGCCACCGTGCAGGAGCTTGACCGCGACCGCGGCACGCAGGGTAACCATGCCTTCTACATGTCGGTGCCGCCGCGCGCATTCCCACAGGTCGCCAAGCAGCTGGCCGCCTCCGGCCTGTCGCGCTCGTCCGAGGGCGCATGGCGCCGCGTGATCATCGAGAAGCCGTTCGGCCATGATCTGGCCAGCGCCAAGGAACTCGACAGCGTGGTATCCGAAGTGTTCGACCCGAGCTCCGTGTTCCGCATCGACCACTACCTCGGCAAGGAAACCGTGCAGAACCTGCTGGCCCTGCGTTTCGCCAACGCCATGTACGAGCCGATCTGGAACGCCAACTATGTGGACCACGTGCAGATCACGATGGCCGAGGACATCGGCATCGGCGGCCGCGCCGGCTATTACGACGGCATCGGCGCCGCACGCGACGTCATCCAGAACCACCTGCTTCAGCTCATGGCTCTGACCGCCATGGAGGAGCCGGTGAGCTTCACCGCCAAGGACCTGACCGCCGAAAAGACCAAGGTGCTTTCCGCCGTGCGCCTGCCCAAGGACCTCGCCGCCAACACCGCGCGCGGCCAGTACGCCAAGGGCTGGCAGGGCTCGCACGAAGTGGTCGGCTACTTGGAGGAAAAAGGCATCGACCCCAAGAGCACCACTGAAACGTACGCCGCCATCCGCCTCGATATCGACACCCGCCGCTGGGCTGGCGTGCCGTTCTACCTGCGTTGCGGCAAGCGCCTCGGCAAGCGTGTAACCGAAATCGCCGTGGTGTTCAAGCGCGCCCCGCATCTGCCGTTCGAGCAGACCGCCGTGCGCGAACTCGGCAAGAACGCCATCGTGATTCGCGTGCAGCCCGACGAGGGCGTCACCATGCGCTTCGGAGCCAAGGTGCCGGGCGGCTCCACCATGGAGGTCCGTGACGTGAACATGGACTTCAGCTACGGCCGCTCCTTCACCGAGAACTCGCCGGAAGCCTATGAGCGACTGATTCTGGACGTGCTGCTCGGTGATCCGCCGTTGTTCCCGACCACCGAAGAGGTGAACCTCAGCTGGGAGATCCTCGATCCGATTGAACAATTCTGGTCCACGCTTGGCCAGCCGCAGGCCTACCGCGCCGGTACGTGGGGTCCGGCACAGGCCGACGAAATGCTGGCGCGCGACGGCCGCCACTGGAGGATGCCATGATCATCGATATGCCGAACACCCGCACCCGCGAGATTGCGCACAAAATCGAACAGCTGCACGAGGAGCGCGGCGAATCGGCGACCGGCCGCGTGCTGACGCTGCTCATCGCCACCGAGGACGCGGACCTAGAGCATGCGCTGGAAATCGCGAACTCGGCCAGCCGTGAGCACCCGTGCCGCGTGATTGCCGTAGTACCGGATACCAATCCTGCCGATCAGTCCGGCGAAGGCGAACCGAACGCGGCCGAAGTGGCCGCCGAGGTGAGCGCGAGTCGCGATAATCCGGCCGTCGATTTGACCGACGGCCCGAACGATCCGAACGATTCCAACCTGAACGCCCAAGTGCGATTCGGCGCGGACGCCGGTGCCGGTGAGATCATCATCTTGCGTCCGCGCGGTGGCCTTATCAACCACCCGGATACGCTGGTTATCCCGCTGCTTGTGCCGGATGCGCCTGTAGTGGCGTGGTGGCCGACCACACCGCCGTCGAACCCGGCCAAGGATCTGATGGGTGCGATGGCCCGCAGTCGCATCACCGACGCGTTGCACTCCAATAATCCGGAGGCCACGATTGAGCGTTTGCGCCGCAATTGGACACCGGAAGATATCGACTTGTCCTGGACACGACTGACCGTCTGGCGCGCAATGCTCGCCTCGATGCTCGATCAGCCGCCGCACCTGCCCATCACCGCCGCGAAGGTGACCGGCAAGGCCGACTTCCTGCCTATGGAAATGCTGTGCGCATGGCTGCGTCTGAAACTCGGCGTACCAGTCGAAACTGAGTTCGTGCCCGACGCGCAGGCCGTGACCGGCGTGTACCTGACCCGTGAGGACGGTGTGATCTCGCTGGAACGCCCGTATGAGGACCAAGCGCTGATCTCGCTGCCCGGCCAGACTCCGCAGGAAGTGTCCGTGCCGATGCGCACCATCGAGGACTGCCTGACCGAGGAACTGCGTCGCATCGATCCCGATGAGATCTACGCCGAGGTCATCAACGAAGGCTGGGATCTGATTCGTCACTGAAGTCGGTAGAACCCGTTGCCACAGCGGCGTTGGAATGAGTTCGGCAATTGTGGCCGAGCCATGCCAACGCCGTTGCTCATCGTTTCCTACCTCATGCGATGCCGAAGCTCATGCCCGCGGAGTAATAAAGTGACATATGCGATGTCGCACAATGTGGATTGTGTTGTCAACTGACAACACAATCCACATTGCAAAGTACGACACATACCCCATACAAGGACCATACATGGCAACTCGAAAACTCATTGTGTATCCGAATAAAGATCTGATGATTCAGGCTGGCGCGCAACGTTTTGTCTTGGCGCTACTCGATTTGCTCGCCGAACGATTGCCTGATGGCACGCATCGCACGCGTGTGGATGTGGCGCTGTCTGGCGGTTCGGCCGCGCAGCCGCTGGGCTTGGTGCTGAACGATCCGCTGGCTGACGCGATTGATTGGTCGCGCGTGCATTTCTGGTGGAGCGACGAACGTTTTGTGCCGGCTTACGACACCGATCGCAATGCTTTGGAGGCCCGTCGCCTGCTGCTTGACCAGCTGGTGGCAGATGGCAAGCTGCCTGAGTCGAATATTCATGAGATGGCGGCCGATACCCGTTCAGCCGATGACATCGCCGATGTGATGGATCAGGCCGACAGCGATGATGCTTCCGTTCGCGCCGCCGCCGATGCCGCGAATGATGCGTTGCTGGACGATGTCGCGAGCGACTATGAGCGCGAGTTGGTGAATGAATTGGGGCCGGAACCGGTAATCGATCTGATGATTCTCGGCATGGGACCGGACGGTCACTATGCGTCGCTGTTCCCTGGTCATGATGAGGTCAAGGTTACTGATAGGCTCACCGTGGGTGTGAACCACTCCCCCAAGATGCCGCCGCTGCGTGTTTCATTGACCGCGCCGCTCATCGCGCGTTCACGCCATACGTGGTTCTTCGCCGCCGGTGCCGGCAAAGCCGAATCGCTGGCCCATGTCTTCGAGCAGCCCAACAAACCGGATTACCCGTCCTCCTACGCCAACGGAGTGGACGAGTTCATCTGGTTCTCCACCGAAGAAACCGTCACCGAGTTGTGAGTGAATTAAGCCCCCTCTGATGAGGGGGCTTAATTCGTCTATGGCTACGCCTCAATCTCGGACTTGCCCTCTTCGCCGCCGGCCCCTGCAATTAGGGACTCGCCTGCGGCGAGGCTCAGTGTTGGCTCGGCGGCATAGCCGCCTCGCTCCGAAGAGGGCCGGGGAGCCCACCGGGCTCCCCTAAGCCCGAGATCGCGAGGCTACGCCTCGATCTCGGACTTGCTGTTTTCTCAGCTCGGCTATCGCCGAGCCTGAAGAAGGCCGGACAGCCCACAGGGCTGTCCTAAACCTGAAATCACGAGGCTACGCCTCGATTTCAGGCTTGCCTTCTTCAGCCCACAGCGTGTGGAACACGCCGGGCTTGTCTACGCGGCCGTAGGTGTGGGCACCGAAGAAGTCACGCTGGGACTGGGTCAGAGCGGTGGGCAGGCGCTTGGAGCGCAGACCATCGTAGTACGCCAGGGAGCTGGAGAACACCGGGGTCGGGATGCCGGCCTCCACCGCGCGAACGATCACGCGACGCCATGCATCCTGCGATTCGCCGATGATCTTCTCGAAGTACGGATCGAACAGCAGGGAAGCCGGCGGGTTATCGCCCCTGAAGGCCTCGGTGATGCGGTCGAGCAGGAACTGGGCGCGAATAATGCAGCCGCCACGCCAAATGCGGGCCACTTCGGACAGGTTGATATCCCAGCCGTATTCCTTGGCACCGTCCTGAATCTCGTTCAGGCCCTGAGCATAGGCCACGACCTTGGAAGCGAACAGAGCCTTGCGCACGTCCTCGACGAACGCGGCCTTGTCTTCTCCGGCCAGATCGATGGTCTTGTTCGGTCCAGCCAGACCTTCCTTCTGAGCGTCTTCACGCAGCTCACCGTGCGAAGACAGTGCACGAGCGAACACGGCTTCACCGATGGCAGCCACAGGAGAACCACATTCCAGACCAGTCTGCACGGTCCACGTACCAGTACCCTTCATGCCGGCATGATCCACGACCACGTCCACGAACGGCTTGCCGGTCTCGGCATCCTTGTGGTGCAGAATCTCAGCGGTGATCTCGATCAGGTAGGAGTCAAGGTCGCCCTTGTTCCATTCAGCGAACACGTCGCCAATCTCCTCGGCATCCATGCCGAGTCCACGGCGCAGAATGTCATACGCCTCACCAATCACCTGCATATCGGCATACTCGATGCCGTTGTGCACCATCTTGACAAAGTGGCCGGCACCATCGGTGCCGATGTGGGTCACGCACGGTTCGCCGTTCACCTTGGCGGCGATGGACTGAAGAATCGGGCCCAAGGTCTTCCAGGATTCCGCAGTGCCACCGGGCATCAGAGACGGGCCGTTGAGCGCGCCTTCCTCACCACCGGACACGCCGCAACCCACGAAGTGGAAGCCCTTGGCACGTACTTCCTTCTCACGCTTGATGGTGTCCTTGAAGAAGGAGTTGCCACCGTCGACGATGATGTCGCCCGGTTCGAACACCTCTTCCAGCTGCGCGATGGTCGCGTCGGTCGGAGCACCGGCCTTGACCATGATGATGGCGGTACGCGGACGCTTCAGGGACGCGGCGAATTCCTCGAGCGTTTCGGCCGGCACGAAGTTGCCTTCGGTGCCATGCTCGTTCATGAGCTTCTCGGTACGCGAGTAGTGGCGGTTGAACAACGCCACCGTGTTGCCATGGTGCGCCAGATTACGCGCCAGATTGGAGCCCATCGTGGCCAGTCCAATCACACCAATGTTTGCTGTAGCTTCGGCCATGTGCCTTGCCTTTCGTTTGATTGTCCCATCGTCATCACGCGCGTCACAAAACAGCGCATCAGCGGAGGGAATCATTCCTTCAACGCTTGAAAGTGTATCCCGCTTACCACCCACACGCGAGGGCTGTCTTAGGTTCTACGCACCTTCTGCCCGCGAAGCGTAATTACTTGCCGGCCATTCACATACGCCCGGCCTTGGAAGGGTCGATATGCATGGTCTGGAAGCGATTGGCCATGTAAGCGTCGCTGTAGCGTTCGCTGAACCACATCGCGACCGGTGAATCCTGCGGCTGGCCGGCCATGCGCCCATACCAGCAATCCAAGGCCATCAGCGTGAAGGCAATGTCGATCACCATCAGCACCGTGCATACCGCAGTCAGCGAATACCGCACTTTCCATGGAATGCGATTAATCAGAGCCAGCAGTCGCGGTAACAGCCACTTGATCCACACCACACCAATCAGTCCCCAGAAGAACATGAATTGGCCCGAAGTACGTCCGTCGATGGACAGCCAACGGCCGGTGTAATCCCACGCGGTAATACCAAACGCCGCTTCCATGAACCAGCTGGTGCAATATTCGAACGCGCCGCCGATCACCGCCGAAGCGCAGAAAATCAAGAACGGATTCGCCTTCCACAGACGATTCAGGCACACGGTTACCAATACCGCACCACAGCCGTAAATCGGCGAGAACGGGCCCCACAGCAAACCAGCGCGGTCCTGAAGTTCACCGTTATACAGCGCCATATGGTAGATCGTCTCCACAATCAGGCCACCCACCGAAGCGATGGTAAACAGCCAGAAGATATTGAAAAAGTCCAGCGCAATATAGCCCTTGCCGGACTGGTCGCGGCCTAGCATGCCGGCCGCCACAGCCGATTCATAATCATCGCGATCGTCCATACGCCTGAGCGCGCGCTGCAGACGGCGTTCCTCGCTCAGGGAGGGATCGGCGGTCACCGAAATCACGACGAGAATAATCATCTGAATCAGCGGCAGCAGCAGGTTGAAGCCAAGGCCGGTCAGGGCCAGCGACAGCATGCCGTCGGCCAACGTCAACGGCATCAGCACGTAGGTCCAGCGCGCGGCATACCGGCGATGATTGCGCAGCAGCATCACGCCGAGCACAATCAGGCATGCGGCACTGACTACCAGCACCACCGCATGAATCGCGGACAGGATGAAGGTCAGGCTCATCGCATCGACGTGCACATGACCATCCAGAATCTCGCGCACGGCATAGAGGATGGAAATCACCATAATCGGCAATGTGGCGAGTCCGTCCAGCAGCACGACCGCGCCATAGATGCGCGCCAGAATCGGTAATCGCTTGGCGTTCAGGTTCAAGCCGGCGTCGTCCAGTTCGACGGCCACCAGATCGGCCACGACTGCGGACTCGGCGTCACGGTTCTCCCGCGGCTTGCCGGGGGTAGTGGCCGTGCCATCGTCCTTGAATTCAACCATGGTTTCCTCCCCACATAGCGTCCCCTCACCCTATCACCCGATTGCGGTTTTGCTGAACTTGATGGGCGGTCGGTACATGTCTGTCTACATTGCCGAGCACCGAGCCTATCCATCGCGTTCAGGAAACGTCCAAAAACCATCCAGAAATCTTGTCAATAAGTTCCAGAACGCCTTTCGCTCTGCCCAGCGACACACGATAAGCCGCTGGGCAGCAGCGTTATTCCGCCAAAAACATCATCAATCACCCCATTAATCTCCGGCAGCCGTATTACGCTACTACAAACGTAGCGCTACGATTAACGTATCGCTACGGAAAACGTAGCAACCAAGCAACACCAAGCTCCGGAGGTATCAGTGGGCAATATCTTCAAGGTCCTCAGACGCGACTTCCTGCGCCTGTTCAAGGTGCCGGCCGCATGGGTGATCCTGTTCGGCATGGTGTTCATCCCGCCACTGTATTCGTGGTACAACATCGTCGGCTTCTGGGACCCGTACGGCAATACCAAAGGCATCACCGTCGCCATCGCCAACAATGACGACGGCACCGACAACGCGCTCATCGGCAAGCAGAACCTCGGCGATCAAATCGTCAAGCAGATGAGAAGCAACGACCAGCTCGGCTGGACCTTCGTCACCGAAGCCGAGGCCATGGACCAAGTGGAATCCGGCAAGGCATACGCAGCCATCATCATTCCCAAAGACTTTTCCGACGATCTCGCCGGCGTGGTGACCGGCGGCAAGAGTCGGCCCACTCTGGAGTATTACGTCAACGAAAAAGCCAGCGCCATCGCCCCCAAAGTCACCGACGTCGGCGCGTCCACTGTGGACCGCACGGTCAATTCCACATTCGTCTCCACCGTATCCGAAGTACTTACCGAAGTCATCAATACGGTTGACGGCAAAGCCATCAGTACCGAAGACACCACCAAAGCCAAGGCCCTCACGGCCCTTGCCAAGGCCTCCGACGATGTGCAGCACACACGCAGCACCATCGCCAAGCTCACCACCAAACTCACCGACACCCCAGAGCAGACACGCACCGCACGTCAGGCGCTGGACGACGCGCGCACACTTGGCATCGACACTGCAGAAGGTCTGGCCGGCGTCTCCACCCTGATCGGCACTACCCAGACCAGTCTGAACGGCTTCGTCACCTCCACGTCCGAAGCGCTTGACCAAGGCTCAAGCCTGCTGAGCCAAGCCGCAGCACAGGCCAACCAAAGCGTGGGCACGGTAACCGGAACCATCAGCGCCGCCAATCAGCAGGTAGGCGGACTGATCAATACGGCGGAAGACATCAACCAAGCGAACGCCGACATCATCGACCAACTCAAAGGGCTGCCGAACGCCAATCGAGAACCGCTGCAATCCGCCATTGCCACACTGGAAAGCCGCAATAGCGAGCTTGCCGGCGCACTGGGCAACCTCGATAGCCTGAACACCACTATCGGCAATGCCTCCACAGACACCGCCGGATTGGCGCAGCATCTCAATACCGCCACCCAAACCACGGTGCGCGAGGCCAATACCGCTCGCGGCACCATCACCTCCGGCGCCATTCCTCAGCTCAACACCGGTCTCAACGCCCTCAGCTCGACCGCCAGCACTCTGTCGACCGGCATCACGTCGCAAGGCTCACTCATCGATCAGTCGAAGCATACCCTCGACCAACTCGACAAAGCAGCCTCCACCACGGTGACCGCGCTGCGCGACACCGATAAGGCGCTGGCCGGCGTACAAACCAAGCTCGATACGCTGGTCACCGACATCAAAGCCCTGAGCATCTCCAGTTCACTCAGTTCCCTGATCGGCACCGACGGCAAACTGGATGCCGCCACAATCGCCGACTTCATGCTCTCCCCCACTGTTATCAGCGAACAGGCCGTCTATCCGGTCGCCTCCTATGGTTCCGGCATGGCACCGCTGTTCACCACCCTGTCTTTGTGGGTGGGCGCGTTCGTGCTCGTGGTCATTCCCAAACTCGAAACCGACGATGAGGGCATCGACGATCTCACGCCAACCCAAGGCTATCTCGGTCGCTTCCTGCTGCTGGCCACGCTGGCTGCCGTCCAAGGCCTGGTCACGGCCATCGGCGATCTTGTCATCGGCATTCAATGCGCGAGCGCCCCAGTGTTTCTGCTCACCTGCGTCATCACCTCACTGGTGTATATGTCGGTGATTTTCGCCCTCTCCACCACGTTCATGCACGTGGGCAAAGGCGTATGCGTGGCGCTGGTCATTCTGCAGGTGCCGGGCGCCTCCGGCCTGTACCCGATTGAAATGATGCCCGCGTTCTTCCGCGCCATCTACCCGCTGCTGCCGTTCACCTATTCGATTGACGCGATGCGTGAAACCATCGGCGGCTTCTACGACGGCCTCTGGTTCGCCTATATCGGCAAATTGCTGGTTTTCGTGGTTCTGGCCTTTGCGCTTGGCCTCGGCGCCCGGCCGAAACTGGCCAATCTCAACCGCCTGTTCGCGCGGGAAATCAAGGAAAGCGACATGATTATCGGCGAGCCGGTGCATCTGCCCGGCAGCGAATACCGTGTCACTCAGGCCATTGCAGCACTGGCCGACCACGACGAATACCGTCATGCCATCGAACGTCGGGCCGCCAAATTCGCCTACCGTTATCCCCGGCTGCTGCTGGGTGCGCTTATTGCCGGATTCGTGGTGCCGGCCGCGCTCATTATCGTGTTTGCGCTGACCACCAGCGAGAAAATCGTAGTCATGGGCACATGGCTGGCATGGGTGCTCATCATCATGGGCTTCCTGATGGTCGTGGAATTCATGCGCGATTCCATCCGCCGCCAAACCGAGCTCGGCAGCCTCTCCGACGAGTCGATCCGCGCCATGCTGTACGGGCATAAGGCCAAGCGTCGCGACACCTCCGCCGAACGCCACGAAGAAGCGGACCCGAGCGCCGCTGTTACCGCAATCATCCCCACTATTCCGCCGACCAAGGAAGGCAGGCACGCACGATGAACACCATGTGGAAACTGTTTACCGGCGACATCAAACGCCTGACCAGCAACGTGGTCTCCATCATCATCGTGATCGGCTTGGTGATGATTCCCGGCCTGTTCACCTGGTTCAACGTGGCCGCATGCTGGGACCCGTTCTCGAATATGAAGAACCTGAAATTCGCGGTGGCGAATGTGGATGAGGGGTATCGTTCCGACCTGATCCCGGTGAAAGTCACGGTCGGCGATCAGGTGGTGAACGCGCTGCGCGCCAACAGTCAGCTCGATTGGACGATCACGTCCAAAGCCGATGCCGTCGAGGGCGCACGATCCGGCAAATACTACGCGGCCATCGTAATTCCGAAGTCGTTCAGCAAAGACATGATGACCTTCTTCTCCGACGACGTGCAGCATGCCGAACTGACCTATTACCGCAACGAGAAGAAGAACGCGCTGGCACCGAATCTGCTCAACGAGGGCACGGATGAGGTTGCGGCGGAAATCAACACCACGTTCGCTAAGACCATCACTTCGGCCGGGCTGGAAATCGCGTCTTCGCTGGCCGATCAGCTGTCCAAGCCCGAGGCCAAAGAGCAACTGAATACCTTCAACGCCAACATCGCCAATTTCGCCACACAGCTTGACGATACTGCGGATCTGCTTGGCACATACAGCGCATTGACCGATACGGCCGGCGCCTTGCTCGACACCTCGAACTCACTAATCACTCAGGTTTCCTCTGCCGCCAAACAAGGCGGCAAGGATCTTGCCAGCGCCAAACAGGAAGTCACCGACGTGGCCGGAGCCCTGGGCACCACCGCTGACGCGATGAGCAGCGCACTGGACGCGAGCGCCTCCAGTTTCGGCGCGGTGTCCGATTCCATAGACAAGCTGTATTCCGACGCGAATGATGGTGCCACCACGGTCGCCGACGAATTGGACCGTCAAGCCACGGCCATTGGCAAGCAGACGGAGAAATACACTGAAATTCGCAACACGTTGGCCGGCATACTGGGCAACGACTCATCCATCATCACGGCGATTGACCGTTCAATCGCACGACAAAACAGGCTGCGGCAAGCGCTGAATACGGCGGCGACCGATATTCGCCAAGGCAATCAGGACGCGCAGGATCAGCATGCGCAGGTCAAGAATCTGGCTGATCAAGCGCAGAACAGTATTGCCAATATCAAGTCAGATTTCTCGGCCACGGTGAAACCGCAAATCGACTCCCTGTCGTCCACCGTCGCTGACGCCTCCGGCATACTGAGTTCCGGCGCCACCCAGTTGGACTCCACGCTCGGCGACCTGAAAGGGACTTCCGACGACGCCAGCGATATGCTCAGCGACGCTCGCACTACCTTGGACAAGGTGTCCGGCAAACTGCGTTCCGCCGGCGCCGAACTGGCTTCGTTCAACAGCACACTGAGCGACGCACTAAACAGTGGCGATATGGGCATGGTCAAAGAGGTGCTGGGCAATGATCCCGAAACGCTGGCCAGTACGTTGGCCGCACCGGTGCAGCTCAGGCGCAAGGCCGTATTCCCGGTGGCGAATTTCGGTTCGTCGATGGCACCGTTCTACACGCTGCTGCCGCTGTGGGTGGGCGCGCTGCTGATGGTGGTGACGCTGAAAACCACCGTGTCTCGCCGGACGCGCAAAGCATTGGGCGATCCGCGGCCGCATCGGCTCTTCCTTGGGCATTACGGGGTGTTCGCGCTGATTGCGCTGCTGCAATCCACGGTGTCGCTCGGTGGCGATTTGCTGTTCCTGCGCGTGCAGGCCGTGCATCCGCTGCTGTTTATGTTGTCTGGATGGCTGGCCTCGCTGGTGTTCTCGTTCTTCACCTATACGATGGTGGTGAGTTTCGGCAATGTGGGTAAGGCAATCGGCGTGCTTATGCTCATCGTGCAGATTTCGGGTGCGAACGCTGCCTACCCGGTGCAGATGTTGCCCGACTTCATCGCCAAAGTCAGTCCGCTCTTGCCGCTCACCCATGCGGTGACGATGATGCGTGCGGCCATCGCCGGCATCTACGACATGGATTACTGGCGGGCCGCCGGAATGCTGCTGGCATTCGTGCCGCCGCTACTGTTGCTTGGGCTGTTGCTCAGGAAGCCACTGGTGCGGTTCAACCAGTGGTATGTAGCCCAAGTCGAGAGCACTAAAGTGCTGAGCTAGTAGGTATTATCCGGGAGTTGCCTACAAACGGCATGGACTTACCACCCTCAGTCTGGCTTTGCCAGCCAGCTCTCGCCAGCGGGAGCGTACGGGAGCATATTTCGAAGAGAAGAGATGACGGAGATGACAGACACGACGGCGACACCGCGCGGTGAGCGCACGCGCGAGGCGACGGATCGCAAGCTCATGCGAGCCACGCTGCAGATTGCGGTGGACCGCGGCATCAGCGGCGTGACCATCGAGGAGGTGGCCCGGCGCTCCGGTGTGGCCAAAACCACGATTTACCGCCGATATCATAATGCCGACGAGCTGCTGCACGAGATCAGCGCGATGTATCTGGCCATCCCGGATTCCGACCCAGTGCCCAGCCCCACGCGTGAGCATTTCACGCAACTATTGCAGCGATTGGTCGATTGGGTGCGCGACAACGACATCGACGTCAAGCGCGTGGGCATTGTATTGTCCAGCGAGGCCGAGTTCTTCCAGCACATCGTCGACCAAGTGGTGACCCCGTGGCTGGAGCGTGTGGGGGCGTTCCTCAAGCAGGGAGTCGCGCAGGGCGTGTTTCGCGAGGACGTTGACGAGAAGTTGCTGTTGTCCACGATTATCGGATCTTTGGTGGCGTATGAGGCCATCGAGGGCAAAGCAATGGACGACGACACCGCCTGGGCCTCGCGCATGGCCGATCTGCTGTGGCCAGCATTGCTGAAGTAGCGGTCTTACTCCTGAATCGAAGCCTCCTGGCGGGCGACTTCGAGGGCTTTGTTGAAGGCGTCGGAGGTCCAGCTGGCGCCGGCGACCTTGTCCACTTTGAGACCCTTCAGAGGTTTGCCGTCCACCACGCCGTTAATGGCTTTGGCGAAGTCGTCCTGATGGTTCTTGGAAATCGTGGTGAACGGGTGCCCAATGATATTGACGGTCTCGACGTTGCCGTCCTTGATGGTCAGATGGACGTCGATGGAATCCTCGCCTACCGGGCCGTACTGGCCGTTGATCGAGTAGTTGCCGTCCTTGTAGTTGCCGGTGTCCTTCTTGTCGGACGTGGTGGTGGACGGGTCGTTGTGCGACGAGCTGGAATCGGAGCCGTCGGAGCTATCGGAGCCGTTCGACTGGGATTGCGACTGCTCTTCCTGCGACTTCTCGGTCTCGCCCGAGTTGCCGGCGTACGCATCGTCCATCGGCGCGGCCTTGGATTCGCCGCATCCGGCCAGCAGCGCGCCAGCCACGACCAGTCCGGCCGCCGCCAATGTCGCGGATTTCTTCAACGTACTCTTTTCGGTCATATTCACGCTCCTTAAGCCCCCCTCTGACGAGGGGGGCTGCCAGCGAAGCTGACTGGGGGAGAGACCATCAGCTTGCCATGTATTCCTCACATACTGCTCGATGCCCCTGACGGCCCTACTCCTCGCCGCCGGTTTTCGCGGCCTTGGTGGGGTCAGTGAAACCAATGGCGGTCTCGCCGTTCTGCGCGCCCTCGACCTGTGCACCCGTGGAGGCGGGCTTGCCGCCGGCCGCCTCGTAGGCCTTGCGCGCATCCTCGTCATTCCACTTCTCACCGACGAGCACGCCATGGTTGAGCATGATCTCGCGCTGCGCGCAGCTGGCGACCAGCGCATCGTGGGTGACCACGATAATCGTGGTGCCCTGCTCGTGCAGCTTGCGGAACAGGTCGAGCACGATTTTCTCGTTCTTCTCGTCGAGGTTGCCGGTGGGCTCATCGGCCAGAATCAGCTTCGGGTCGTTGATCAGCGCGCGGGCCACGCACACGCGCTGCTGCTCGCCGCCGGAGAGCTGGCCGGGCAGGTGGTGGGCGCGGTCCTTCAGGCCGACCTTTTCCAGCGCCTCCATGACCTGCTTCTCATCGACCACCGAATGGTAGTACTGGGCCACCATCACGTTTTCCACGGCGGTCAGGTGCGGCACCAGATAGAACTTCTGGAACACCAGTCCGATGAGGTTCTTGCGCACGTCGGCCAGCTGCGTGGCGTTCAGGTCCTCCAGCTTGCGGCCTTCCAGCTTCACGGAGCCCTTGGAGGGCGTGTCCATGCAGCCAATCATGTTCATCAGCGTGGTCTTGCCTGAGCCGGAGGAGCCGACGATGGCGAGCCATTCGCCTTCCGGCACGGTCAGATTGAGGTCGTCCACGGCACGCAGGTCGCCGTAGATCTTCGAGATGTGGTCGAGTTCAAGTAGCATGACGTTTCTCTTTCTTTATTCTTCGCGAAGCACGACGGCGGGGTCGATGCGGGTGGCGCGGTGGACGGGCGGGATGGAGGCGACGATGGCGACCAGCGCGCTGAACAGCACGGAAATCAGGGCCAGCCACCAGTTGAATACGATGGAGCGTTCGAACACCGCCACGCACAGCCAACTGGCGAGTCCGTAGCCGATTGCGGTGCCGATGAGGCCGCCAATCAGGCCGTAGAGCGACGATTCGATGTAGAACTCGGTGCCGATGGCACGCGAGCTGGCACCGAGGGCCTTGCGCAGGCCAATCTCGTTGCGTCGCTGCGAGACGATCGAGCTGATTGTGGTGCCGACGCCGACGAGCGTCAGCACCAGCACCACCAGCGAGACGATCCAGAACAGCGTCTGCAGCATGGTGATGATGCGGGTGTCGGAGGCGGTGATCTTGGTGACCTGCTGTGCCTTGACGTGCATGGAGGTCATGTCGTTGATGCTGGACACCAGGCCTGCGAGGTCGCTGGCGCCGGCCGAATACTCGATGACGTCCACGCCGCGCGTGATGCCGGTGAGCTTGTTGACGTCGGCGTTGGTGGCGTAGATGATCGAGTCTTCGCTGCCGCCGGTGTCCACGATGCCGGCCACGCGGAATTCGGTACCGGAGGTGTCCATGATGTCACTGGAGACACGGCCGTCTTTGGTTTGCTGGTCGATCGAGGAGTTCGACGAAGTGCCGTTGGTGCTGGCGTTATCGGATGCACGGTAGCCGATGGTGATGGCGGAGCCGATTCTCAGGCCGATGGCGTCGGCGATGTCGCGTCCGACCAGCACCTTGCCGTCGGTCGGCCACGAGCCGTCGACCACCCAGTGATGGTTGAGGTTCTTGACCTGCGCCGCATTCACGCCGGCCATCACGTACGGCGAGGCGTTGACGCGCACGTTCTCGTAGCGGTAGGTGGCGTATTTCGCGGAACCCTTGGCCTTGACCATTTCAGTGGTGTGCTGCACCATCGCCTTGTCGATGCCGGCCTTGCCGTCAGCATTGGTCGATTCGGTGGGCGTGACAATCAGGTTCGCGCCGTACGCACGCATCTCCTCGTTCATCTGCTGCGGCACAGCGAGGCAGATCATCGCCAGACAGAACAGTGTGGCTGCGCCGACCAGCGACGCCACCACAGCCATCACCGCGCGCGAACGCCGACGGAACACGGCGCTGAACAGCATTCTGAAGAACATACCGGTGTTGGTCATCGGTTCCCTCCTTCCACACCTACGTAGATAAACTCAGCGACCATGGAGCACCTCCGCGGGCTTGAGATTCAGAATCGAACGAATCGATGAGGCGGACGCCAGCAGCACGGTGACAGCCAGCAGCACGAACACCAGCACGAACACCATCGGCCGCATCGTAATGCCGGAACCGAACACCACCCGGCCTATCAGCTGGGCCACGCCGGAACCGAGCAGCGCGCCCACAATCGCGCCCAGCAGCGAGATTGCCGCCGTTTCGGCCAGCATCAGGCGGGATACCGCGGCATCGGTGGCACCGAGCGCCTTGAGCAACGCCAGCTCGCCCGACCGTTCGCCGATCGAGGCGACCATCAGGTTGGCCACGGCCACGGCTGCGGCGATCAGGCTCAGCACGGTCATCAGAATCATCACGGCCTGCGTCTTTTGCAGCACATTGCCCTGCAACGCGGCCACCTGACGCACCTGCTTGGCCACCGCGCCCGGAATCACCTCTTCGATCTGATAGGCGATCGAGCTCGGGTAGGCGGTGCAGTACCAGGTCTCCCATTCCTCCTGGCTCAGCGCGGCCGGGTTCGCGGCGGCCTTACGGGCCAGGTCGTTCTCCGGCGTGGTCAGGGCCTTGACCTCGATTTTGTCGACCGAATCGGGCAGGTCGGCGAGTACCTGGGCCGTGGAGGAGGCGATGTAGAGCGAGCCGTTGTCCTCGTCGCCGGAATCGTAGACACCGGTGAGCTTGATTTTCTGCTCGTTCTTCTTGCCTGAGGCGGTGGTTTTGTTGAGGGTGATTGTGTCGCCGGTGGTCACGCCGAGTTCGGAGGCCAGCGTCTTGCCGATCACGCCCTGGTCGGAATCGTCTTTGGGCCACTTGCCGTCCAGCTGCCACCACGAGCGCATGCCTTCCACGCCCACGACGGTAGTCTCGCCGGTGGAGATCTTGAGGTTCTTGTTGAACCACGTGCCGACGACCGGCACGTTGGTACCGTTCACCGTGGCGTGGATGTTGAGCTGCGGCGCGAAGCTGGTGATGTTGAACGACCAGAAGATCGTCTTGATCTTGGCCGCGTCCGACTCCTTCAGAAAAGCGGTCGGGTCGCTGGTGGACGTCGCGCCGCCCGACTCGGTGTTGTACAGGTCGGAAACGACCGCATCCGCCTTGGGCTGCACGGTGATGTTCGAACCGTAGGTGGACAGCTCGGCGTTGAGCTTGTCGCCCACGTCGAACACGACGCCCAGCATCGATACGGACACGGTCGCCGACAGGCATACGGTCAGCGCGATAAGCAGGCGCCGGCGCAGCTGTCGGGTGAACGAGCGAGTAATCATGCGCAGAAAGAACATGATTCTTGTCTCCTGCCTGACTCACCGGAAGTGGGCGCTCAGCGCGTCCAGATCCGTAGTTTGAATGGTGATCTTGCCGTGGCCGGTCTTGTACGGGAATGGTATCGGGTTGCAGCCACCCTTGAAGCCGATGGTCGCCAGGTTGATGGCCACCTCGCACTTCTTGCAGATGATCTTGCCGTCCTTCTCGTAGTAGCCAGCGTCGCCGCAGTTCTCGCAGGCGTCCAGGCCGATGCCGTACGCGCCACCGTTCTTTCGGATGATGATGAAGCGCATGACGGTGCCGTCCTTGGCCTTGTATTCGAAGCGGTGCAGGTGGCCGTCCTCGACCTGGCTGAAGGGGATGGTGGCCGCGCCGTCCTTGAGCGAGTAGGCTTCCGGCGGCGAAAGGGTGATGGTCTGATGGGTCGCGGCAACGCCCACGGTCAGGGTTGCTGTGACGCCGATGGCTGCGATAAGGCTCCACACGGCAGCGGCGATGGCGTGGCGGCGGAATACCTTATGCCGGCGCAACGTGGCCTCGTTGGCTCCCGGCACATCATGGGTTTTCATACGGAAACCGGCCACGATGGAGGCCACGGCGGGAATCAGGAACACCAGCGCCTGCGCCATAATCATCGTGGAGTTCTGGTTGATGGACCAAGCCAGCGCCACGAACATCGTATGGTTCATCGGGAAGCCTCGCGCCTGCAGAATCTGGGCAAGACCAGTGAAGTGTTGAATCAGCAGAATCACCATCATGGCCGCGACGGCCACGGTGAACGCCCAGCGCACGGCAGTGGTGCGCATCGTGCGGAAGATGGCGGCCACAATAATGGACATGGCCACGCCAAGCAGGAAACCAAGAGCGCGCAGCAGCATGGCCGAAGTGAATGCGGTCTCCCCTGGTTCCACCCAGATGGTGAGCTGCAGAATCACGTCCGGCAGCGCGTAGAACAGGGTGAGTGCGATGTCGATGGCGGCCACGGCGTTAGCGATGTGCATGAACACCTTGTGCTGCTGCCAATTGGTGGTGATGCGGCGTGCGAACACCACCACGACGATGGTCAGGATGTCGGCAATGATCGCGCACCACAACACCGGGTAGTTGACGAACGTGCGCTGATTGATCACGGCCGAGGCGCGCAGGCCGGCGAATACGATGGCGGCGATCAGACCGACGATCAGGCCGATGAGACGCCAATGCGAGCTTATCGGCTTATCTCGCCCCTCGCCGACCGTGAGCATCACGCTCAGGCTCATCACCAGCAATGCGGGGGCCAAAGTGCCCGGCATCACTGCCACGAATTGTTCAAGCATTCGCGTCCTTTCTCTGTTCACCTTAGGCTCCCCTCTCTGAGGGGAGCTGTCCGCGAAGCGGACTGAGGGGAGTTTTAGACCGTCCTAAGAATTATCTCCCTAAAGCGGCGTAAAGCCCCCTCTGACGAGGGGGCTTTCTGCTTAGTCAATCACCACTGGCGAGGAGTGTAATCCCAGTTGTCGAAGGTGACCTCGATCGGCTCGGTCCAGAAGTGGCCCTTGACGCCGGTCTCCGGGTCAACGTGCAGCATCCAACCCTTGGAGGCCGGGGATTCGATGGAGAGCTTCAGCTGGTAGGTGCCAGCCTTGTCGAGCTTGACGTTGGCGCCGTAGTGCGGGCCATCGGAAGCGTTCATCTGCATGAAGGTACCGGAGGTGGCGGTGCCGCCCTCGACTTCCTTGCCGGTGGACTTATCGATGATGGTGTAGTTCACGGTCAGATCCGGCACGAAGTCGCCCTTGCCGTAGCCGAGCTCGGTGCCCTTCTGGTTGGCATGGATGTCGGCCTCGAGGTGGAAGGAAGCGTCAGCAGCCTTCAGGCCCATGGAAGACGGCTCCATATCGATCGGCTGGAAGTACACAGCGCCCACGGTCAGCGGGCCGGCGTCCTGATCCTGCTCTTCAGCAGTACCGGACGGGCCAACCGGAACCTCTTCGAAACCGGCGCCGGAATCGGAGGAAGAATCGGAGGAAGAGGAGTCGGAAGACTGGGAGGAGGAGTCAGCCTTAGTGTCGGATGCGGAGTTGGTGGAACCGCAGGCAGCCATGGACACGGTCATGGAACCGGCGAGCAGCAGGCCGAGCAGAGCGGCCAGTTTCTTGTTCTTCATCATTGTTATTCCTTTTCTCTATCTCTGGTGAATTAGGATTCACGCTTAGATAATTGCAATTATCCAGTTATGAGATAAGTGCGGCGTGGGCTGGAGGAATTGGCATCGATCCGAGGCCGTGCCGCAAGTCTGTCAGTTGTCTGCAGTTATGGGAGGAAACGGACGAGCTAGACGGGCTACGCCTTCACGGCCGGGACCTCGGCAGTAGCCTGCGCCTTCAGCTTGCGCTGCTTGATGAAGCCGACCACGAACAGCGCGATAACCGCAACGGCTGCGATGGCCTGCGCCACTAGGCATTCGACGTACGGGTAGAGGCCAAGCCAATCGTTCGTCGGCACACCGTTCAGGTAGAAGGCGGGCAGCAAGTCGCCCTCGATCAGCGAGTGGACGCCGCCGCCGGCGAACACCACCACCAGCACAGACATCAGAATCGAAGTGACCAGGAAGAACGGACCAATCGGAATCTTCACGGAGGTGAAGCGGAAGAGCAGGAAGATGCCGACAAGCACCACCGCGGCGGTCAGACCACCGATCCACATACCGCGAGTATCGCGGCTCATCGTGTAGATGGACTCGTAGAAGATCACGGTTTCAGCGCCTTCACGGAACACGGCGAGGAAGCTCAGCATAGCCAGCGAGACCACGGTTTTCAACGTCACGTTGTCGGCACTTGCGGCGGCTTCGGCATCAGCCACAGCAGCCTCGGTCTTCTTGCGAATGTAACGGTTCCACGCTTCCACGCTGGACTTGTTCAGCATCCAGTTACTCGTCCACAGCAGCATGCCCATGGCGATCAGTGCGCAGGTGCCTTCCATGATCTCCTGAATCGGGCCGGAGCCGCCGAAGGCGAACACGAAGATCACAGCCACCAAGCCGGCGCCGAGCAGACCGACGAGCACACCCAAGTAAATCCACTTGACGAAGCGCTTGTTATCGGACTTGACCAAGTAGGCGACGATGGCTGCAACCACCAGCAGAGCTTCAAGACCCTCACGGATAAGCACGAGGAACGCCTGGCCGGAGGAGCTGGTGACCAGCTTGGCGAAACCGTCTTCCTTATCGGCGGCACCACCGTCAAGAATGCCGGCGTCCTTGATCAGCATGGCCTTGAGGTCGTCGATCAGCTTCTTGGTGTCTTTCAGGGATGCGCCGGCGTTCATGGACTTGCGGCACATCTTGAACTGGTATTCCACCTGCGAGACGCGGTTGCCGCTGATGGCGTTCATCACGTTCTTTTCGAAGCCGAGCTTCTCGTAATACTGGTAGTACGCGTTGTTCACGAGCGTGGCGCCCTTGGCACCATCACCCTTTTCGTAAGCTTTGTATGCATTGTCGAGAATCGGGGTCATTTCGTTGGCCACGTCGGTCCATGAACGATTGCCCTTGCCCGGGTTCTTCTTTTTCTTGGCGTCGAGCTCCTTGCGCTCTTTGGCCAGCTGCGCCTGCAGCGCTTCGGCGTACGCCTTCGGCTTGGCGAGATCGGCGTTGGCGTCGAGCTGCTGGGCCGTGGCGTCAAGATCGGCGGTCAACGCATCAATCTGCTGAGCCAGTTGATCGTCGTTGCTAGGCGTGTAGGAAAGATTCTGAACGCTTTGGAATGCCTGCTGTTGGGCGAGCTGCTTGTCCGCGCCAATGGTGTCGTGCACGACCGCGGTGAAGTTGGAGGCCACGTAAATCTTGTTGTACGCGCCCATGAAATCGGAGGTGGCGCCAGCGGTGTTGCCATCCTTGTACGTCTCAAGACCGCTGTTCAGCTGCTTGTCCATCGCCTTGGAGACTTCGGCCCAGGTGGCGTAGTCAACGCTGGACGAGCTGGTGCTGCTGTCGGCGAAGGCCATCGGAGCCGTGACTGCAGGAGCCACAGTGGCGATGACCATGGCGAACAGAAATACAATCGCAGCCAGGACTCGCAGCTGCCTCACGCTGGTGTGTTCAACGGACCGAAGAGCAGCCTGGGCGCGACGAACCATGCCTATCCCTCTCTCTCTGCGCGGCTAAGTAATCAAAAACCAACTACTCAATATAAAGAAAAACTTTTTTGAGGAACAGTCTTGATTTTTTAGGATTTAAGAGGTATTAGGCACTGTTTTTCGATCAATTATTACCGCAGATTGTCTCAATATTCGATATTATCCCGCTCACAGCTGGGAGACTTCCCGAATTATGAACTCCCCGCGACTGGCCACTCCCCATCCCTCATATTGCATGACCAACTGTTTCACCAAGGTTCATAGCCTAAAACCACTATGTTGCATCACGGCAAGAGGCTGGCAATAATTCACGCGATGGCATGCGCATGTTCATTCTGGTTTGCCTCGGGTTTGCTCTGACTTGCCTTGAGTCGCCTTGATTTGCACTGGTTCATCCCCCGGTGAGATCACCTGTTGCACACGCCGTACGAACGACCTGCACATCAGCGCAGGCACTCATTGGTGATCCTTGTCCACAAAGCGACACGCCGCAGCCGGCACTGAATGTGCATTTATCCGAAAGCTGTGGTAGCTTATTCGAGTTGCCTACGGAGCTTACTTCTAGCAAGCACTGCAGTGCATGGAGGATTCGCCTAGTGGTCTATGGCGCACGCTTGGAAAGCGTGTTGGTGTAACAGCCTCACGAGTTCGAATCTCGTATCCTCCGCCCTCGCCGGAACCCTTATTTTTTCTAGGGCTTCCGGCTTTTTTGTACCCTCTTGTTTTCCCCTCTGGTTCCTTTAGCGTTCCGGTTCCCCGTATCCGGCGATCACGTACCGTCAGGCGGCGGTCGCGCTGGACGTGTCCTACACCACCGTATGGCGCACGTTCCGGGCGATGCAGGAAGCCAAACTGATCGAACGCACCGGCTCGGACCGGCGCGGCACATGGCGAATCCCCACCCCACCGCAGCTATCCCATGAATGACGCGAAGCCCCATCACGACACGCCGCGGACGCGGCAACCGAGACGACACGGCGAGCGCGCGATAGTCCGAAAACCCAAGCGGCAGCAGGCCTGAGTCGCCATGAAGGTTGGGATCTTGCCCACACGCACAAGCACCCCGAAATCGTTTTGATTTCGGGGTGCTGCTTATTCGGCGAGCGCTTTCCACATATCTTCCCGCATATACGCGCTTACCAACGCACGGAAATACGCTCGTTGATGTGCGCATTCTCCGGTGCCGCCGTCGCTTCGTCCACGATCGCAATCGCATAATCGGCGTAGCTAATGGCGCTTTCACCGGCCTCGTTCGCGGTGAACTCCTCACCGGCCAGCACATACTTGCCGGTGCGCGGCCCGTCGGCCTGGAAGTCGGCGGCCGGAGAGACATAGGTCCAACGCACGTCGCTACGTTCGCGCAGCTCGGCGAGAGAATCCCCCATCGCGGTGGCGAGCGGGAGGAACGCCTCCGGGAAGCCATCGGTTTGGCTCAGCTGCACGGTATGCTCCGGGTTGACGTACAGGCTACCGGCACCTCCAACCACGATCAGTCGCGCGTCAGCACTGGAGAGGACGTCCGCGAGATGCTTCAACGACGTGGAGTGCTGCGGGAAGGTTTCCGGCGTCCATGCGCCGAATGCGTCGACGACCACATCGAATCCGGCGAGATCTGCTGCGGTCAGGTCGAACAGATCCTTGATGATGGCGTGCTGGGCGACGGTTTTGTTCTCCCCGCGCACAACAGCGGTCACGTCAAGTCCGCGATCAACGGCCTCCCTGACAATGAGCTGGCCGGACTTGCCGTTGGCTGCGATAACTGCGATGTTCTGGGTCATGATGGGCTCCTATGTAGTAATCCATTGCGCTTGTTACACGCTGTGCCTAATTGATTTCAACGGCGGAACCTGGTGCTTCCGCCGTTGAAACAGTACGATATTGGAGTACTTACTTTTTGGGAAGAAGGTACTTTAAAGTGCTATAGTCACCTAAAAGGAACTATTGCATGATTCCAACGATTACACGAGGTGATGCTATGATCGATGTCAACACGCTCCCGGCGTGTCCCGTGGAGACGACGCTCACACTGATTTCCGACAAATGGAAAATTCTCATCGTGCGCGACCTGCTGACCGGCACCAAGCGCTTCAGTGAACTACGTCGCTCAATCGGGCACATCTCGCAGAAGGCGCTCACCTCGAACCTGCGACAGATGGAAGCCGACGGACTTGTGCATCGCGAGGTTTACCCCGAAGTGCCGCCGCGCGTCGAATACTCTCTGACCGACACCGGCCACAGCCTCAAAACCGTCATCGACGCTCTATGGAACTGGGGAGAAGACTACAAGGCCAAGCTCGCCGCCTGATACGCCGCTCAATGCGGTTAAGCGCAATCGAGAACCCCGCATAAGAGTGGGACGCAACTGCGATATGGCTCAATTTGCAGTTGCGTCCCACAGCCCTCCCAGCACCTCATCACAAGAATGGCGGAATTCCAACAATCCACACTGTCCCGCAACTGCAAAAAGGTCGATTTTGCGCTTGCGGGACGCAACAACGTGGGACGCAAATGCAAATCAAGCCGCATTGCAGTTGCGTCCCACTACTGAGACCGCAATGACGCTTGAATGCGTCACCGGATTGACAACAAACCTCGCCATCGCTATCCGAGCCATCCATCGACGGCTCGCACGGTGGCATCAACATCGTTCTGCGCGACGGCACCGCGCAATTCCATGCCATCGAGAACAGTTGCGCCGACTACAACCCGACGAATCGACGCCACGGTATCGGCCAGACCACTGCCCTCATGCGTGCAGAATGGAGCAATGGTTTTACCGCTCCAATCGCGGCTTTCCAGGAATGTGTAAACGGGCATCGGCATATCCGACCACCAAATTGGGTAGCCGAGGTAAATAGTCTCAGCCGAGTCAAGCATCGCCGCAGGATTATCCGCCCCATCGCCGGCGACCAGCGTGAACGCCGGCCGAGCTCCCGCAGAACGCTCTTGCGTAGCCTGCGCCACGGCTTCGTCATACACATTCGGATAGGGTTCGACTGGCACAATCTCGACGGTCGGCGCCCCAATTCGCGAGGCAATCACCTGCGCGACTTTGGCTGTATTACCGACTTCGATCTCACCGACTGAGTAATTCTCTCCAATACGAGAGAAGTACACCACTACCGCGTTATTGCTGAGCATTATCGTTGTTCTTTCGCTGAAATCATTGGATAGCAGCGGGCGAAAGCTACTCAAAGCTACCCTGTGATTCTTCATTCACCGTCGCGCCCGCATCTGTTGCCTCAACAGTAAAGTCAGCCAAACAGTATTACAAATGCAAAAGTAGAACATGAATACATGCAATATCGGATATAAAATAAGCGGGGAGGCACACATGGAACTACGAATCCTACGTAACTTCATTGCCGTGGTCGAGGAGGAAGGCGTGAGCGCTGCGGCAGATGCGCTGCGCATCAGTCAGCCAGCGCTCTCCCGGCAAATCAAAGATTTGGAAGACGAGGTCGGCGCAACATTGTTCGTTCGCGGCAACCGGTCCCGCTCGCTCGAACTTACTGAGAAGGGCCGCTTGATGTACCGCCGAGCGCAGGAGATCGTCGAGCTCGCCGATCGCACGCAAAAAGAGATGACCGCCGACGAAGACATCGCCGGCGATGTACATATCGCGGCGGCACAAAGCGCAGCGATGCGCATCGTGGCACGAGCCATGACACGACTGCGGCACAAGCATCCGCAAGTCCGCGTGCGGCTGCACGACGACTATGGGCAGAATATCATTGAACGGCTTGACAATGGCCTGGCCGACTTCGGTGTGCTTGTGCAACCCACCGACATGAGCCGTTATGATTTCCTGCCACTGCCAACAGGAGATCCGATGGGCCTGCTCATGAGGTACGACCACCCGCTCGCCACGCGCGAATCCATTCATCCCAAGGATCTCGCGGATGTGCCGGTCATCGTCCCCCAAGGCGTGCTCAATCGCCGTAATCTTTCCGGCTGGTACAAATCAGGCAACAAAGAACTCAATATTGTCGGCACGATGAACCTGTTGTATAACGCCAGCTGCTTCGTGCAGGAAGGCTACGGTTGTGCGATCTGCCTGCAAGGTCTCGTGGATACGTCGTGGGAGTCGGGGCTTGTGTTCCAGCCGCTCGACCCGCCCATGCAAACCCATCTGGCCATCGCTTGGAAGAAGAGCCAGCCGCCAACTCCGGCAGCCGACGCATTTCTTACCGAACTCCGCTCCGTCATCGCCGACATCAATCGAGACAACAAGGAGTCTGTGCCGTCACCTCGAAACGGCGCACAACGATGAGTTACGCTTCGCCTCACATACTTGCGCGCGAGAATCGCAAAGGCGAGTCGGACTTGCGCGATACGCAAAGCCATGCCATGATATTCAGATTGCCATAACGCAGCATGCCCCGATAGCTCAGTGGTAGAGCACTTCCTTGGTAAGGAAGAGGTCGTGAGTCCAATTCTGAACTGCGCCCCGATTGTTGGACGTGGTTTATTAAGGGTACCTGATTAGGCTG